>Ga0123342_1004123_pt1 | contig 22548 bp, 23 predicted proteins | sample Turbeawhitnodule_FD_89960 | JGI IMG/M metagenome (GOLD analysis project Ga0123342, IMG submission 89960) | Root nodule microbial communities of legume samples collected from Mexico - Turtle bean Mexico white nodule | ecosystem: Host-associated > Plants > Roots > Nodule | place: Mexico: Nepantla... | reverse complement strand
CCCCCCCCCACCAACTTTCCCCCCACTTTTCATTTCTACCAAAAAAATAATAAAACCCAAAATCAAAGTAAAAAAAAAAAAAAAAAAAAAAAACAAAGCATTTTTATAGGACTATTTCATGTCATCATCACATAGAGTCTTCAAACACATGCTTGGCAATGACTTGTTTTGATTTTCTACTATATTCCATTATCTTCAGTAGGGATCATAGGTAGAGAAGGAGAGAGATCTTACAAGCTCAACATATTCCATTAGACCCTGCTGAGGATTTCTGCCCGCTATAAGTTCAAAGAGCAAAACCCCAAAACTATATACATCACTTTTTTTGGTGAATGTTCCTGAAGATATATACTCAGGATCAAGATACCCAAAGGTACCCCGAATTGCTGCATGTTTATCCACCATCTCTACTCTTGAGAGTCCAAAATCAGCAACCTGTTTGATTCAACATCATCAACAACAACAACAGCACGAGAAGCATCCTAACAAAAACTAACTCACAAAGAAATGGCAATGGCATACCCTGGCTCGCATGGACTGGTCCAAGAGAATATTGGAAGATTTGATATCTCGATGGATTACAGGAGGTACTGCCTGAAGTGATGACAACTATGATTATCATATACCTATATAGAGAAAGCAGAATTCTCTTAGAGCAGATCACAAGGAAACTTACCCCATCATGAAGATACTCTATTCCTCTTGCTACGTCTAAAGCTATATGAATCCTCAATTCCCAACCCAGAGTTCCATTCTCTTCACCTGAATATAGACACAAGTATATATGCTTCAGTTATTATTGCAGATGGAAGTTGAACAATTGATAGGCACATAGTATCAAAGTACTATTCGTATCTATCTCACGTCATTTAGAATCAAAACATGGCCATTTGTATCATTTAAAGAAAACAAAAAAGGATAGTTTTCATAACTGCTTTATACAGGTCTAGAAAAGTTTGCATTACCACACAGAATAATACATCTCCATAGTTGTTTCAGAGTGTGAATATAGAAAATTTCAAACTTTCTAAATGAAGCATATTCAGACACAAAATATACGTTTACGTCTACACATGAACCTACTTCATGTTTTTATATATATTTTTAATTAAAACTAAGGAAATGAGATCATGGATTGTTACAGGGGATGCTGATTTCATTAACCTGCAAGAACATACAGTAAAGCTGAAATAGAATCTTTCCTCAAATTGATGAAGTCCTATTTAATTGGATAATGTTAAGCCAAAGTCTTACTACTTTAATCACTAAATTCAAACCAGAAGCCAATCTCAATTCAATTAATTTAACAGTTGAGAATCAAAATTAATTGATCCAATCCATTGAGCAAGTGGCATGAGTGGCATAAAAGTTTGTTAACCAAAAAACATAGACAGATAACTTACTGTACAAGTGGGAAGCCAAGCAGCCTTTACTCATGTACACATATATAAGCATATGTTGCCCCTTTTCCGCACAATACCCAACCAAATTGACCAGATTCCTATGATGTAACCTTCCCAACAACATAACCTGAGAAAAATTGAAAGAACATAAAAGGTTAAAATAGTGAAGCAGAAAAATAAATCACACTTAATGCATCACAACTGTTAATACCAATTGGAACTAAGTTATCTAAAAGGAAAACATGCCAAGTTGACAATTATTCATATCAAGTTTAGAACAAAATATTATACAAAGGTATTACATATAAAAAAAATTATTTTTCAGGTTGTAGTAAAAATCATCAATCCTTCTTCACCTCTGTGTGAAATTCTTTCTCCCCTTGCTTTGAATTAGTTGCGAGAACTTTAACTGCAACAGTCTCCCCAGTAGACATCTGAGCTTTATAAACAGGACCAAATGCACCTTGTCCTATGAGTGTTGTAAAATTATATGTTGCCTTTTGCAAATCCCTGAAGCATAGATAAAAGACATTTAACAGAAAGAAAGAAAGAAGAAAGAGATAAATGACATGACACAAGTTGTTCTTTGTTCAAATTAACTTGATTTCACTTAAAGAAACATGCAGTAGTCACTAAAATTGCAAATTTTCAAGCTTAAGAATGGAAGAAGTGACACCACGATTCAAATGCTTAGAGACAATCAAGCCTTTATTTTATCATCTACAATTGTGATACGGTAGTTTAAAGCCATCCGTTTCTTTGTTTCCTCTTCCAATATTTAAATGCTCCAACCTAATTACTCCATTACTCCACTGTGTTTCTCTTCTGAGAACAAAGACCACTAAACATTTAAGGTCTATTTAGAGATAACCATTTCATATTTCATATAAGAAAGAAAAAGTGCAGCTGATCATTACTCGTTCATATAGTCTCAACACATGTAAATGTAGAACAACATAGAAAAGGATCATCTAAGAACAAGAAGAATGGAACATGAAGATAACTCACTATAAGACAACAAACATACTTACTTGTATGAATATTCTGGTATTCCAGATGCTGACACCATGTTACTATTCTTCTTGAAGCCCTCAAGCCAGAAGGAGGTGCCATTTCGTCCAGACCTCACAGGTGATTCTGGACCCAAGGTTGAGTCTGATAGAATAGTGCAAGAATCAAAACCATTTTGGCGGATAGGTACGGCAGCTGCTCTCCGGGAACTGCTATTGCCTATCTGTGACCGCTTCCGGTGATATCTAATACAGAACAACGCAGAAATTGCCAAAGCAACTCCAATCACCACACCTATGGAAATCCCGATGATAAGCCCAGTTGACTCCTCTTTCATCTCTCCCCTTTCCACTTCTGCGCTAGAGTTCCCTATTGATCATCCAATCCATTGATATACCTGCCATAGCAAGCAACTAAACATGGTCAAATATATGGCACCATAATAGACTAATATAGAGATTTCCGTGGTGCTTGGTTTACAACATTGAACTTGAACCAGTCAATTGAAGGCCTTTACTCTTAATTTTCAAAGTCATTGTCAAAAAGTCTTCGGAAGTATATAACATTCAGAACTTCCGAAGAAGAAAATAAAATATCAGGATGAATAATCAATGCTGGACGTTGGACAATGACATCAGCATATTGAAACAATCGATCAAGCATAACTTATCATCAACAACTTCACCGGTTACCACCCATCACGTCAATTTCAAAACCCAAATTCACCAAAACCACTAGCACACGGAACAGGAAATGCATCAAAGACCCAAATAGAAAGAAAGCACTATATCAAAAACAATCCTAATCCTAATCCTCTGCTCCATACCAATCTGAAATGCATAAATCCTGAAACTTCATCCACTTTTCCATCCATCCAATCTAACAAGGAACACAAAACAGGAAAATGAGAGCAAGATCAAAATCACGCAAAAAGTTCCAAACCACCATTGAAATCTCAACTCAGATTCACATAGGCATCAAATGACAAGACCCTTTTTCATTTTTACTCTTCTTTCATTCACCCCACAAAGCCTTTTCCCCCCTCCCTTTAGCAGCAACAAAGGGTACACAAAAATTAGAAAAAAAAAAAGAATGAAAAAGCATGCATATATCCAGTTAAGCAGCCACGTTGAGACTCAAAACACACTTTGAAGAAACATAAGATGACAGATCAAAACACTGACAGCAAAAAGGTAGGCAGAAAAGGAAACCGAAACATGTTCTGGATATCACGCCTCTACTCACCAATTCACACAGTAAAAAAAAAGTGAACTGAAGCCAAGGCAGTTAGTTACGTTTTTGGTGGAAGCGTTGCTATAGACAGAAAGACAAACCCAGAAGTGAGAAGGAATCAAAAGGGTAAAGGATCCTAAACGAGATTCCAAAAACAAAAACCAGAGAAAAGAATGTGTTATGTGTAGCAGAGTCGCTAACACGGTTTTGAACAACAAAAATAAAAAGTGCAGCAGACACAAGCACACAGAGAAAGCGGAAAACGGCGAAGTCGCCGCAAAAAATAATATTAATATCAATAGAATTTGCACTAAAAAAGCGCCAAAAGATGAAGAGCACATTAAATAAATTATTAATTTATTATTACATTTTTTCTTCATTTGACCTGAAAACCTTTTCTTTTTCTTTTCTTCACCTGTTTTTGTGACACATATCCAAAATTATTTGAATTTAATAAGCTGTTTAGAATTTAAATTCTGAACATTCAATTATATAAAATATTTAAAAAAACTTAACATTTATTATATTACCTTGTTTGAACATATATGTTTCTAATTACTGATCTTAAAAAATATATATTTATTTTATCATTGAAGAAAGTGCTTAGGAATTAGGAAGTTTGGCTGGAAGGGTCAAATGTGGCAGGCCCCATATTAAGCTGGACACGTGGTCCATCGTGTGCCGTACAGTCAGACTTATGATTATTTAAGAACCACTTGATTGCCATCCTCTCTTGTTGAGAAGAGTAAATAGTTCAACCTAAACATATGCACATCTTTACAATGTGAATCAAATAAATAATAATAATATTCATTTATGAGCTTAACATTATAGTAGTATTATATTATGATCATATAACACAGAGAAGTAACATTGTACGGTTGCTTGCAGCAGCAGACAAAGTCTGAAGTTTTTATTTTGATCTGTCATATTTATTTGAATTCAATTCTTCTGATGAGAAAGTGGCCCATTAATTAAAAAATATTTAAAATAATAATTGTTTATAAAGTGAAAATATTATAGTGTAAAAAGACTATATTGTGATTAAGACATTGTGATGATTTGTCTATTTAAAAAAAATGGATGGAAAAATGAGAATGGAAGTGATGGACTTTGAACCTAACACACCTAAATGACCTAAGTGACATCAAAGAGAAGGAAAGTGATGAATCCAAGCAATAGTGCACTTTTGGGATGAAAACAAAGTGAAGCCCACTTCTGACCTTTTGTGAAAATGATCACTTTATTTCATTACTTCACTGTTATTGTCATTATCTTTTAATTATGCTTGATTATGTTAAATTCAAAAGATTAACTTTATCAAAACTAGAGATTGAATAAGAACATAGGATCAATTCCAATCTAACCAACCAACTTTTCTAATGATTGGAATAAATTCAAGAGCAATGGAAGAAATTTACTATTTCAGTATGCTATCTTTTGAGAACTGCTTGAACTGTAATTACACATGGTTTGCCAACTTAACCTTCTTCTTTTTCTTCTTCATATTTCTCTAAGCATAAATAAAGTATTTTTTTTTGTTTATCTTTTTCTACAAAACTATATTTTAGAATAACATTATGCTTGTCCACTTCCAAGTGAGTGGATGAAAGTTTCGAATTCTTATATTCCGGAGTTACTTGCAAAGATACCTTCAGGTCTAACTGATCTTCAAAGGAATAATGAGAATGAAAAGTTAGAACTTACTGGCATACGTCTTATTAATATATATATATATATATATATATATATATATATATATATATATATATATATGAGATATTATTACTGTTAATAAGATAATCAAGAAATATGATAAGTGAGTTCACTATACAAATTAAGTAAAAGGTTGCAATTAAATTTGCGAATAAAAGAATGAGAAATTTCAAACTGGATTTTTTGTAAGGATATATAGTGAAGATTTTTTTTTTAAGTAGATTAGAGATAAGGAGCTAAACAAAGTTGATTTATGCTATATTATGTTTTAGGAATAACAATGTAAGTTGATCCACTCTTTCTTTTTCCTCATTCCACGTTTGGTTCACGAAAAGTGATGGTGCGTGTTGCATAAGAACGCATGCCAGTTTCTCTAGCCTATTTATTATTCATAATGGTTAGTCTGGATTAATCTGCGTAAACAAAATCTTTTAAAAATAATGGTTTATATATTTATTATACTTCATGAGTACTTAATATTAATATCTACATCTAGAGTATGTAAGTTAGATGTTTTATGAATAAGAAAACATAAAAATAAAATATTATTTAAGTTATTAAAAAAATTACAGTAATTAATCGTGATATTGTGTTCACTTCAAAAATATCATTGTTATTCTTTAATTTTAATATCATTGCATGTAGTTTTGATTCAAAGAAATAAAGTATTATGCGAGTTGATCCCAAAACTAACTTATTTTGCATTTTTTTCTATTGGAATACAGGTTAACTCATAGAGTTCAACCGACACTGTCAACCTTGTTATATTTGTTTATAAAGTAAAAAGAAGTGAAATATTGACAATCCTGTTAAAATATAAGGTATTTTTAGGAATTATCTAGTGTGTACATGATACTCAGTAATTTAAATCCTTGATCACAAGGATTTGATAGTTATTTACAATTAATGCTCCTATTTCTTGTGATTCTAATGACTCAGCCAACATTCCCCCTCAAGTTGGTGCATAAATGTCCTTAATGCCCAACTTGTTAAGGGAGTCATGGAAGTTTTTACCGGACACTGCCTTTGTAAGAATATTTGCCAACTGGTATTCCGACTCGACAAAAGGAAATCAAATAATTTTCTCTTCAGGTTTTGCTTAATGAAATGTCTATCTACTTCCACATGCTTTTTTTATCATGTTGGACATGGTTTTATGAGATATCAATTGCAGCTTTGTTGTCACAAAATAGGTTCATTTCCATGCTAGGACCAAAGCCAATCTCCATCAGTAACCTTTTGAGCCATAATAGTTCACAAAGTCCTTTTGCCATGCCCCTAAACTCAACTTCAGCACTAGAAAAAGCCACTATCTTTTGCTTTTTACTTTTCCATGTAACTAAATTCCCTCCCACAAATGTGAAGTATCCTGATGTAGATTTTCTGTCTAAGACATTCCTTTCCCAATCTGCATCATTATACCCTTCAACATTCAAGTGATTATTCTTAGAGAACATCAACCCCTTTCCTGGTGAGGCTTTTAAATAGCATAGTATTTACTTTACTGCATCCATATGTTCTTCACTTGGATTATGCATAAACTGACTCACCACACTTACGACATAGGCAATATCAAGGCTATGCGACAAATAGATAAGTTTTCCCACCAACTTTTGGTATCTTCCTTTATCCATAGGTACTTGGTTTGTGTGTTGTGAGAGTTTGTGATTTTAGACTATTGGAGTATCTGTGGTTTGCAGTCCAACAGGCCCACTTCAGCCAATAGGTCCAACACATACTTTCTTTGAAACAAGAAAATTCCTCTTTGTGACCTTGCCACCTTTATTCCCAAGAAGAACTTGAGTCCACCCAAATTCTTCATCTCAAACTCAATTGCCAATTGCTCTTGTAGTCTTAAAATTTCTTCAGTATCATCTCCAATAATAATCATGTCATCTACGTAAACAATTAGAGTTTCCACCTTTCCTTGCCGATATTTTAAGAATAGGGTGTGATTTGCATCACTTTGGTTAAAACCATATCTTCTCATAGCTGAGCTAAACCTCCCAAACCATGCTCGAGGTGATTGTTTTAATCCATATATGCCCGCTCTAACTTACATACCATTTTGTTTCTGGAAGAGGGCATATAGCCTAGTGGGATATCCATATAAACCTCTTCTTCAAGATCTCCATGGAGAAAAGCGTTCTTCACGTCGAGCTGGAGTAGTGGCCAATCCATATTTACTGTAAGAGATAATAAGACTCTAATAGTATTTAGTTTGGCCACCGATGAAAAAGCTTTCGTAAAATCTATATCGTACGTCTGTGTGAACCCTTTAGCCACTAGCATTGCCTTGTGTCGATCAATGAATCCATCGGCTTTATATTTGACTGAGAACACCCACTTGCACCCCTCTGTCTTCTTCCCTTTAGGAAGTGGTATCAACCTCCATGTATTATTCTTTTGTAAAGCTTCTATTTCCTCTTGTATGGCTTGTGCCCACTTAGGATCAACTAAGACTTCTTCCACATTCTTTGGAATATGACAAAAGAGTAATGTCTTTGTGAAGGCTTGAATAGGCTTTGATAAATGTTGAGTAGTCATATAATTTTTAATGGGGTATTTGGACTATCTTTCTTCTATATCAGAAGATTATCTAATGGGAGGCTTTCCTCGGTTATTCCTGACAGGTAATACATATCTTATAGGAGCATTAGTAGGTGAGGAGATAATAGGAAAGCTTACCTCATGATTGTTCTCAGTGAGAGATTCAGGTACTGTGGAGGGAGAGGGCTCTTCACTTCCTTGATCTCCACTGGCAACTTCTTCATCACCACTAGCAACTTCTTCATCAGGAAGAGGATCCACTTCACTCTCAACTTCAGTTATGTTTACATGTTGCATTTCGGTTTCATCATTATGGATTACTCCTTCAACTCCGAATTCATACTCTCCAATTTGTTTCTTTTCAATAGTTGGTGATGATGAAGCCGCTAAGTACCAATTTAGCTCTTTACCCATGGACTCCCCCTAAAAATATGAATTGGATACCATAGGGGAAAAGAAAAGTTCAAATTCTAGAAAGGTCACATCCATAGAGATATAAATTTTGTTGGTGGTAGGGTCAAAGCATTTGTAGCCTTTCTTATATAGTCCATAGCCAAAAAACAAGCACATGACAACACATGGATCATTAAGTAAAGCCATGTCATCCGTGTGCAATCATTGACAAATATTACAAACCAATGGCGACCAGATATTGTAGTCCTAAGGGAAGGTCCCCACACATAAGAATGTATTAGAGCAAAAGCAATATTGCTTTTATTCAAACTCATCTAATAGGAGGTTTTATGACTTTTAGAATATCACATGTAAACTCGACATTTTTCAAGTGTAAAAATAAATATGGAAATAAATGTCTTAAATAAATGAATGATGGATGTCCCAAACGATGATGCCACAACCATATTTCTCGTTCTTTGATACTGAACTGATGGTGTGTAAGATGTGCTTCTCCTTTGCTAAAATCATCTAGGTAGTATAGCCCCCCTCTCTTAGTACCACACCCAATAATCTTCTTGCTGAGAACATCCCGAAGGACACAAAATGTAGAGTACATCAATACTATACAATGAGTTCTTCAGTTATTTAACTCACAGACATTATTTTATTAGATAATGTAGGAACAAGAAGAGTGTGAGATAAAGAGAGATAGGGTGATAATGCCACAGTCCTTGCGCTTGTGACTGGGTATGCAACTCCATTTGCATTTGTAATGCAAGTCCTACGTGGTGGAGTTCAATGGGAGAAGTCCATGGGATCGAAGGTCATATGGTCTGTTGCCCCAGAGTCAATAATCCATGCACTTGCATCCTGAGAATTAGGACTACAAAAAACTTGACCGCAGTTACCTGATTTAATTGAGATGAAGGAATTGGTCATAGGAACAAGCGAGATGTGAGACTCGGCAGTGACTTCAACAACTTTACCAGTGTTGTGCTCAAGTGTAGTGGTGTCCTTTTCTTCTTAGCTTGCAGCTCATGCCGCCACTCTGGATACCCATGTAACTTGAAATAGGTATCACTAGTGTGTCTGGCATTTCCACGATATGCACACTTTCCTCCATTGGATGGACCCTTTGACTTCAATACTGAGTTGTGTTTTCCAACCCCCAATGTTGGCAATTCGCCAAATTTTGTGCCTTTAGTGCCCAAAACAACACCACTTGTTATATTTTCTGCCTCATATGTCATCACAGTTTGACAAGTGTCCTTCCTTCGAACGTGTGTGTAAGCCTGCTCGATTGTGGGGAATGACTTCAGTTGGAGTATGCCACTCTGAATGTTATCAAGTCAGTCATCAATCCATAGAGAAAGATATAAACTTTTTCCTCCTGCAACAGAGAATTGTATTTCTATATATCTCTTGGGCACTCCATGGGATTAGGATGTCGGAAGTCTATCTCATGTCGCAACCCTTGTAGATCATTGTAATATTTTTCAATCGATCCTCCTTTTTGCCGCATCCGAATTACCTTTCGTCGGAGGTCATAAACCTACGAAGTATCAGATCCGTCAAAGTATGTCGTAGCAATGGCATTCCAAACTCCTTTCGTTGTTGGGAAGCGGATGAAATTCCCCACTAGCGAGGGATCCATTGAGTTGATCAACCATCCTTTCACTATGGCATTCTCAGTTCGCCATTTACGGAATGTTGAATCAATTTCCGACAATCGTGGGAATGATACGTTAATATATCCCAATTTGTCTTTGCCTGAGATGTACATCTCAACCACTTGGGACCACATGCCATAGTTGGAACCATCCAACTTGATGTTGATCGGTACCGTCGAGGACTCAAAGATTGGCGATTGTGATGTTGACTATTTTGGCTGTAAGATTTTTCAAGATGGACTCAGTAGCGGAGGCATTCATCTATTCAAGACTGTTTAGGTCCCAAGATTATGTTTTGATACCATGTTAAAACATAAGGTATTTTATTCATGTGTATACCCTTTGAGTTATTTACAAAGTATAAATAGATAAAAAGAGGAGAAAGTTTAGAAATTATCTAGCCTATACACAATACTCAGTAATTTAAATCCTCGGTCAAAGGGATTTAATAACTAGTTACAATTAATGCTCATATTTTCTTGTGATTCTAATGACTCACACCAACAAACCCCATATAACATGCACCACTATACAATCACATTCTTTTACCTAAAATTTTAATTTTACCTAAAATGACAAAAATACCCTCTTTTATGTCATTAATCTAGGTAAAAAAAAAAGTATTGGCCAGGTTGTAAATATTTCATTTTAGTAAAGTGAAATAGTTGGTCCACTGTAATAACAATTTCTTACACTAGAGCAAACATTAAAATTAAGTATATTACCTTTCATTTGTGTGAGAATTCAAATAAAAAAATATGTTTTATAAACAAAATAAAACTAAATGAATTAGTGAATAGATAAATACTTAAATCAGTAACATTATAACAAGTTTTAACCCAGAATCAAATATGGTTTTAACTTTTATTTCATCATCATATAGAGTTTTTATTCAAAATGTATGAGTCATATTTTTCAAGTGTTCTGTCACTGTCATATATATTTCCCTGAAACTAACGCCAACTGAACTTTCATTTTAAATTTTGGTTGTGGATGCAAGGTCAAAAGTGCTGAAATTTTCGTAGTATATAATAGTGTTTGGTTGCCCATTTCACAACCTTGAAAGAGAGCACCAATCAAACCCAAGAGCAATTAGTAGCTTTTGCTATAGAAGAAGATTTTTTTTTCATCTTTGGGCCCCAAAACATGTAATATTTCAGGCACACACCAACAACTAGTAGATGGAATGTTGCGAAAATATTTGGTGTTGCACACGTTTCATTGGACAAACCACACATTATTGCCTATTGGTACTAAAAATGAAATAGATATAACAATTAATATTAGATTGTTAATAAGACTATAGTAGCCAATTTTGTGAAAGCAGATTAGTCATTTTGCTAGCAAAAGCCGAAGCAATTTATTTTCCCCTCATAATTTGTTTTATATTTTTGGTTTTTGTATAAAGTAGTACATTTTTTCTCTGGAAAATTACAGTTTGGTGTAATTTACCTTTTTTATAAAAATATTAAGTCCTACACAATGTGAATGTCTTATAATAAAAGTTGTATTTGGAGTCATACAGTATTGTAATTTAGTTGTTGGGTATGACTTCAGGTCGAAAAAGACTTCACGTGAAAGTTATACCTACTAGTACGACTTTGTCCATATCGTAAAACAAAAATTATATGATAACCTGAAAAATTTTGATTAAAATCAAAATTAATTTTAAGTGAAATTGTACGACGATTTGTATAACTTCAATGTAATGTAAAGTAATATAATTGAAGTAATATACTTATATAAGACTTTAATTATATTATTTTACATCATATTAATCATATACGACTTTCACTCTAAAGTTATTTATATAGTATACGACTTATCAATTATCATAAAAGAAAAATTTACTCAAAATTATAATTTGGCGAAAAAATTACACTATTTTTATTATGAAAAACCTGAACTTTTTAGAAAACCCTAATGTTGCTAATGAAATGGAACTTGAATGTTAAATAGTATATTTAGTAATATAATCAGGACGAGAATCTCAAAAGTGCTTACAAACATTATTTTGTAATTAGATCTGTGTGGACTAAACCAAGGGTTAAAGCAATATGTGTGGTTATTTTTAAAGTATTGGGTCAATCACCTTTTGTCTTTTCACTTTACCTACTCTTCCATACAGAGAGAACCAAGAAAATCAAGGGTTGAATCAATCAAATTGTTGCAATTTTGGTCAAGAGAAATGACATAAAAGATCAAGAGAAACTTTGTTAGATTAGAACAGTAAACAAGAGGTTGTGGGATCTCATAATAATTAGAAAGCAAAACCCTTTAAGGATTTTTGTTTATTTCATGCATTAGATTCATCTTCAACTAGTTGATCAAAGATAGAAATGAATAATTTAATCTTTTATTAATTAATTAATGATGAGGCCATGCAATGTTATGCTTTGAGATGATTGTGATGAGGGCTTTTTGGTTACCTAAGCTACCTGTCAGAAAATGCTGAGACAAGATGAAGCATGCACGCAATCATACCCCATTTTTTTTTGTTTATTTTTATAGACAAAGAGATGGGAGAAGGATCATGTGTTCATGGTTGTATTTGTAGTCACCTATAAATTGAAGGCAAAGATTCCAACACATTTGGTTGAACTTAAAGCAAGCATGAATGCTGCTCTTTTTCTTATGTTTGATGTTTGGGTTGGGTCTATAAGGCATATGATTTGCACATGTGGAAGCATGTGCTTTTGTTCTATTACCATCTACATGAATCATATGTTTAAGAGGAACACAAAAATAGTCTTCTTTTGTAGGTTATATAACACTATAATAATACTATAATGTGAATAACTTATCTCTTAAATACATATACTTGTTAATAGAAAGTTTCAGTTTTTGTTGCTTTGTCCAGGTTTTTTGTTCGACTTTTAGTCTGTTATTGAATTTTCTTTTTATGACTTTTGTTTATTCTTTTATACGGATTCATCTGAAACATCTCTTGAATATTTTTGAAATATCTTTTAAATATTTTCTTTCAATTTATTTTATTTATTATCGATAAAAAAATACACATATATTTTCATCACTTGTGTTTATTTAAAGTTTTGATGTTAGTCTTTTTTCATTGGTTAGCATTTTCTTAAGTCATGCAAATATAATAAACGATTTTTTTTATACAATTTCTTTATTATATAAATTGAAGTTATTTTATAATATTCTTTAAATTAATCAAATTAATACAAATAAATAATATTATTTTGAATTAATTTTAAGACAATGATAAATGCTAATATATAGTTTAAAAACAATAGGATTTATGAGAATCTATGTTTTGAAAATTGGACCTGCCATGAACCAGTGAAGATATCGTTCAGGGTTTATTGATTGAACGGGTAGTTAAATCGATATTAGCACATTAATACTAATAATTAAAATTGCATATAAAATAACATTTGAGAAATATAATATTAAAATACAATAATACTAAAAACTAACAGTAAAATATTTTATAATATTTTTAAGACATACATAATAATATTCTTTGAAAATGATAAGCTTTTTGAGAAACAATGAAAAATAGTTTATTAATAAAAATAAAAATAACATAAAATAAAAGTTTTTTAACAATCTTCGAACTGTTGCAAGAAAACGTTTTTGGACTGGGTTTCACAAAGCTATAATAGGCTATCCTTGGTTATTATTTAGGCAATTTCTTCCTACACCATATCAATTTTGACCTCCACCCTATCATTTTTATAAAATTCTAAAACTATCCTTATTCTGGATTTAAAAATCCGAAATAGTAAATAAAATTAAAAAAAAACATTCTGGACAAAAGAATCTGGAACACAAAATTAAAAATGTATTTCGGATAAAAATTTCCAGAATTCAAAAATGTGTTTCATATATCAAAATCCAAAATATTTCCAGATAAAAGGTTCTGGAAATTATTTTTATTTACACCCTCCTTTTTTATAAGGTTATTTTCGTCATTTATGAAGGATATTTTGTCATTTTCGATAGTGGATTGGGTGCATGTTGTAATTGATATGGTGGAGGAAAAAATTGCCTATTTTTCAGCTGTTGGAAAAATCATTGAACAAAAGGGTATTTCTTTTTCCAACCCCATGGTTTGATCCTGCACCTCCATGTAATGGTGAAATTACCTTCTTCATCTTCTTCACTCCTTCTTCATCTTCCTCACCCTTTCTTCATCTTTTTCACCTATTGCTGGTTGCAAGTCACTGTGATTAATAGGAGGTGTGAAATGTTGTGATTCTGCAAACATTTGTTCCACTTTCTGGAATTTTCCCCCTCCCAATTAAATCAAAAAGAGAGTCGTGCCTTTAAGTTTCACTATCCAAATATAAATGTGCAATTTGAAATATTTTTTTTTATTTCAAATTGTATAATTCAGAATACAAATTTGATATTGTATTTTGGAAGTACAATTTGAAATACAAAATTTTTTGATATTGTATTTTGGAAGTACAATTTGAAATACAAAATTTTATATTATAGACGTGTAATTCATAATCTAAAATTTTATATTTGGATTCCACAATCTCAAATATCATATGAAATATAAATTACATAATATGAAATTTATATGTAATTTATATTTCATATTACATAATATGAAAAATCTCTGGATTTTACAATTATTGAAAAAAAAAATGGATTCAAAAGATATTTTTGAAATTTACATAATTATGGGGTGTAGGAAGAAATTTCCTGAACAGAAAAGCAGACGGAAAGCCCTATTAACCCAATTTTTCCAAAACATAATGGGCTTCGCATGTGAACGAATTTGATTTCTGAAACGTGCCCATGATATTAACACTAGTTGAATCTTCTAAATTGTTTAGTTTTTAAAGAAAATATCCTTAATAAAAAATAATTTTTATTATCTTTAATAACATTTTATTGCCTATTCAAAGAAAGTTTGTACATTTTGTAAAAGCTTTCTTTAGACATCATATATTACTTATTTTCGCAGAGGAGAGAGAGTTAAATGGGTGTTAATAGGTTGATACTGTACCATAAAAAAATATTCAGTTAACAACTCAATAAATTAATATTTATATTATCTTTATTTTATTTTTAATTTAAAATATTATTATAATAGATTGTGAAGTAAATTTATTTCCTTTTTCCGTATAAAAGTAATATTTTCCTATTAGTAATAATTTTTCAAACAAATGAATCGTTCCAATATTTACTTCAGGAGAATAGAGTATATATTATTAATTGATGCTAGCAGTGTTGAATCTGTTACATCTATAAATGAAATGAAATCAAATAACTCAATTTTTATTTTATTCATAAGTACGAAGAATTTGAATACTTTTAGAATAATCACATCTTTTTTTACCAAACCTAAATTACCATTACTTAATTTATATTTTTTTTATTAAATCCAACATACTATTTTTTTATTAGTATTTTTTTATTCATCATCAAATATGATGAGTTTATCATTACTTTCTCTAGCTGTATAGGCGGAAGACTTCAGATAGTACCTGTGACTGGACGTATGATGTATCGTTGATCTTCAAATTCTTTAAAGTCTCATTCCTTTAATACTGATGCTCAGTCAGTCGGGAGCACCTGCTAATTGCACTTTGACGCTCAAATTAGTATTCTAATTTAGGTGTATTCTAACAAAATGTAAAAACGTACCTTACTTCTCCACAAAGAGCTCTATTTATAGTATTGATTTATGGGCCCTGACCCTCATGGACTGCATGTCAGTTATTAACTGATGCATAGTGATCCCTTAAAACCAAGGACGTGTATATTTTTAGTTAACTAGTTTTATTTATCACGTTGGAGATATTTTCTGTGTATTTCGAGATGTGCATTGACTCATTCAATGTTGTCACAACTGTTGTTTATTTACTGTATATCTTTATTCATATTGACTCGTACGATCGGTCACCAAGGCTGAGACAGGCTCGTCCTTGGTTGGGTGCCATCATAAAAAACCCATGGTTGCAAACTGCTTTTTCAAGATCCAAGGTAGACTTATATTTCTCCACGGATAAACATAATAGTAAGTATTTTGGTCTTGGTGATGATCTTGTTTTCATTCTTTAATCTAAATTCATTCCAAAAACAGTTAAAATAATTTATAATCCGTGAAGAACATGTTTTGGTATCTATTCTTTCATGTGTAAACGCAAAAGAAGAAAATCAGTAGATGATACCTGGAACATTAACCAAAATCACAGAGCAGTAGACGTTGAGAACAAAAACTCTACACTCCTTTACTTATAGAAAATGCATTTGCACAAAAAGTGTAAACTTTTTGCAGGTAATATTATAGATTTCTTTTACTTTTCTAATGTAAAAAATATATTCTTTGTTAAATTATTTTATCATTCAATTGTGCTATTTAGTATTGTTCCAATACATCAAATATCTTATCCAAATTAGATAAGATATTTAGTTGCACATTTCAAAGTTTGTAAGAATAATAGGGAGAGAGAAAAAGAAGGCAAAGAGAAAGAGAAAGAGAAGAAAAAGATGTTATTTCATAAAGTGAAACACATATTTATACAAAAGGAGAAAAAAAGAGATGTTATTTCATAAAATGAAAAGGGTACACACAAAGATGATATATTTATACAAAAGACGTTTTAATAATTATTATGAGTATCTTTCTTTATTTATAACAATTAATTATGCTTAATTATGTTTATAATTGATAATTAATTATGAGGTTCTTTTGTTAATTGCGATTTATGCATCCTACTCCATCACATTTGTTTTTCCAACCTTCTTTGCGCGTGACAAGTAGGAGAATATATCTTACTTTTTCTCACCCTCATTTTAATGCATATGACCTAATACAAAGAAACTCCATCCAAATTATATTTTAATAATACACATTATATTCTAGGAATAAAACACACTTATTTAACAAGACACTTTAATTATTTTAAAAAAGTTTAACTAAAAATGTTTATAATTTTCCATGTCACTACATTGTTTTTAAATTTCTATTAAAAATTGGTTTTCTTGTAAATTACAATATTTTTAAAAATTATCTTATTAATTATGTTACAAAACTCTACTAAGTAAAAAATGGATCATTTTTTAATATAGTGTGTGCTTATTCTCTAATTATTTCACACTATTTAGGCAGGTTGAAAATTACAAAAATTAAGAACAATATATACTGACATAAAATATATTTAAAACGTCACGTTTAAAGTTATTTTTTTTATAGAAATATTATATCACTTTAATTAAATCAATTGTTTTAATCCATATTATCTTATTTTCCGAATTTTCTTTCTTTCTTTTCTTTTTTTGTAGAAAACATTACTCAGATTGACGTGACAGATTCATGCGCGTCCCTTCAATCCTTCATCCTATCAGTTGAAAACTCTCGGAAGTCCCAATCTCAAGAACAAAATGAACGGTTAGGATGAAATTGGTTTTTCTGCAGTAACTTTACTGAACCCAGTAGAAAGTAACGGAAACGCTTTCTCTCCCACACTTCATAGCAAACCAGCAGAATGGGAAAATGGCGAAGGAGAAGGAGCTGGAGGAGTTGGTGCCTTCTACCGTCACCGCCGACGAAGTTAACCACGACGACTTGATTCTCAGCCAGGATCTATTTTTGTAACAATGCTCTTACTCCCTTCATGTTATCTTCAACATTCTCTCTCCAACTCTCACTGTTCTTTGCCTTTCCCAGCACACCAAATTACTTTGAAAGGCTTCCATTCTAGCATCGACATTGTCACATACACATAATTCTGTATAATATATTTATACATTTCTATTTTTATCTATATGCATATTCATAGTTTTTTTTAGAGGAGGAAGATGGCCCTTGCCCCAAGTCACCAGAGAAGCCCAGTACTTGAAAAACCAAGAGACGCCGAATGGGTAAAAATAAGTGTTGTTTGCTATTTCTCCATTTTAGAATTTGATCCTTACAAAAAGACTCTTTTTTCAGTATTACTCTAGCCAAACAAATTTGGTTTTTAATTATTGTTCGGGTTGTTATTGGAGAGAGTAACTACAAAAAACCTAAAACGCTATAATCTTCAATTAAAAGTTGGTGTAAAGATTGTTATTTTGAAATGAAGAAAGTATTGTGTGAAGTTAAGTAATGCATTAGTATATTTTTTAATGATTTTATTTTAGGAAATGACAATAATTGATTTGGTCATTGTTGTGGATGTTAACACTTTTTTCCTTCTGTTTGCAACAGATGATGGTATCTCAGGAGACACCCTCAGTTCTACGTCTTCTGGTGATGGTCAGGCAATTGTGGAACATGAGAAGGACTTTGTTGGAGAGGAAGTCGAATATAAGCCGAGGGCTCGAAGTTATGTGTCACGTTCTGCAATTGCATTGCGTTGCAGGGTTATGTCTCCTGCTTGCATTAGAAACAACTTTATGACAAGTCTTTCGGAAGAGGAACTGTACCCTTTTAGACTCCAAAATTCTAAATGTGCTGGTAAAGTGATGTTCAAATTATTTGGATTTTGTTTTGTTGAGCTATTTTAATTTCACTTTTAGGACTAAATGACTAATGTTTGACTTTGTACGACTCTATATAATTATAATTACCCACTCAATGCAGACCTCTTCCCTTCACTTACTCGTGGTAATGGTCTATCACGCTACCACAACGACTTTTATCAGTATGAGGTATTATGTTTGAAAAAGAAACTGTAACTTCCTCACATGAGTTGCTTTGGATTGGTATTCACTGGCTACTGCAGTGCATAATTTGGTTTTCATAGCATGTGTAACTTTTCCTTTTGTTACCATTGAATTGGTAGAGGAAACTTTAGTAATGTTTATAAGGTATTGAAGCGACTAGATGGGTGCTTGTATTTTGTGAAATGTACCACCAAGAAGTTGGGCAGTGGAAGAGAAAGGCAACGTCATTAACATACCCAAGGATGTTATTTCTCATTGTGTTTATTTTAGCTATTTACACTAATATTTTATCATTGTAGGATTAAAGCTTATACGGAAGTTCAATCTATGGCTGCCATAGGTTTCTATTTTACGTTTTCAACTCTTGTTGTATTCTAAAATGACTTTCATATCGTTCCTTTAGTCATATTTACCTCCTTGCTTCTTTAGGTTTCCATGAGAACATTGTGGGATATTATTCTTCGTGGTCTGATAATGGACAACTGTATATTCAGTAGGAGTTATTTGATCACAGCTTATCCACTAAAAATTGCCCAACATTGCTTACTGAACGACATGAAATAGAAGCTTTATATCAGGTGTGGCTCGTTTTATATTTACTTCAAATTATTTGTGGAGTCGGATGGCCGAGACTATTTTTATGATATGGAGGGGCTAACAAAATTTCCTTTCCATTGGACCCAAAATCCTACCCAAATCGCCACTTGGCCGAGGTTGTCTATGTCGGCATTAGACAAGGCGATCCTTGTTGTTTTTGACCAACTACCATGTAAGTTTCCCACGCGAGAGTTGGTAGCATTATACGGGTCGTCCAAGAGGTGGACGGATTTTATTGGTATGTAGAGTGTTATGTACATGGTTTGTATTCATTATTTTGGTGGTGTTTAATTCATTTGTGTCTTGCAGCTATCATGACTCAGATGGATCCAACCTTGGGGGGACCTCATGGCTCAACTAAGACATCAAGCGTCTAATAGAAAAATAAGTACTTTTGAGATGGTTGGGAATGGGAACCTGACCGTTCCGATTGATGTGATACCGCCAACCACCATCGTCCCTCCGGTGAATCGAAAGAGGGGTTGTTCGACTAAGGCTGTCCAAAAAATTGCAGAGGCAAGATGATCCTCTCGGTTGCCTTCTATGCTTAATCCCCTTCTCCAAGTGGCGCAGGGCGTGCAAATTGGTATGTCTCCAGAGGATGAGAGCGTGCTTGTGGTCAGGCGTACTCTCGGTACATTTTTTCTTGATAAAAATTCTAAATGATAAGCACCACCGGCCGCTATGTTTGCAATGCGAAACGGTCTTTCCCAATTGCTTGAGAATTTGCGATCATCCTTCCAGGCGTCACTGCGCATTCACTAGACCAAGTCTCCCTTTTGGAAATTTCTTGGCTTTACCTTCGAGTTATACCTTCTTGCTACCTGCATTTTGCATGCTTCTTCTCTTATTCTACTCTTATCTCTGAGTTCATTGATTAGGTCAAGGTCGACCAACAAACTTTCTTTATTTAAATCCAAATCCAGAGTTTGACGTCGTAGGGAGGCCTCTCTTACATCCACAGGGATCATGGCTTCCGTCCCATAGGTCAAAGTATATGGGTTTTCCTGCGTAGTGGACTGTGGCGTACACCGTTAAGCCCATAAAACTTTGAGAAGCTCCTCGGTCCACTTACCTTTGACTGGGGTGAGTCTCTTTTCCAATTCATTGAGAATAATTTTGTTGTCGACCTCGGCATGGCCGTTGGTCTGCAGGTGCTCTACTGAGCTTGTGATTTGTTTGATGTCAACCTTTTTGTAAAACTCAGCCAATCCTCGGTCGATAAATTGTCGATCGTTGCCAGTGATGATAATATGTGGTATTCTGAATTGACACACAATGTTTCTCCACACAAAATTTTGGACGTTTCGAGTGGTGATGGTCGCCAATGGTTCGACCTCTATCCACTTAGTAAAATAATTGATGCCTACCAACAGGAACTTACATTGTCCTTTGCCTGGAGCAAAGGGTCCGATGATGTCCATTCCCCACTTCACAAATGACCACGGGGAGAGGATGTACTGGAGATCTTCAGGTTTTTGCTGAGACAGATTACCATACTCTTGACATTTAAAACATTTTTACGTGAATTATGTGCAATCACGTACGGTCGACAAATAATATCCTGCTCGTAGTATTTTGGCTGCCATTGTTCGAGCTCCCGAATGGGTAACACATACCCCCTCGTGTATCTCCCATATAACATAAGTGGCTTGCTCAGGGGTGATACACTTTAAGAGTGGACAAGTGTGATCTCCCCGATAGAGATATTGATCTATCAGTAGAAACCGGGCAGCCTGCTGCTTCATTACTTTTTTCAGAATGTGCCTCGCAGATCCCATCTATTAAAAATTGTTTGATGGGCGTCATCCAGTTTGGTTGTACTCAGAAGTCATACATTCTTTTGAGCTAACACTGGGATTTCTCAAAGTCACATGGATGATCGACCGATGAGGTCCTTTCCTTTTAGCAGTTGCTTGGCGGGAAAGCATATCAACTCGGGTATTATGTTCCCAGCGGATATGTTGGATTGTTACCTCAGTAAAATTTGTAATTATTCCCTGAACGAGGTGATAGTACTGTTGTAATAACTTCTCTTTGACTTGAAATTCCTTTTTAAGTTGTCCGACCATTAGCTTAGAATTAGTTTTACATATGAGCCTTTTCACGTCCAAATCAAGGGCGAGGTTAAGGTCGACTATAATAGATTTGTACTCGGCCTGATTATTCGATGTTTTAAACTCAAACTTCAAAGCTTGTTCAATGAGGATATCACCCGGTCCTTTTAGTACAACCCCTGCACCACATGATCTGCTGTTAGAGGAACCATCCACATGTAGAGTCCATTGGGAGTCCTCCTCTTCGGTCGACCAAGGATTAAGCTCAACTGTAAAATCAGCTAAAACTTGTGATTTAATTGCCCCCCTGGGCTGATACTGAATCTGAAATTCCGATAGCTACACTGCCCATCCTATCATTCGTCCAACCAAATCTGGCATTGCTAATATCTTCATATATGGTGATGAATTTTTACGGCAAGTGCACCGCGTTGTCAGAAGTAATAATTTGTCCCTAAGGATGGATATCGATCACACAAGGAACAATTAGATATTCAAGTAAAAGATTCGCTAAATATAAAAACAGAATAATAAAAGTTGGGTTGAGGATTGTTATGATGGCAAGAATTAACAAGAAAACAATTCAAATAGTTGTTGCTTCAATTGGAAAAATAGGGATTTGGTTTCATATTTCTCACTCTTATGTATTTTGATTAGCATGTTAACATTATGTTTTTTTGATTGAAATTGATGCCCTTAGAAAAGTCTTTTACATCGATTCCTCGCATATAAAATTATTAAGAATGTTTCCTAAATATTGATTCCTCGCATATTTATAAAAAAAACTACTTATAATCACACTCAGACATTAATAGCAATTAACATTTTAAGTCTATTCATAGCATTCAAATATGTTAAGTATAATTGTTCAGGTCAGAACCCTAAAAATACTTTCCAATCAGATTTAAAATTCTAAAAAATGTCGCAACTATTTATAAGCAAAAAAACAATACCAATAATCAATCAAGAACAAAATATTATACTATACTTAAATACCACCCCAATACATAAGAGTTTGAAAAGATTACTCCCAAATCTACAGGGTAGAATTAGCCACACATCTTCTAACACCTTCTATTCTCCCAATTGATTACAAGTCACTCAATGGTGTTTTCCTCTAAATCTTGCACACTGGGGTTGTGCCTATAGTATAATTTTGTAAACAGTTTCCACTTTCCATAATTCTTTTTATTTTGCAGAAGATTTGCTTCCAATTTTGTTGCTGAGATATTGTAGATTTTATTTTCTCTTTCTTCTTCTCAGAATTTGTTTCTTGTT
>Ga0123342_1004122_pt1 | contig 22550 bp, 13 predicted proteins | sample Turbeawhitnodule_FD_89960 | JGI IMG/M metagenome (GOLD analysis project Ga0123342, IMG submission 89960) | Root nodule microbial communities of legume samples collected from Mexico - Turtle bean Mexico white nodule | ecosystem: Host-associated > Plants > Roots > Nodule | place: Mexico: Nepantla... | reverse complement strand
TGTAGATCTCGCTGCCAGGAGTCTAATGGTGGACTCCGATCGTCAAACAGATGAGCGAGGAGGTCAGAATCTTAGAGAGAAGGGAGAGAAAAGGAAAAGGAAACTTCTAGAGAGATGGTGGTTCTTGAAACCTGAATAACTAATTTTCTATTTATATACCTTTTTCACTTTAATAATAAAATATTCAGGTGTCATTTTAATTGTATAATTTCTACTCTAAGACTATTTTTCTCGGTCCTTACAGGAACATTTGTGATGTAAAAATGGTTACCTTTGGTTTTTGTTAAGATAGTGGATTATTTGTAAAGAGGACTTTTATGAGTCTCTAATTGTTGGTGATTTATGTTTGGTGATTTGTTTATGTTTTATGTGTTTTTGGAGTTTGTTGGGATGGTACATCTTGGATGTTACTAATGGTGGGTGTTTGTAGATATGATTTTTTTGGGATAAGGATTAATTGGTAGTTTTTGTTGTGAGCTTGAAATTAGTTGGAATGTAAGGTCCTATTTTTTTTATATATAAAAGTTGTATCACCCTTTAAAGTGATCTATATTTATTTATTGTTTTTTACTAATAAAAAAATACAAATAAATAAATAATTTTATTATATTAAACAAACAATATAGTTTTAATGAAACTTAAAAAAGTACAATAAACTTTTTATTTGATTATTATATGCGATATCATATATGTGTATATATATCTTAAATATTTATATAGTGTAGGCATAATACACAGGACTCTTATACAATGTCTCAACATTGAGTTAAGCTATTTCAAAACAAAAAAACAAAATTAAGTGTATTTTAAATTTATTAGCATATTTATGAGTGTAATCCTCATCGATCCGAAATAAAAATATTTAATAATATATTTATTAGTATAAACTTTATTTTATAAAATAAATTTAAAATTTACTTCTTCTTAATAATATATATATATGTTTAACAGTCAAATCAATAAAAAAAATTTCTAATGATGTTTTTTGAAGACAAAAATCACAACCGAAACATTCATATCAGAAAGAGGGTCTAAACCATTATCAAATGAGATGCACTTTACAAAATTTGACTACTTGGAGGATGATTGTCAATGCTATAGTAGATGTGTTGTGTTGTTTCAATGTTCATCCTCCTCCATATATACTCTTTCTTTTCTTTCTAACGTTTCATTTTCATCTTCGGCTTTTGCAATATAGGCTTTTCTTTTCATAAACATGTCGATGCATTTAGAGATACTTTTCATCATTAGCTGTAAGACAAATTAAATAAGCTAAATTATAAGTTTGATTTCTCTTTATTATATTTTTATATATAATTTTGTTCTCCCTGATTTTTATTATTTTATTCTTCATTTAAAAAAAATGTAATTTGGTCTGATCCTTAATTTTATATATGTTCATTTATTTTTTATAGTTTAATCAATTAAATTAATTATTAATTATACCTTAAAAACTATGTTAAATATAAGGCTCATTTGAATTAAAATAATAATAATAATAATAATAATAATTTTTAATTTATAAATTATACTCGAAAAAATAAAAAAGAAAAAGAAAGTCCAGTATCCAAGGTTTGTGCATAAAACACTTCCATTCAATACATGCATGGACCTTTACCCATTCCGTGTCATTTCATGTTTTTCTTGAGTTTATTTTCTGACCGCCATAGGATTGACTACGCATGTTAAACGAGGCACACAGATAACCTCTCACTTCTAACTTTTTTACTTCATTATTTTCTGAAAAGAAAAAATATATTAGTTATATAATGGTTAATAATGTAAAAATTTAATTGTTAAATAGGAGAAAAAATAAAAATAGTTGTTTATTTACATGTCAATCTTTTATCGATAAAATACAATGTAAAACAAACAAATGCAATGAAAACAAAAAACATAATCAAGTCTGAAAAATCATGTGATTAGTATTCATAAATCATAGAAATGTAATACAATTTAAAAAAAACCATTAAATACTTGTCTTCTTAATTTTTGTGGGACAATCAGGTTTAGGATAACTCATATTTTTCGTGAAGAGAATGCGTGTGCTGATAAGTTGGCTAATTTAGGATTTATTCATAGAGAATCTTTTCATTGGTATAATAGACTCTTAGCTAGTCTGTTCTTAGAATTCTTTATAAATATGTATAATATGTTTGTGTTAACATATGGGTTTTGATCTAGTCCCCCCATATTTTTTGTATTTTCTTTTTTTTTTCTTTTTTAGTAATATTTTTTTTCATGTGATGGCAAATGATTGTTGTTACTTGAGGTGTCAGCTTAGCTGAGATGTCAAGTTGCATAGTGATCTAACACAAAAATTTTATAAAAATAAAATAAAAATCATAGAAATGTAGTGGCGTTTAGAAATGGTAAGTTTGATGAAGAAGAACTGGTACACATGGTATAGTTAAAAGCCTAGTTGTAGGTAAAATATAAATTGCGTGCTATGTTTTCTTCTTTTGGAATTAATTGTTATACCCTAATCGTTGCCTCTAAACAGAAATAGGTTTATGTTAATTATTGTAGCAGGTGTGTTCTCTGCATCAGGTGGAACAATTACCCAAAAGTGATGATAGATTGACAGACAAATGATAAAAAACATATACTTAACAATCTAATAAATTAATATCTTTATGATTTTTAATTTAAAATATTATTATTATAATAGGTTGTCAATTTTATTTTTTCGATATCAAAGAAATCTTTTTCATTACCCAATACCACGGTACAATATTAATATTAATATCTTACAGGATCTAATTTGGAGGATAATTGCCCAGTCAGCAATCAAATCACACACACTATTGAAGAGATATTGGAATTTCATAATCTCAATAAGGTTACATAAATGTATAATTTTTAAGGAGAAATATTTTTATGCAATTGAGGTTAAGATGGAGGGTGTCTAGATGACTCATCATATTAAATAATGGGTTTTAGTTAATATTTTGTAAGATTTTGTGTGTAAGGTTATAAAATGTATGATAGTATATCAATAAAGATATATATATATATATATATATATATATATATATATATATATATATTGAACTTTTTATCTTCAAGTAGTATTTCTTAAATGTTCAAAAAAAAAATGTAACTATGATTTGATCCTTACTTACATAGGCTTATCTTTTCCTGTTGTGGAAGAAATTAGGTAGTAAAGACACTCATTTTCTTTAGCACTTTAGCAGTTGAAACATGATTAATTTGAGATTAAGATTAAGACTTATAATAAGTGATAATAAAAGTGAAATTCTTGTAGTTTAATTTTGGGGTTCAACCGTTGTCGTGAATGAAATTTTGGTACACCAAAACCACATAGCAAAGTGGGATGCTGAAAGGTTAACATCAAAATTTATTACATGTGCCAGTACCCTTTTTCCTCGAGCACATGTGCAGCGGAAACGATTGCATTAATCATACCATAGCATTTCTATTTGGGCATTGATACAATAATTGCGCGGCATGTTAACATGGTTACCTTTGTTTGGTAGATTGTATCATTCCACCACTCTTTTTTCTAGTGCTGCATTAGATATTAATGTTGCCATATTGCACCCTCATGAAGGATGCCATTATATATTTTTGTTGTAACTGGAAATAACGCCATTCTGAAATACCATTACATTGGTACTTTCACTTCAGCATCCGTTAAAACTTTTCCTTAAAAATAGACTATTTGTTATTCGATATTTGAAAAGAAAATGGCTAGAAAAGCAAATATTGATTTTGTTATTATCAGAAAAGACCATTTTCATGAGTCCGTGGCATCGCAGATGAAATAGTATCTCAATGATGGTTGTTTTGATGATGAAAAAAAGTAGTCATAGTTAGCAGTCAGATATAATGCAACTCTAACCGGACGGATTCGATGAAGTGCTCAAAAAGACATTTCAGTTTACTGTTCTGAACCGCAGGGTGTCCGGTTCAGAGAGAACAGTGATCCAACATACATATCCAACCGTCAGAATTACAAAACCCGATTAAATGCACTAACATCTCTCTCTCTCTCTTTCCCAAAGTGTTTCAAATCAACTAGTGAATGGCCGTTCAAATTCTCTCCACATGGATAACTAAATTAATTCATAGAAATAATACTGTTATTATCTTAAAACAAGAAGAATGAACAGTAAAACTACTTTATATATTTTTTTATTAAATTGATACGACTTTTATATTAATATTTACTTGTCTTCCCTGTTAAGCAATTATTTTCCATGGCTGTTGATATAGAAAACTCAAAAAACGAGAAGGTGATAGAGGGGGGAACCACTTCGGCTTAGAACACAACAAAATGGACCATAAAGCTATAATGGCTTTGCATCAAGCAAATAAAACGGTCCACATGCCAACAGTGTCATGGTCATCATCACTACAGAATAGAATAATATAGTATATAACGGAGAGTTCGAGAGGGAAAGTGAAGCAACAGAAAGGTAGGATTAACAAGTAACTGAAAGAGAAAGTTAAAGAACCAAGACCAAAGAAAAAGCAAACTAAGAACATAGAATTATCCCCTTCTCACTCCATCTTTCGCAGCAAGACGGAGAAAAGGAACCAAACAAAAAGGAAAAGGTCAAAAAAAAAACATCACATTGACGAGACCATAATGCAACCATCGCAATCAAAAACATCTACATCACCATCGTAAAACGTCGACGTACATCTGTGTGGTCTTCCAACGTCAAGGTAGCTGCTACTCGCTTTTGTCATTTTTTTTTTCTCCATATGATTATTAACGTATTAAGGATATCGCAATCGTTCATCATCTCGTGAAGTCGTGCACGAGGCTCGTTCGGTCTGGAACGTTAAGGTTCCATGAGAAGAACGGAATGCCATTGTCCGAATCTCTATCGTCAGAATCCTCCATGAAACGTAACTCGTTACCCATCTGCGAGTGTGCGTACCACGAACTGCTTTGGTTGCCGTAAGAGCGCGACGATTCCATTACGCTGCTGGGAACTGCCGCAGACGTGGCGGCTGCAGCGCTTGCCCTTCTCTCTTCCTTTTTATATCTGATCCCGCAAGCATTGCATAGTGACTGCATCAATTCAATTCAAACAAAACGTTAACAAAATCGGATTCAAACTACATCAAATAAAGGGCTTATCAATGTATCATAACACTATTAGTTAATCAATACTAGTACTATAAATATTTTTGCAAATTCAATGATTTAAATATATATATATACATATATGTATATATATACACACCAACTTATTTTTTTGATGTTTCTTTACAACAATTAAAAATAGCGTAATTTTAAACCTGGTTACCAAGTAGAAGCTTTTGATGTTACTTTTATAAAATATGTCCAGTTCCATTTACCAAGGCACAACTTTCATATAAACAATTAACATAAAAAGTGGTAGTGTTATATATTATTCATTTGTAACATTTTCTATTGTTAATTAAAAATGATAAAATAAAATGAAGTTTCTTAAATAAGAGTTATTAACAAAATAAAGAATGTGAAGTTAAGAGTTGTTATGAAGAATTTAAGGTGAAGAGAAGTGAGTTGGGGTAATGAAGCAATGGATATACCTTTGGGCCACGAGGACCGTTTCTCCAGAGGGGAGTGGAAGTGGTATCACAGTTGGCGCAACGACGAGCGAGGAGAGGGTCGTTGTTGGAGCCGCCATTATTGGTTGCTCTGGTGGATTTATTGGTTTGAGATTGCGTGGTGTGTTTGGATTGCAGCAAGTCCCAGCAGAAGTTGGTGACGGAAGAGCGAGGTTCGTGACGGTTTCGTAGCTCCTCGCCTTCAGTGAAACGCGTGGAAGGGGTTCCGAGGGAGAGCGTGCAGTCCACGGAAGAAGGAGAGGGCGTGTAGGAGGAATACATGTCGTGTTCGTAATCATCATAGGGACCGTGGGTGTTGGGCATAGAAAAGAGCATCGAGTAGGAGTTTGTTTCACTGTGAAACATGCTGCATGTGCAGGTGCCCATCACGTGACCCTGGGAGTTCCCGCAACAACGATGCATCATTGTAATTGGACTGGTCCTCTGCTATGGTAGGCGAGGGTCGGGGAGGCGATGCGATGATGCGAGTGTTGGGGTTTAAGAAGGGAAAAGAGAGAGCGAGAGAGAGTGAAAGGGATTAGGAAGAGTAGAAGGGGGAAAGTGGAGTGTGGGTGCGAAATGCAATGATAAAACGTTTGAAATGTAAAGAGGGTAGGAAGCAGTGGGAAGAAAGAGTTAAAATGGTACGGGAGAAATGAGAAGTGGGTGTTGTCAGGTAGCTTTATAAGCTAATAAAATGGCGAAATACGAGTCAGCAGGTGCAGTCCACGTTGTCGTTAACTGCGAATAGAGAGATGCACAAATGTATAATAATATATATATAGTGGGGCATGAATGAAAACTATAAAGACATGGAAAAACAGAGAGGGACCCAGTGGCTGGGGATGTGTTGGGGGGGAAAGAAAGAGAAAGGGTGAAGAGTGGTACTGAGTGAGTAGTCAGGGAGTGAGTGGAAGGAAGCGTTTGAGAGTTTCTATCTGCGGCACTGTTTGTGACTCTGCATAAAAATTTCTCATGCATCATGTTAATTTATAGCAGAGAGAGGGGTAGCATAGGAAGTGTGATGTGGTGAGGGAGTGTTTGGTTTGGTTTGGTCATTGGGTAGTCAAAAGTGGGCACGTGACAGTGGAAACAGTATTCTTCCACGGATCTGCCTTCTCCGATCACGAGGCTTTATTAGTCGCAAACCCAATACATCAAAACCTCTGTCTGTATCCGTATCTCTGCCACTGCCATCCCCCAAGGAAAATGGAATAGTAGTGTGTTAGTATAGCGTTGAGTGTATCTACCTTCCCACTCCCACGCTCTCTTCTCTTCCCAAACACGCTCTAATCCCAATACTCCTAATTAACCACATACCCCTACTCTACTCTCTCCTCTCTCCTTCTTCCTAAATACCATATATTAATTACCAAACCTTTCATATTCTCCACTCTTTTCATCTTTTCATTTCTTTCAAATCAAAACAAATATTCATTTCATAACAACCCTTTAATATTATTCTTATTATCAAAATTAATAAATTCACTACATACTACCCTGATCATCTATAACTTAGATGATAAAATGTCTGTATTTCAATTTAAGGTAATTTACCTTTTATTTTGCTTCATTAGTTGTTTTGGTAGTTTGACCGAGTCAAATTAAAATGTGTTGAGTCTTTAGCAGAATCAGTTCAAAATATAACGTGATGTAATTATAGGCATAGAAGATGCAGATGGTGTAAACTGATATATTGATGGCTTAACAAATGAATAAAAGTTTTAGTTTGGTTTTATTTTTGATGGTGACGTTGTTTGATGGGGTTAGTAATAGTGGACATATGTGTGCAAGCAAAGAGTTATTATTATTATTATGATTTGAAGTTGAAGAGAGGAATGAGCATTGTAGGATAGATAAGTAGATAACATCTCCGTTAGTTGTTATAGGCCGTTCAATCCGTCAAATCTGCAGGAACAACAACACAACGACCAGTTATTTCCATCCGTACTGTAGGAATCACGTGAATCCAAACACAAAGCTAAGTTCGTCAATTGTCATGATAGTAACCTCATGCCCCGAATCCAAACCCCATCACACCAACATTGCTTTTTAGGAGCAGTTGCTGATGGGGGCAACAGTATTAGTAGCCGTAGATAGAAGAAGAAGAAGAAGAAAAACTGATCAAGAAGAGAAGATCCTGAGATTTGGATTGGTTTTTGGATCACACTGGGAAAAAGTAAGCCAAGAGAGAGAAAGAGATAAAGGTATCCCAAATGAGATACCCTGCAATCATCAAAGCAACTCTGCCTGGCTTCTTACTTGGCTTCTTATGTGTCTAGTCCACTAGACAACAACACATTTCTATGGGTCAAAGATAGAAACTCCTATACCAAAAAGAAATAAAGGCTCGCAAAAATTTAAAAATCAAATCCAAATAAATTACTAAAACCAACCAAAAATGTCTTCAAAATGAATAAAAAAACGCATAAGGGACCCCACATTCATCATGGCCAAACCCAACACACCCTCCTCTGGAATATCGACCCCATTCGATCAAAAGATTCAAAAAACATTCACGGAGAGAGAGAAAGAGAAGGAGAGAGAATCAGATCATCTAGAGATTGATGAACCATAGTTCGACAAACGGGGACGACCACCGCTTTCCAAAAGATGCTCTCTCTATTCGCTTTGTAAACTACGATTAGCCCAAGACAAGGCTTATGTTTTCATTTACACACATTTTCTACATCCTCACGCAACCTCATCTTACGTGGATCATACTCTACCACACTCTCTCTCTTTCATACAGTTTTATCAAATCTTAAATACTTACTCTTTTTTTAAATCCTTCCATTAATCTAATCTAATAACTATACTTCACCACCCTCTTAACTTTTTACATTATCATTTTTTAACAGTATTCTAAAATGATTTTATACATTATCTTCAGCATATGCTACCATTTTTTCACTTCGAAGTTTGAGCCTTTCCTCTTCTGCTCTGTCTGCTTCGCATGTGACGTGTGAAGGAATGTATGTATCTATCTCTCGCATACTATTGTTTATCCTAAACAAATAAAGTTGCTATTAATCATTATCAGAGAGAACCTCGAACCAGGAGAAATATTTATATATTTTGAGAACTGCATACTTTATAGAAATTGTTTAAAATTTAATGAAGTATAATGTAATTTCCTAAATAAATTAATGATATTTATGATGGTATTTTGAGCGTTACTGTTTTTATGTATAATACTGTGTAATAGTGTATGGGTTGAAGAGGAGAGTGTACGTGCATGCGAGTGGTGCAAGTAATGGTCACCGCCTCACAACCGCAGTTCTACACGGTCTTACATGTAATGCTCTCCCTAATCATGATTGTTGGATTTCATGGGACCCATCTGTCACAGTGTTTCACTTTCCCAATGTGAGTGTGATAAAAAAAGAAATAAAAATACTAATAATAATTACCAAATCGTATCTATCTAACACCTTATTCGACGAAAATCCTAAATGTGATTTACTGCCAACTATTAATATAATATTAACAAAATAATATCGTGAATCTAGATGCCACGTGGGTATCGTGGGAGGGATTTGGTTGCATGCATGCATGCAAATGTGTTAAATAACGCAGGTTAGCCAAAAAAAATTATATTATTATTGTTAGTATAATTATTATAGTACTAGGAGTAGCATGTAGTAGATATTACAGAGGAGTATAGTTATAATGAGGAAGATTAAATAAAAAAGAGAATAATTGGCATGATAAACTTTGGGAACACATAAAATTGCATTCCTAAAAAGCAACAAGATACAACTGGAATGTCTGTCTTTCTCTGACTTGGGGGTTAGGGACAATTCACTTTCTTATAGTATATATTTTTGGTTGAAATGTGATCCATAGAGAGAGAGAGAGAGTTTGAATGGGTAGGGGGATTGGGATTGGTCTAGTGATCTTGTTGTTGACGGGATCTTGTGTTGGCAGTGGCAGGTAAGGCCTGAAAGTACCAAGATTGAAGAAATGGAATATGGAGAAGGAAAAGGATGAGAGGAAGAGAAATAAAGTGGTAAAACGAGGGTGGAGGCTGTGGACCAACGTTTAGAAAAGGAGATTGTATTGTAAGAGAAACCCCTATTAAGTCATGCTACCCTAAGAAAGTTGAGTTGTTGTCAGTATCATAACATCTCAGCCTACAAACTGTAACCTCTAATTGTCTCCTCTAAGGAGGTCTAACCTTTTGGTCAAAGGTGGTCTTAAACCACTGTGCATATACTATGCACCTTAAAAGACCATTTCTTTATCTTTTCATTTATTATTCTTAATTCTACTGTACGGGCCTCTCCATTATGTGGACTAATTATGCTAAAAGCTACTAAATCACTAAGTTTCTTCGTTTTTAATTAACCCTATCAGGTACTTTGCTACACTGCCTAATTCATTATGTGATCCCTTGCGTACTACCCACTTTTTCTTTTGTTGGGTGCCCCCATTTTTCAAAAAATCCAAAACAATATGGATGGAATTAGGATGCATTCTCCCATTCTGTCGAAGTAAATTCATTTTTCTAAAACAAAATAATGGATGGATTCTTCTGTCAGAGAAACAAAATTATGTATCCTTGCGTTTCTGACAAGTTATTTGAAGACTGACAAAATACAACACCGTTACAATTTTATAGATAACTGATAACCGTGTAGTTCTGAATTGATTACTTCAAAACATATATCAATAACTTAAGATGCACCCGTTGATTCATGTTGAGAGACAGCAAGGTTAAAAAAAAAAGACAAATAAGTAAATTATAACTTTGAATATTTGACTGTTTGGTAAATTAAATTAAGTTATTACTCAAAGTATTTTGTGTTGTATAATACATCATAATATATAATTAAGAATTTGATATACTTTCCTTACATGTGTAATGTGATCAATATGTTATAAATAGAAGAGAAGTTATAGAAAGGAGCTATAGAGCATAAGCAAATGTGTAAACAAATTCTAAGTTTTTAGCAAAGAAACAAAGAATGGGTCAAAAAAAATAAAATAAAATAAAATAAAATAAAAATAAATAAATAAAAATAAAAATATATATATATATATATATATATATTTTCATTGAAACCTTTTGTCATTGTTGTATGTTAGTAATATGTTAACCTTGTATCTGGAATGAAAATTTTATCATTTTTAAGAGATTCAAATACATTTAATTTAAACTGATCTTATTTTAAATTGTTTTATTTTCTAATATTTTATTCGGATAAGGAAATTTAAATTTGGTGAATTTTAATTTTCTTATTTAGATAAAGTGTTTCAATCATAACCAAATTCTAAAAATTATTTAAATATTAAAATCTTCATTAACATCAACTGAAAAAGTAATATTTTTGACAATGTCTCGGTCTTAGTTAAATAAATAACACTCCAACCAAAATCGAACGAGAAACTATAAAAATCAAAACATGAATTTGAAAATATGAATTCTTACTTTTTAGATGAAATTTGAAATTGTCTAATTTTAAGCAATCCAATTACTCTAATAAAATTATAAAATTTTAATTTCTTTTAAAATTCATTACCCAAACAACACATTTTTGTTATAAAACATTTCAAATTCTCTAGAAAAAATAATTACTCTCTTAAAATTCTCTATCCAAATACATTATAAGAGTTTAGGAACTGAAAATTAAATGAAACTATCAATTTTATTTATGTGTAACAAATAAGCTTTAATATGTGTTCACAAGAATAACCTCTTATTTAATTATAAGATTTACACTAGTACAGAAAAATTCATTAACAACGGTTAAAAAAATCATATAAAACCGTTGTTATTATAAAATCACATTAACGACGTGTTAAAAATTGTCGTTATTCTACCAATATAATTATGAAAAAAAAATACATTTTTAAAGACAGTTCTAGTGGGTAACCGTCGTTATAAATTCTTTTTAAAGACGGTTCTAGTGGGGACCATTGTTAGAAGTATATATTTTTTAAAAATATTATTATATATATACTTTAATCCTGCATAAACTATCAAATTTCCATAACAATAATACATGTAATATCATAATTTAAATATGAAAGTCATCTACAAAGTTCTATAAATATATGAAAAAGTTTTATGTCATTGTAAAGTGTTATACATGGTTACCTTAAGGTGCATCCAAGTGAGTTTCTTTGTGCACTTGCACTTGCACTTCTCCTCCCACTCAACATGTTATATCCAGAATAAACACTGAAATAATAAGATTTCATGTTAGAACACACATAACATTATATAATGTAATGCATGAGTCATAAATTTGTGAATGTAATATAATCATCATGGTTTGATAAATCTCTAATTTATACTAGGAAGCATCATGCAAAATTTATGAATTTTTTTGACAAGTGTAAGTATGAGAACTAAAACGTCAAAATACCTAAATAATAGTTAATGGTGGATTTTTGGAATTTTGGTGGACCCCAATTTCCTTTGGCTATTGGCCAAGTCCAAATCTATCTCTCTTCTCTTCAATGCATGACTTCTCCATCAAATATTCACTAAATGAACTTTCCTCAAATCCTAAACTACTAACTATCAACACATAGATACATGCAATACGTTTAATGTATACAAATATTATCTAATTCATCATAAAATAAAATCCAAATTGTCGAGGATCGGACGCCCTCAGACTCAGAATCAACACGTTGCATTCATAAATTTATTAAAAAAATTAAAATAAAGAATAAAAAAATTAAAAAATAAGAATATTCAAACACTAACCTGACAAGAAAAGTGGCACAGGTGAGTGGTGACATGAGGGAGCATAACCATCACTGCGAAGGACTAGTAGCGCGACGCAGCATCAACATCCCTTAGTGCAGAGCACGCGGTTTGAGAGTGGACAACAACTCCTGGAAACAATGTATATCTTTAACACTATTCACAATATAATCTAGTTTACATTATTATTGAAACATAACTTAACTACAAGTCTCAAAATCACAAAGAAAAGAACTTATATGTTTACAAGGAGAAAAAAACAAAGAACCATAAACACAAGCATTGATATTAACTTCACATCTTCATGCAATGATCAAGAATTAAATAAGAAAGTAGTAATATTAAATGAAGTTACAAAATTAGTTAGTATAATAATAAAGAACTATAATTGATCATAAACTAAAATGTATTTCATGGTTAAATAAAGACATTTTATATTTAGTTCATTAAAACAAATAAATAAATGCATTTATACTTATTCTTGTATTTATTATATCTTTGTAAACATATATATAATATCATACTAAATTAACCAAGGATGCAAATGTATAACTTTATCATGCTCATAATATTAACAAATTAGGAAGATAAATAGTTAACTGGTGTGAAATCTTTATAACCTCAACAATAAAAATAGTTAATTTTTGTCACTATAGAACTCAAATAAAAAAAATTCACCAAAGAATTTCTTGACCATATTGTAAACCATTAACGATGAATCAGTGAATTCATATAACCAACCGTGAGTAGTTGTCATCAACAATGCTAAGGACTTTATGCGATACAATATCTTTTAACAGACCACTATATTATTTGCTGATCTATGTTCTATTATTTAAAAAAACCCTTATCGATTCTCCAGGTACGCATTACAGATCCTTGAATTCAACGTTTCAACAGCTCAACAAGTTGACAAGTGTTATTGCTAACCTTGAATAATACATATTTTCAGGTACAATAGGGAGATACGTTTTACAAAATTAAGTAAACAACTATCGTAGGTTGAATCCTGAAAATCCTGATTCCAAAACGACAAGGGATCAATCTAGATATTCTTAGTTTAATATAAAATTATTTCTTAGAAGTGTTGATTTTTTTCTCATATGTTCTATTTTGTAGGTGCTGAACTTGGAAGCCATGGATAAATCTGGGCACTAAAAAATAGTTTGTTGCAGTGAATACACTGGTGAGGATCTGCTTGAGGGATTTGATTGGTTGTATGCTTGACTAATGATTGCTATGTCATATTGTTCATGAAATGAGTCAAACAAAAAAGAACCTTCATAAACCGAACATGCCATCTTTAAAAGGCAATGACCACTGCATCAAAGTGGTGATGAAAATTAACTTAGGAAGTAAAAGAAATATAATTCTTGAGTCTGACATAAATCATCAACAAACTCATAAAAAATCAAAATATATCACTCTTCTTATAATAGGAGACTTCAACTGACTTTTAACTCTAATAAAATCTTTTCCAGATTCTCACCATGCTCACGAAGGAATTAACATTATTCGTAAAATTACTCATGTGAAAGTGAAAATTTCAGAGAATCTTTTAAATTACAAAACTACGCTGTTGATATTCAATCTCGGCATGGAAAATGCAATTCAAAGAATGTAATTTGGAATGCATTCATTGGTATGAAGAATATGTAATCCAAAAGAGTGTATTGTTGATACAATCCCGGGAGAATGAGCATTAAAGTTAAATAACAAGTATCTTTAGCTCGCCATAAATAATCAGTTAGTCTGGGGCATTCTTTTTAATGTTTTGACTAACAAGAATCTGTCAAACAAAACTTTTGAATGTAATTGCAGTAATATTCGCTGTCAGCCAGCGCACCGTATCCCTTGGAATATATTTGTAGCGTTGTTGGGACAGCTATTGAGCTTCCAATAAGAGTTTCTCTGTAAGAGCTTTGGAAAGTCCCATCACTGTATCAGTTGAGCCAACCTACCACAAGCATCACAGTCATTTTGTTAAAGAACAAAATAAGAGGGACAAATCCACATTTACATCTGACCATTGTTAACATTTAAAAGACGCTCATCTAGAAAATTAACTCAATTGGCAAAAATGTGGAGAAAATGAGTGATAACTATAGATGCAAATATTTGCTTATTGTGGATATGAAAGAACTCCCCAAATAATGGCAACAAAAGATCACAGTGCCTTGATAATTATGGCCAAGAAAAAAGGTATAGAAAGTAGTGCTTATCATAAGTAGATTTGAAGCCAACAGTTCCATAAGGATCTTGTTTTAATGTGCATGCATATGCTTCTTCTGAGAGTGAGTATGTTGTTGAGAAGCACGATAACTTACTACTGCATCCACAAAGGGTAATGTCAATGGATGTTCCAGCATCAAACCTCCAGCAACGTTGAATGTAATTCCTTCGTCAATCTGAGAAGCTCCCATCAAATAAGAAAACTCATAGTATTCAGGTTGACTAGAATTTCCTGAAAGAAAGTTTCAGAAGATCATATGTTTTGAGAAACTAGTTAAAGTACTCTTTTCACCTTCATACTAATTCAGTGCAAGGGTGAAAAGTGTACTTCTAAAATGTTTACCAGACTATCAATGACCTCATCTGGAATTTCAAGGAAGTAAACCTGCCACAATAGTCACAAATGTTAGCCAAGTTATCAGCCCAGAGAAACATTGAATTAATCAATAAAATGTGTCAATGAAAACAATGCAGCCTGGTTGGCAGATAAAAGAAGACTTGAGCCAGATGGGGTAAGGCGAACGTTCAAAACGGTGATAAGACTTATTCATACAAAGAAGGCAATTTATTTTCTCGTACCTCTGCACTATCCCATCCCCCAACACGTTTTCCAGTTGCAAGGTTAGTTACTACAACAGATCCTACCACTGCTGCATGACTACCAGAGTATCCTGCAAATATTCGAATTTGTGAATGTTGCTGTTAAATCTGTCATTAACTGCGACAACAAAAGAAGGGAACTAAATCTGTCAATAACCACAAACCTTTGATGAATTCACGTGCTTCTTTTTCACTTGTGGGTTTTTCCCTGATGATTCCTTGATACACCACAACCTGCAAAATATTTGCAACAACACAAACAGTTTTACAACAGTCTTATTTTTTAACAAAACAAAAATCAGTACAAGGTGACTGGCTATATAGGATTCAGATTGTAACTTAAAGTTTAACCAAGGACATATAGTGTGAAACAGAAAATATGGTGATCCCAAACACAAAAAAGTGTACATGAAAAAACTGTCTAAGCCAAATCTATAGCTTGATTTTGCATTAAAATGGCATTTGCATCAAACAAGGTTAATACACGTAACGGTAGAACTGAGTTTAATTTATTTTCTCTGTAGGTTCATAAATAACTAATCTGATTCATTATGAAAGTGAAAGGAAACTCAAGGCTTGGGAACATATTCCAATAAGCTTCTCTATGGAGGATTCCTTATCATTCTCCTAGATGTAACTTTCCATTCTTTCAACTTAAAAATTATTTTATAAATATTAAGTTAGTTATATGATTGTAAACTGCAACAAGAATGTGAGCTGATTGGACAGCTATATCCGTAAAGATAAGTTTGCGGAGACCAGAACAGAGATAGAGTAGTACAGATATTATCCGCAAAAGGAAAACTAAAGTCATGCATTTGTTATCGATAATATATAGTTGAAACAAACAATAGTTAATAAAGAATACCGTGTCTGCAGTAATTAATAGTGTTGTAGAATCATCTTCCTCCAATCGACCTCCAGCTGGGAGCCTTCGCACAATAGCATCAGCCTAATAAGAATATCAAGGTTAGAGTACTAAACGCACCTTGGAAGAATCAATAGATGATGAGGTTTTCAAATTGCTCTATATTTTCCATTATTTTATTTATTTAGCTTTTTTAGAAGCAGTTTCTGGATGGGTACATGACAGCCTGAAATCCTTCTGCATATTCAGTCACCACGATCAAATACAAAGACCTTAAATAAGTTTTGCATTCTTCTAAAATAAATATTACCAGAAATTAAGCAAAGATAAAAAATTGTTGTGTTACTACCGGCTCTCATGCTTTACGGTGTCCTTTGTTTATGGAGATTAAAATTCAGAATAAACTGTTGCAGAAGAAGTTAAGGAAGATGCTAGAGTGCAACTCATCTACGTTTTCACCCCAAATAATTCAGTCACTTGTGTATCATGAAATTATCTGAAATAAATTTTCCACCCGCTAACAACAAACTACTAGAGAAAATCAAAATCATATCATCCCACACCATCTCGAATCCTCACCACCCTTTTTTCCACCTTCTCATTTTTTCTCATCAGCCAAGTGAACTCTGAGCATTTACATAAAACACCAGTATTCTTGGATCTTTAAGTATCATGGATATAATATAATACTCAATAATCATCCACCAGCCACTGGCTACCTATAACTGCCGAATGCACTAGCACTACATTACTATAGAGATAGAGACTCTAATGAAGACTAATTTATCAACAAAAGAAATCGGTTATATCGCTTTAGAAAGTAAAGAGACAACTGTGGTGAAGGATTTCACAAAGTGAAACAAGAATTGAAAACTTTCATACAAACTCAGACCTATTCTTGGGGTGTAATTCTTATCCTACAGCCCGCCAAGAGGAAGTGATTGTTAGATTTGCATCCACTAATTAAACAATAAGAAGAAGAAGAACCCAAAAAAATCATACCTTTGCCTCAGCTAATACCATTACCAAATCTTCTGGCTTTTCCCTCCGAATACTTTTCTCATCAATGTCAGCAGTCTAAATTGCAAGCCAAGCCAAGCCAAACTCTTTCAATCTTCCATCACACTAATGAACTACGGTTAAACAATTGAAGCAAATACATCACAACACATACCATTATTGTGAACTCGTATCCCATCTCAGAAAGAATCTCTCTACGAGCATTGGAAGAAGAGCCCAGAATTATCTATTGAAAGATAACAAAATCACAGATTACATCAATTGCTTAATCAAAGAGGAAATGGGCCATTTATACAGAGTTGGGCAGGTACAGACATCATTTGAAACGTGTAAAGAGGAAACGGGCCAAACCTTGAAGGGTGGGTTTTCTGTAGGCATTTGGACGAACGCGTGATTTTGAAGCTCTTACCTGCACTTCCACCACATTCCAGAACTGCTTCCCAAACAACAGAAGGCTACAAAAACTACGATAAAAGGGTAATGGATATCAAAACGCTATGTCTCACATTGCTTCGCATCACCCATTAGATTCCGATGATGTTAAAAGGAATCTTTTTTATGGGTATGTTTGATAATAATCTAAATATAGACAAAAATTGGATACTAGGAAATATATTATTATTTTGGAAATAACAAAGTAAACTATAAGTTTTTTTAGTAAATTATTTTAAAATGTTAATATGAATAGTCATATAAAGTATACCTACTTATTAGAACAAGATTAGTAGTATATTAATTAATCAATTATCAATTAAACTCTTTTAATTATTTATCACTAATAATATATCTTAATTTCTTATAAAATTATATTTTTTAACTTATTTATCGAAGAATTAAAACCTATATATATGACAATATTATAAAAAGTAGTTATTTATTATTTAACACTTTAATATATTTTTTCTTTATATATAGAAGTTACTAATTTATTGTCGAAAAATCTTTTATAGGTGGACTTATCTGCGACACTCAACAAATAACTTGAATTTCAAATTCAGAAGGTCTAACTCAAATTTTTTAAGGTATTATTTTTTCACCTTAGACGAACAACGTTCTTTCCGGTAAGAACATGTAACGACCATCATGGAAATTGATAAAAAAATTTCCAAACCACCAATTTTATGCTTCTTACTATAATAGAACTTCCATCTCGCCTTCATCCAATCTTGAAATGGACTCCTTTTTAGTGAATATCCTTAAAACACATTAAAAATCTTCTCATAAAATTTAAGAAACTATCCATAATAAGATAACCAATATGTAACAACAACAAGTGGAGGAGAATGACCAGGTTTGGGAACAACTTCAAGAACAATTACCGGTGAACTTTGATAAAGACTTGAAACTCATGGGCAACCAATACCAAACTAAGTTGCAGGTTATGCATGATCAACTTGTAATCTTCATTTGGGGGCGACAAATACAAAAATTTGAGAATGATCAACAAAGTAGAACTCTCTAGTATACAAAACATGTCACTAAATAGGACATCCATGTAAAAAAAATGTATAAAGGTTAACAAATGACAAACTACATAAGTTCATTTTCAAAGGCATATTACTAAGGTACGAATGTTGAAACAACATACCAAGAACTATACACAAAGGATATATGTTGTTTATAATCAAATATTTTGCTCATAATGTATACACGGAAGACAAATTAGACACATAAAACTACTAAAACAACATACAAAAATCTAGAAGGACAATGAAAAGAATAATCAAAATAAAGAAAACTAATGAATTTTAATATAAGGGAGGCAAAAGGTTTAAAATGTTTCATACAAAATGACAAAACCTTCTAGTATGTCATATCACAGGACAACATGTCACACAATATTACACAAAGTACTCACCCATTACTCAATATTTTAATATTAAACATTGGTGAATCTTTTACGGGTGAACCTCTCTTCAAAAATAATTAATTGAACTAAGGTGTTTTTCATTTAATAATAGAAATAAAACAAAATAACTAATTATACAATATCTAATTGCATTTTATTATAATATCCCCTCAAGTTGGAGAATAAATGTTGATGATTCTCAACTTGTTGATGAAATGATTGGAGGGCGGTAATAAGAAGGGTCTTTATAAATATGTCAATTATTTAATGCTCGGCGTTGACCAGATAAATTGACTATCAATATCTAAATGTTTAGATATCTCATTATGAGAAGAGTAAAAAATAATATGCTTAACAATTTTATTAACACGAATAAACATATTTATATTAATTAAAATTTCAAATTTTTTATATTAATTAAAATTTCAAATTCTTATAGTATCGTTATAGTCAAACTACCTCTAAATCATTTCAACAATTATATAAATAATTATTATTTAATTATCGTTACATGTCTTTATTATAGTTGTACATGTAGATTTAATTATAATTATCCCTTAAGATAGTATTATCTCTTGTGAATGATCATTTAATTAAAATAGCTTGTCTCTTTTTTACTAAATTATTAGTTTTATTACAAAATTAAATTAAGTTTTATCCAATCCAATTTATTCTGTTTTGAATTGCATTGATTTTCTTTTTTAAGTTTTTTTTACAAATGTTAAAATAAATAGATAAATTATCTAACATTATATCTTATGCAAAGCTCTTAGTCTCTCAAAATGACTAAAAGGAACTTTACTATTTTGTATTGATTTTATATTGTTTTAATTCAAACTTTATTTTATTGATTAATATAATTGTAAAAATACTGAAAGTCCGTATCTTTTATAATTCATAAACCCTATTAATTCATAAACCCACACAGACGAACCCAGTAACCCCGATGCAACAATAATATTAAAACGATGCCACTTTCATAATTAACACAAAACCCAAACAATAACACGATGTGGCGAAGGAGCTTCAGCAGCAGCACCGCCACCGCCACCGCCACCGCCACTCTCAAGGGCAAGAAATGGGACGCGCTGATAATCGGCGGTGGCCACAACGGCCTCACAGCGGCGGCTTACCTCGCGCGCGGAGGCCTGTCAGTGGCAGTCCTGGAGCGCCGCCACGTGATCGGAGGCGCCGCCGTGACAGAGGAGCTTATTCCGGGGTTCAAGTTTTCGCGGTGCAGTTACCTCCAAAGCCTTTTGAGACCGTCCGTTATAAAGGAACTGGAGTTGGGGAAGCACGGCTTGAAGCTTCTGAAGCGCAATCCGTCGTCATTCACGCCCTGCCTCGACGGACGCTACCTTCTATTAGGACCCGATAAGCAGCTCAACCACTCTGAGATATCTAAATTCTCGCTCGCAGATGCTGAGGCTTATCCAAGGTCTCTCTGTTTTCTTCCACTCTGCTGCATTATTCTACTCTATATCAGGCAAAATAACTCTCATTCTTATGGACAAAACCTAGATACAGTTTCTTACATGCTGTCTAGTATTGTTTTAATATAAATAATTGGAGTTTCACTCCAACAACCTATGTTCACACGAATTACCAAAGTCAAACTTCAGTTCTGATTGACGTTTGGTGTTGTTCCAAAATCAGAATTGAATTTCACATCCATAACCTATGTCAAAAGCCTTACCAAAGTCAAACTTTAATTCTGACATCACCAAAACTACTTAAGAAACTGCACCTTATTCGCTCTTTAAATGTTCCAACAGCTTTGAATAGATAACCAGAAAAGTTTAAAATGTTATTTGTTTATCAAACAGTAATGCAACTTGCTCAAATATGTGTTAGTATTCTTCATTCAATTTGTTCATTGACCTCTGTAAAGATGTGTATTTGATCACCTTATAGTCGACCTGCATTGACTGTATGTTCATGATTTGATAAGATTTCCTGCTTTCGTTTTTATTTTCTTATTTCTTTGTTTTAATCTTTTAGATACGAGAGTCAGCTTGAGAACTTCTGTAAGTTCATGGATCTAGTGCTGGATTCGCCTCCACCTGAATCTGTGCAGCATAAATTGTCTATTAATGAAAAGTTGAAGAATAAAATACAGAATTCAGTATTTTGGGCGAGTTGTCTGCGGCATGTGTCTTCCATGGGACAAAAGGATATGGTGTGAGTCTGTTTATCCAATAGGAATTTGTTTTTATGACCAATGATTTGGGGATGCCTTGAATAGCAAAACTGTAATGAGTACACGATAGCAACTAAGTTGACACTGTTTATTTATTTCGCAGGGACTTCATGGACCTTCTGTTGTCCCCAGCTTCTAAAGTGTTGAATAACTGGTTTGAGGTATTTTTATGGTTTTATTTACTTTTCACTTAGATCTTCAACTTCACATTGACTGTATGTCTTGAAAATTATGATATATCTTCTTAGTTCTTTGATGTTATAGACTTTTGTTTGTGTTAATCTCATGTCTCAGAAGTTTGTTGTACTTCCTTTTATTATTTATTATTTTTTATTTTTTATATAAACATCTTTTCAAAAGGCTAGTTCAAGTGTTCAACTTGAGACTGGGCTGCATGTCTGATCATGGAATAAATATTGCATATAATCTTAATTTTTTTTTTCTTTCGTGATATTTTCCATCTCATACCATACATTTCTCAATATACTAATATGATGATATCTACATTGTTGGTTCACGATGTTAAGATCCCATTCCGGCTCAATATATGACCAACACAGCCCTTTCCTTGGAGGGGGGGAGGGGATCCTTCATCCTTGGGCTAACTTTTGAGGTTTAGTTAGTCAGGCTTAGTTCATTCTTAATTCTGGTAAGGTTTTAGAGTCTATCTTAGTTCTAATGTTGGGCTACTTGTTAATGTCTAGCCTTCCAAACTTCATTCTCTAGATGTCCTACCTTGGGTGTGAGGGGGTTGACTTGAGCAACCTTTCCTCGTGAGATAGTTTGAGGTTCAACCCAAAATTATCTCCCAAAATCAAATACATTGCTAATAAATCTTGTAAATAAGATTGCAATTTCTATATATTATTTCTCTTAATGGTGTAATGTCTTGTATGGCATTATTTCTGCAGGCAGATGTTCTGAAGGCAACCCTGGCAACTGATGCTGTGATAGGCAGTACGGTAAGAGCAGTTATCTTTACTGTAAAAAATTGCACCAAAATAGAAAACATTTTCAAGATAAAAATATTCTTATCCTTCTTTGAGAGACAGACTTGAAATTTCAATACAACTATCCTACAGAATTCTCTCTGATAAAAAATAGCATAGTCAATGTTTCATCTTTCACAGCATACATAGTATTTCTAAATCTGTAATGCAGGCCAGTGTCCACACCCCAGGAAGTGGCTATGTTCTGCTACATCATGTGATGGGAGAAACTGATGGGGAACGTGGGATTTGGTCGTATGTATTTCTCTTGCTAGTTTGATATCTTTCTAGTGCATAGTCAGAATGAAATATTGTTCTTTGACAAAATATTTTTAATATGCTGGAATGATCTGAAATTAAGTTTACTAGTACTTTTCTTTGCATCTTACCCAAAACATTTAGAGGAAGGAGTCCATAGACAGTTTTTTTCTCCATTTCATACTTAAACATGATAGGTTTACCAAGTACGTTCTTTTATATTTCAAGTATTATACATTACT
>Ga0123342_1004121_pt1 | contig 22551 bp, 13 predicted proteins | sample Turbeawhitnodule_FD_89960 | JGI IMG/M metagenome (GOLD analysis project Ga0123342, IMG submission 89960) | Root nodule microbial communities of legume samples collected from Mexico - Turtle bean Mexico white nodule | ecosystem: Host-associated > Plants > Roots > Nodule | place: Mexico: Nepantla... | reverse complement strand
GTTTGAACACTGTTTAGACTTGGTTAATATCTTGCACATTTGAAGTTGGCGCCCGGAGGCGCAAATTTGAAGCACTGCAAAGTTTGTTTTTGTTATGTTTTGAGAAGATTTGTTTTAGGTGGGGCTTGAAATTAAGCCAATGTGGAGATTTGTTGATTTTGGCTTAATCCCAAGTCCCACATTGGTGGGTTCATTGTTTGGGAAGGAGGTTTGAGGGTTATAAATTAAACTCTCCTCCTGCACTGTTATATATCCCAATTTGTAATATCTTCTCCCATAATAATAAAAGCGGGCTATTTCAGCTGTGCTCAGAGATTAGGCTAAATTGGCCGAACTCCGTTAACAATTTTCTGGTGTGTTTTTTCTCTTTATCTTTTTTATTATTCCGCTCTGTTTATTCAATATTATTTGTCGGGTAGCTCTGTTAGGGTTCTGTTTTAGTGGGAAAATTACCCGTTTTTCCCAACAGTGTAAAATGGTGGCAACAACGACAGTGGAGGCAACAAGGCAAAAAGATATTTGTTTAAATGTGATGTGAGTTGATTTTAAGATTTCACATTTTATGAGTTGCACTTTGATTATGGTTTTTTAATTTTTAAGCAGAATATGGTGAGAAACCCAAAGAATATTCCCACTGAACATGAACTTAACCAAGTGGTTAAGTAAGTGTGAAGGTTCACTTTTAGAAGGCAAAGAAAAAACACAATTATATGGTGATGATGATGAAGATGTGCATAATTAAAACATATAATGGAAAGCAACAAGATGGAAAAACCAAAAAGGAAAAGAAGAACACAAGAATATAAAAGGAATGGAAATGGTGGAAGGAAGGAAGAGATGAATAGATAGAGAAAGCTTATGGATGATGATGATGGTCACGTCACTTGGAGTGGTGGTAGACTCCAAGATCAGTGGTGAAGAGCCGTCACTTAAAGTGCACAAACACCCAAGATAAGACCCACAAAAAGAAAGCACTCAAGACTCACTCAACACTCTCACAAAGTTTCTTTTCTATTCAAAATTCAATGTGTAAAATACATAAGACAATACACTCTATTTATAGGAGAGAGTGTATTGGAGAACAAGATAGAGAGGTATGGGTGTCATTTGTGAGAAGTCTTTTAGAAGGTAGGTCAAAGAAACCCTAAACCTAGAAGCACTTGTCATGAAAGGTAGGCTTGGTACAAGTCCAAATTACTAAGCACACCCTATTCAAATTACTAAGCACACCCTACTCAAATTACTAAGCACATCCTACTGTAGTTTATTCTTCTATTTGGACCCCCAAAGTGAACCCAAATTATTTACATAACTCTTTTTTGTGGAAAAACAAGAAGAAAAAACTTATGATATTCTGGTTTATATCCGGTTCTTCTTCTCCTGATGCTCTCTCGAGGTTTGGTGGGGCTTGACTTTGTATATTGAAATGACTGATCTTTTTGTGAAGTGTTTGATATGTCCTTAGTCATTCTGGTTGTTGTGGTTTGTATCAAAGTGCGAAGTGAGTAGTAAGAGCACGAGTGAAGAAAATAGGGTAAATAAACATATTACATCGGTTATGAGTAACAATTGGTGTAATTATTTTGTTAAAACTTTTTTTTTTTACTTTGAAAAATCGGTGTAATATGTCTAGTGCCAAACTTAACTAATTTTAATTTTTTTACTCTCAAATACATATTACACGGGTTGGTCATCCAACCTGTGTAATATGTCTAGCGCTATAATTAATAAATTTTATTTTTTTACTCTCAAAGACATTACACCAATTGGTTTGATCAACTAATGTAATATGTCTAGCGTCAAAATTAAATTTTTTTATTTTTTGTACTCTCAAATACATATTACACCGGTTGAATGGACCAACCAGTGTAATATGTCTAGCACCAAAATTAATATTTTTTTTTTACTCTCAAAGGCATATTACAACGACTGGTCCATCTAGCCGATGTAATATGTCTAGCCAAAATTAAGTTTTTTTAAAACTTTGTTTTAACTTTGAAAAGAGTAATATACTACATCGATTTTTTTTACAATCAATGTAATATATGTCAAAGATTTTATTTTAAAATGACACCGTATTTTATTTACACTGATCTCAATTAACTAACTTAATATATCATTATAGAATACGTTAATTCTCAATTAACCGACTTAATATATCATTATAAAATACATTATTTACGCTAGTGTTATCAAATTTTAAATGCCTTTACTAACTTATAGCCACTTGTTACTCACAGTAAGCAAGTTAGTATGTTATTTCTTAAGTATACTTTTAAAAAAAATGTAATTATAAACGTAAGTATATTTTAAAAAATTTGTTATATTTCTTTCAAAGTAAAGCAAGTCCAAGTTAACAAATTCATATATACGATACTTATTATATTATTTATATAAGACGCTTTGTGTGTGTATATATATACAAAAAAATTCCAAAGTTTAAAACAAACAAATTCTTCAAGTACAAAATTTACTTAATATATTTAGTAGTTTTTTTTATTAATTTTTAGAATATTTTAGAATGTCGAAGCACGTTTGATCGAATTTTAAAATATTTTGTAAAGTCAATATTAATTAAAAGAAAATATATTTAATCTTTAAAAATTATAATATGAGATAGAAGTAGCAGAAGATTTTAAAAGTATTGTAATGATGTTGTTATTGCGGTAAGTCTACTTGCACTAATTAAAATGTCTCCACTTGAGTGATTATATGTGGTCGTTTGTCTTCGACCACATAACACAATCACCACATTGACTTTTTTATATTTCCACTTTGCACACATATAATTTTAAAACTACATTCATATTTTATTATTATTCTTATTATTATTAAAATTTAATTTGGCTTCCCGTAACGGTTAAAGAAAACAAAAACACACTTTTAAAAACTAAATAAACCTTATAGAATGTAATTAATAATAGTCTTAAATTATTAGGTAAATTATACAAATATGGAAAATATCATTTAAAAATTTGCATATTACTCACTTAGTAATAAAAAATATCTTAGAAAAGGGAATCGAAAAATTAACTTCTCAAAATATACAAAACTATGTTCTTCTCTCCTCTGAAAACAAGTTTGGAAGGTTAGAGTGTTGTTGGAACTTAGCTGGACATAATATTAAAATAAAATAAAATAAAATAAAAGACAGTGACCAATACATTAAAAAAATGTTGAGGTAGGTTTGTCTGTTAATTTTAATGTATATATTTAATGTTAATTACCTAATAAGCGAAGAACTTTATTAATCTATTTTCTATTTGTTCCAACAACAACAAAATTATTTATTATTTGATTTCGAACTTCAAACAATTTAAATAAAATAAAAAAATAATAAAATCAATAAGAGTAATGTTTTAGCCGGCCATTGATTTATTATTGATAATGAGTGATGATTGCTGTGCACCTTAAGATGAAAGATAAAAATAATAAAGTGTAAAAATAGAAAATAATTAATATAACATGATAAATAAGTATGATAAAATAATTGTTTTTTTGTATTATAATGTGTATGACATGTATTATGTATTAAATTTGGGAAAATATGAAACATGTCTGCTTCAAGCTTACACCACAACCTGTCTCCATGGTGCCTCCCTTCTCCACTCTTTACTATATTCTCTCTCAGCTTTTCTTCAGGCAATTTTCATCTTCCATGATCCAGGGAAGGTTTCATCTCTCTTTCCTGCAAAACCAACATTTGTTTGAATTTCAACTCTTCAGCTCAAACCTGTATTGTTTTTTTCTGTCTTTGGTTTGGTGGGTTCCCCACTGAACATGGCAACTGAAGCTGCAGACTCTTCCAACCACAACAATAACCAAGGCCATGGCACCACTGGAAATAGAGTTGATATCCCAATTCAAAAGGTCCTTCCTTCTTTTGTTGTCATGTCTCTATTCTTTTCTTGCTTTGTACTAACTTTTTATGTTTGTTTTCTTGAATTGAATTGAAGGTTGTGGTTGTGGGTTTTCTGTTTCTGTCTTAATTTACTTTCTTGCCTTTTGTTTATCTATCATTGGTCATAGGTAAAGGCTGTTCATGCATGGGTAATTGGTTTTGCAGTCTTTACATCTTCAGTTCTTGTTAGTAAGCCAACATACTTATGTGTTGTACATGTAAAGCTGAAATATGAATTTATAGAAGAGAGGGGCATTTGGGTTTTAGTAAAGGTTGAAAATTTCCCAATTCAGAAAATTTAGATTTTAGAGGTTTAAATAAGCGTTGAATTTGAATTTTGAACACAGCAGACAAAGATACTGCAAGCTATGTTGCCCTTCGAAATTTTTGTTAACATGCTCAGATGTTCAAAGCTCTCCAATTGAGTAACTTGTATTTTCCTGCTCAAAAATGAATTATTTCATACAAATTGGGGGAAGATCTTAGACACTGAAAGTTGTATGATCCTCGAATGATCTTTCTATGAGACGTTTCTCTCCGAATTTATGTATAGTTTAGAAAAAGTGGTGATTTTCACCGCAGTATACTATTTGTCTAGAGTCAAGAGCTTCCATTGCTCATCAGCAGAGCATACCAAACACCTTCTAAATATTTTCAAATAGTATAGTGCTTATATGACTAATATGATTTGCTCATATTTTTAGATTTGTGAAAGCTGCTACATTTTTTCATGAATGCCAATTGTTTGATGAATTGTTTGGTTCCGTCTTACAAAGCCCTCTTGTGAAGTTAATCAAGTATTAAGAGTATTAGAATTCAGTTTACTTTGATTTCATTCTACTCTGTATCTCCCCTGTGCTGACAAATAATGCACCATATGCTTAAGCACTTCCCTCTAAGCAGGGGAAAATTTTGAACAATGTGATATTCATTGCAAATTAATTAAATTGAAATCCTTCTTTTAACTCAAGTGTCCTCCGACTAAAACTACATGTTTCTGATATATTTGTGTATCACTAAGCTTTATTACATTGCATCTCAATGAGTAAATTTTTTCCTTTTCTACTCTTAAGAAACTTTTCTTCTGCTTCTTTATACATAGGGTCCAGCATCATCTGAAATAATTGAGGAATTCCCAAGAGATCAACATGGGACAAGGCAAAACTTTATCGTGGATATACCTGCAATATCTCAGGAGGAACTGAAAGAAGATTATGTGAGGATAAACATGCCTCTAACTCCACCTCCAAGAAGAGTGGTTTTTTCCCCTTGTCCAAGTCCTGTTTACCCAAGAAGCAAAGAATCCCCAGGTCCCTCCTCATCAAAAAATAGATCAAATATTAAAACCTTTCTTCCCAAACTCAGTTTTAAATTTCGTAACACAAGTTTGGAGATTGAAAAGGCTGCTTTCCTAGCACTTGGAGGATCAGCAACAGTGGCCCCAAAAAAGCCTTTTCTTTCAAGGACATTATCTCTTGTCACACCCAGAGGGAATAAAACATCATCCTTACCTGTAACCCCGATTGCTCATTCAAATCCCGGGTCTGTACATGGCGGGAACATGGCTTATGCAGAAACAGTTGTGAGTACCTTGCAATTAACGCAACATGTTACATTGTTATTATTATATATAGTTAATTATCATATTGAAAATATAAATTAAATGGTTAAAATAATTGTGAAAATAACCGGTTCTTCCTTGGATATTTGTAGTGATGCTTTGTATTCATGAAACCAGGTTTTCTCAGTAACACGTACTTCTCTTTTAATTAACAGTTTGAATGATGGTTTCATTTCATTTTGCTTGTGCTAGAGTTGAGTGAGCTGATTTGTTTTGATTCCTATCGTCATCTAGAGAAGAACTCATGATTGACTGAGCATGGCATAAATTTTTTCAATATTAATATCGGTGTCACTTACATCAAATTAACATAAATCATATAATCCAATTGACTACGTGGCTTTCTTCAAAAGATGTATCTTTTAATCCTGGTTCATCAGTGCTACATATCCCCTTCTTCAAGTTACTCTGAAGTCTGCAACACTACAGTTTGATATGTTAAAGCTACAAAATAAAAATTCTGCACTATGTTCCAAATCATCATTAGACATTTTTTCATCTCTAAGATGATTTAGTCCTCACTTACATGATTATATCTGATTTTTACCTCATTTTACAGGAGAATGAAATGAAATTACCAATTCATCGTTCCCGTTCAGTACCTATGCTTAACAAAGAAGGTAACTCACCTATGCTTAACAAAGAAGGTATCTCACCCGTACCTGGCATGTTTCGTATAGTTCTGACCACATTACGATTGGATGATAAAATTGCCACAACACCTATGACATCTCCGATTCATGATACTGGTAATATTTCTTTTTTAAAGTTGCTTTATGAAAGATATGTTAATCTTAGAATCTTCAACAATTTGTTATATATCTTGATTAAACTAAACTATTCTAGATCCAGATGGAGACATTTTTGTTTGTTATATTCATTATGACTATCAACTGACAACTGCAAATGGCTGTAATGCTCAATTCCAAGTATTTCAAAGACAAGAAAGGCTAACAACATATTACTTACAAACTACTATATTATTGGTTAAATTTCATGTGGATCTCACCAGAAAGGGAGCAGGGCTATGTGTTCAGTGGGACTCACAAAATTCCCCCAGTGATACTGTATTGCTAGCATTGCTCTTTTATGATTTAGTATGTTTGTATCACTGATTAAAATGTAAAATATAATTTTCTTTCTGTATATGACTCTGATAATATTTTGGGTTTGGTTATTCTACGAAATAGATTTACAAACTGAAATTATTTTGCTGACTCAACTGTTAGGAACTGTTACGTATTTCCTTTCTCATCCTACTCAATCTCCTGCTTCAGCTGTCTTAACCTTTCGAGTTACATGTGTGTATATATATATATATATATATATATATATTGTGTTCTAGCTGAATTCTGAGTTGCGATATGTTTTCTTTGACTGCACAAACTTATTTTCCAGGGTTAACTGGTGGCTTTGACAATGTTGCTAATTTCCAAATCCAAAGATATCCGTTATTGGCTTGGACCTCTAGATTAAGTTCCTTCAGTGACAATTTTATTTATAAGAGTATTTTGTTTCAGTTCAAAATGAGGATGGTGGTGAAGATATTCATGAAGAAGAAGCTGTTTGTAGAATTTGTATGGTTGAACTTGGAGAAGGTGCTGATACTTTTAAATTGGAGTGTAGCTGCAAAGGTGAGCTTTCATTGGCACACAAAGAATGTGCACTCAAATGGTTTACCATTAAAGGTAATAGAACATGTGAAGTGTGCAAACAAGAAGTTCAGAATCTACCCGTCACCCTTTTACGAGTTCAAAACGGTCAGGCCCATAACATACTGGGGGCAGAGGCTTCTCATTACAGGTAAGGTCAAACCACATTCCTGTGCTTGAATAGTTTTTTTAAGGGGAGGTGGAACTATTCAGATCATTTGATATAATTTTATGGCTCAGCACTCTTGGCCATGTTTCATTGATAAGCTTCAATGGTAGACTACTATAAAGAAAGGTGATTGTTACTTACACAAATAGACTATACATAAATTTGATCTAAGGAAAGCTTTCTAGTTTGCCTTGACTTCCATGAGACGCGTATAACTTGATATCAATTTTAGTGGTATCATTATTCTTTTGGGATTTACAGGAAGCCTAACTTTTTTTAGCCCTTTCTCTGACTTCTTTTCAGTATGTTTTCCAACATGGTACAACAGAACCTAACGCAGATTTTTTATAGGGTTTGGCAGGATGCTCCCGTTCTTGTTGTTATCAACATGCTGGCTTACTTTTGTTTTCTTGAGCAGCTTCTTGTAAGTTGAACTACCGTTATATAATATATTCCCTTTAGCCAATGTAAATCCTGTTGTTATCAATGAACAGGTGTCTAATATGGGATCCGGTTCTATTGCCATGTCTCTCCCATTTTCTTGTATATTGGGTCTTCTTGCAAGCATGACAGCTACAACAATGGGTAAAGCTTTTTCTACTTTTAGACAACTCTGTGTACTTGAACTCCTCCTTTGTTATTATATAATGTAGAACTAATTTCTTCAAAAAATTTGTAGTGAGGAGAAATCATGTTTGGGTTTATGCAACTGTTCAATTTTGTCTGGTGGTTCTTGCTGGGCATCTTTTCTTTTCATTGGTAAGAAATTCCTTCTGTAACCATAGTTACAGGACATTTTTGTGTTTTGTCATTTTTGGGAAATAACTGTTCACTTTGAGACCAAGTTTTATGAGTCCTATTTTGAGTAGAATAAAGAGTTCGATATAGTTATTAAGCCCGAAGGTTGTCTCACCAAATAAAGTAGCCTTTCAGTTGAGTTTTCCTCAATCATGATGACAACCTGTGCTTTCATTAAGAGAAAAATTGAAAAAAGAGTTGCCTATACGCTAAACTTTGAATTAGTGTGTAATGTACAATATAGTTAAGTCATAAGTCTTTCTCAGTGCAGCTAAGTACTCTATTTAACCCCATTTTCAACTCCTCTTGCCTTGGACGTTCTCAAGGCCTATTTGCATTCAAATAAAAATCAGGTTATAAAAATGAATTGTAGTCAGAAAAATTTGTTAGAGGCATGTAGAGCCATGATCAGTGAGCTAAATGCTGATTAGTCAATTGAATTTAAAATTAGCATGGTTGAGGATTTCAACATGTTAGCCTTCAACTGTAATGATAGAGCACTAATAAAATTTGCGCATTCAAAATATTTCTAATATCATGTATTTTCATACATTTGAGATGGCAGGTTCATATGCAAGCTGTTCTTGCTATCCTACTAGCTACTCTAACTGGGTTTGGAGTTGTAATGTGTGGAACTTCTGTTCTAATGGAGATTTTAAAGTGGAGGAGGAGATCCCTTGCTCAGTCAGATCAACAGCAAGTTTCCCAAGAGACAGTGCCACCGGATCAATCATCTAGAGTTGCTCATCAAACTCAAATTGGTTCTGAACAATCTGAAAGCAATTTGGGAGAGTCTCCTGAACAGAGGAGTTGACAGAATATTGGCTTAAATATATTTTGGTCTCTAAAATATGACCTTTTCTATTTTAGTCTCCATTTAAATTTTAATTATTTTTGGTCCCTACATTATTTACATTTAATACAAGCAATACGTTTTAGTCCCTTACAAGTTGCATCAAACATAAAAAGCACATGTTTTTTTTAAAAAAATGAAAGTGTTTGAGTTTGGAATGTATTTTCAGGACCAAAAATATGTTTAAGCTATTCTCTGAAAGCTGACCGGGCATCATAAAGGTATCTGGTTGTATATATGTGCATATTGTACAGACAAGTTTGGGCACACTTGACTCTTGTTTTCCTTTCTGATGCCGTGATCATGTACCATGTATGGCATGATTGGCATCCATTGTTCCCTCTCATAAAAACACAACAATACTTGTACGAGAATTGCTTGATGCCAAGTTGAAGAAAGGTTGATTTTATGCTACAATAATGGTTGAAATTTTACATTCCAACTTTTGGCCATATATACAGTATATGATTTACACTTTCCAGAGAACCTGAGAGTGGCAAAAATACTCTCATCTTTTACTGAATTCGAAGCCATTCTTTTCGCTGCAATGTGGTTGTAAATTTTACATAAACAACAACAACGAAAAGACAAACCAAATGTGGTAAATTATCATTTTGGTTCTTAAAAGTGAGAAAACCAATGATAATTCAGTCTTTGAAAGAACATAAATTTTTTAATGTAGAAAGTATGTTAAATTGTATCTTATTATATGAGACCATACCATGCTGTTACTAATATAATGTTAGGAACCAATTTGACACTAAGTTGTGTTTGAACAAATTTAACATTGTCAAACTATGAAGTTTATAGACAAATTTGTGGTTAAGTTATAAAGTAAGACATATTTAGATATTTGAGAACTAAATCAAAACTTTTGTTTTTTCAAAAACTAAATTACACAGTATTTTCAGGAACTAACATGTTGATTTACCAAACCAGATTAGCAGATTCGTCATATTTAACATCTGTAGATTGTAAGGGATAGTGTCCTTTTCATGAACTGATAATACATTATTTTAATATGAGTTGATGATAGGCAATGTGTGAAATGGTTGAAAAGTAGGTGAGAATTAGGTGGCACATTATGAGGGAGTGCGCATGTTTTGTGGAAGTGGCACTTCTATTTCTTCCATCATTGGCTGCGTCCCCAAAGGCTTTATGGCTAAAATGGGATACACGACAATGGTTTTTTTTTGTCAATGTAACCAATCATCTTTCAGAACACTCAAGAGTCAAATCAATGCTCAATTAGGGCCACCATATACACTCCACAACACCATTTTGGTTAATTGCTACTGTAGGACTTGTATCAATTCCTGTAACTAAAGAAATAACAAGTAGATATCTAAATATTCCCACCTTTTTTATTTTACTCTTTAAACATAGGTTAATATTATTATTTTTTTGAATTTTAAATTAAAGTGATGAATATCGTTTAACTCTTTCATGGACTATCAGTATGTTTTACCCTGAATTTAAAATATAATTATTGAAGGGCATGTAAGATAATCTTATTAATTAAAATAAGTTACTAAAAAAATACAACTTTTCTTATTATTTCTCAATTTTGAACTTTAACATGTGTAGAATACACATCTCTTAACAATCTCTTCCTTACTAAACTTAGTATAGAAGTAACGAATTTCTCCATATTTACATCTAGAATAAAAGTAGAAGAGAATTAAAAAAAAATGTACACATTCTTGAACAAAATTATATATCTTTACTTGCTAATCATTATTTTTCAATTTAATCAATACATTTTTTTCACAAATATAGTCAAATGTATGACTCTTCTTAGTACCATTCTTAACAAGTGAGCAATTCATTCTTAAGTCTATTTTGACGTAAAAACTTGTTAACAAATGTGATTTGACAATTATTTAATATATTTTCAAAATAAAAAAGTTAAAATTTTTAGAATAATTAAAATTTAATGAATTAAAAAAATCAGGAATCCAAATTATGGATAATTAAAAAATTTAAAAACTAAAACTAAGAGAAATTAAGAACCAAAATTACAGATTTTATAAAATATAAGATTCAAAACTATAATTAAGCTTTATTATTATTACAATGACAAAAAGTACATTACTTATTTTTTTCAAAATATCAAGAGATGCTAAAGGGATCTCTTGATAAAAACATATCAACACAAATCCACAGGAATTGACGAGGGATCATAACTGAGTTTTCTATCAACAAAAATTAACATATGAATACCTAATATTTTTGGATAAAAAAAATTCAACAAAAATTAACATATGAATACCTAATATTTTTGGATAAAAAAATTCAACAATAATATATCAAACACACTAACTCAAAGTTAACGAAATAAGAATCCTGAAATTACAAACCCAAAATCAGAAAAATATAGAATACTCATTCTCTTATGAAGATCAATAGATGAGAGCATGACCTACTAAATGTGTTTGTTGAAGTTCGTGGTTGGTTAATATTTGGATTACAATTGAACCAAGCCCACTCAAGGAATAGATTTGGGAACACCTGATATAATTGGGCCAATGGAAAACAAGGTTATGACAATTGCTTTTTGTACCCTCATGATTTCTTCTGGTACTTTCATGGGAAGTTGAAAAGGTCTAAAGTGTCTGTGCCTTACATTTCTGGACTTCTGGAATTTGGAAACATAATTTTCTGATCTGAAAATACATTAATACATTATGAATTAAAAAATTTAAAATATATTATGGATTATTGAATTGCATAATTCAACAATATATTTTATATTACATAATTTGGAGTGTATTTCCAGATTTTTGTACTGCATAATTTAAAATATATTTCAAGATTATGTAATACAAAATATTTTTTCATATCTAATCTAAAATACATTTTTAATTTTTAGATTTCATAATAGAAAATTGTACTATAATAATCTACTATAAACATATTTTAGATTTATATTATATAATTAAAAATATATTTTTAAATTTATAAATATATTCTAGATTATATAATCTATTTATATTTTCATTATAAAAGTTAATTTTTGAGTTTTGGATTCATAGTCCATATTATAAATTTTTAGATTATACAATCCTAAATATTTGCAACCCATAAAAAAATAGACTTTTCTCACACCCATAGAGGTTTAGGAATTGAGATATGAATGTGGTAAAAGAAATAGCCATAAGTTTTGTTTGTGAGAAAGTCCTCTAGAATAAAATGAGAGCATAAAGGCAATTGGGCCTGTTTTGATCTTAAACTTTTAGTTAGAGTATAGTTTGTATTTTGAAAAGCAAAGCATGGAGAGAATACAAAATGGTATGGTGTAGGCTGTAGAATATAAAGTGAATACACCTTAGAGTCTATAAAAGAAAGAAAAAAAAGGGCATGAAAGCATAAATGTTAGGAAAGAAAGTTGCTAAAAAGTTGAAAAAGAAAGAGATTGGTAGGGCCGAGGGAGGTCTAAAAAAGCTGGTAATGACAAATACCAATAAAAAGGGGAAATCTTGTTAGGGAACTGCCTTTTATTTAAGGTCATATTATCTCTCTTTTTGTGTATTTTCAAGAATCCTTTTGCTGTGCCCTACCTACCTAAGGCCTACACTCACTATATATTAACACAACCAATTCTTCATTGGACAATCTTTCCCACTTCTTTTTAACTCAACTTAACCCTTTTTAATAAAATTAGCTCCAACAATTTTAAACTATATATCTCTAAAGTTATCTTTACTCTCCACTTTTATCAAGAACTGAATTCTGAATGGACTTTTGATAACACCGTTCACAATTAAAAATTTGACTTAAAAAAAAACAAATTTTAACTATTTTTTTTATGAGTTAAATATATTTTTCATCTTTATAATATAATAAAATTAATTTTTTTCTAATTCAAATTTTAGTTCGTTCATATATATACATAAAAATGATTTACAGTACCAAAATGATTGGAATGAATTATTTTATATATAGAATGATGGTTATTTTTTTTAAAATATTGTTAGTTTTTTTTTAAAATTTGTTATTATTTTATTTACAGAATGATTTTAGTATAAGTATTTTCAATGGATTGAAAACTCAAACTGAATCAATTCAACCTATAAAATACAAAATGACACATATGCTAATCATTTCTTTATATTACAAACATTTGAAAAATCTAAAATTTAAACATAAACAAAAAATATTTTCATTTTATAATACAATAACAAAAAATATATTTAAACTTTTTTACTTTGATATTTGTGTCAGATATTTACTAGAACTAGAATATGTCTATTCTAGTAAATAATGTTAACATAGGTTCTTTATAAAAAAAGATTGAAATGAATTTATTGTGAAAGAAAACAATTATTAAAGGAAAAACAAGAAAAAGTTTCACTAAATATAATCAATTAAATACCTTCATCAATTACTTTTAGAAAAACTAAGTTACATCAATCATGCATGCAATCTCTTACCAAAAAAAATCTGAGGACCAATATCCCTAAAGAAATTGTCTCAAAAAATAGAACCGAAAACATTTGTTTCCGAGGTTTTCTTTTTCTCTGTGGCTTCGTTGTGAGTGGAAATATCGTTCAGATGGCTATGATTTTGTGGTTCTTACGATCCACGTTGGCGTCCCAAACATCTTATCCTGTTTGGTTAGAGTTTCAAAGATTAAGGTAAAATTTAAAAAAGAAAAAAAACTATTTACTGTTACTTTTACGAAACGTGGACATAGCTACAGAAAAACACGAGTCCAAACCCAGAAAAACAATGGCTAGTCATAGACTATGTACGCTGCGTTTAAATGCAACTTGAGTTTTGGAAGGTTTGAGGTGTGCTTGAAAATTTTGAGGTTCATAAATGAATGTAAATACCAATAAATATGTCTTTAGAATTTGGGTTTTCTTTCTGTGGTAACTTGTAACTAGGGTGAAACTGGTCACAATCAAACTTGGGTGAATCTGTCTTTTTAATTATTAACTTTTAAAATAAAGTACAATTAAAAAATATTTAAAAATTAAAAATATTTATTGAACATCTTTGATGGAAAATAGTATCCCAATAATAATGTTTCTAAGAATATGAATCACATGTAATTTAATCCACGACATAAACGTTCCCTAAAAATTCATCTCACTTTTTTTTTTTTTCTTTCTTTCTTTCTTTTTCTTTGTTCTTTTTATTTATGCATACCTACCATAAATTCCTCCATGTCCCTTCCTTTGTGATAAAATCATAATATACTTCCACAGACAAAGTAAAAATGCACCCAACACACTACAACACATGAATTCTTAAACTTTATTAAAAATGATTACATTTTATAAGTCTCTTATCTTATTCAATAGTTTTTAATCAATAATAAAGGTGTGTATAGAATGTGTTGCTAGCACTTTTCTTAATGAAAATAAGTTATCATTTAATTGTTTGAATATTTTTATAATGAAAAAACAAACCAATTGCGTACATCCAAATCAAAAGAAAAGATAATAATTTAGCAAAATAAAACGCATCTCATTATATTCTATTTGGTTTCATCTTTTCTTTTCTCAATTATAAGGAATAATAAACTCTTCTTTTAGTATTGATTACTATTTGAAAAAAGACTTTATTAATGTGACAATCACTTATTTCTCACTAAAATATATTCATTAATGTATTGATAATATATCTCATATGTATAATATCTTAGATGTATTGATATAAATAAATTCTCTTAAATTATAATAACGTAACTAATATAAGTAAGGTTAAATACGTTTTTCATTTTTTTAATATATATTAAACACGAAAATAAAAATCAATTTTTTTATTGGTCCAAAATTTATATCATCAAAGTGTTTATAATATGAAAGTGATTGGAATATGTTGTTCTAATTTAAATTCTAAAATTGGTAACTAAAATTTTAGTATTAAATTAGGTACTAATTTAAAAATTATTTATTAATTTTTTTTTAATTTTTCAAGTAATATCTAATTTAGTTAATATAATAATTAATTATTTTTTATTTAATGAGTTTTGTAAGTAATGTAGGATGTAAAGTTTAAATTACAATAAAAACTAATTTCGTATTACAGTATAAAAAAATATATTTAAATTATGGAAGAATTACTTGTTGAATTTTTAAATATTTCTAGAGGAGAAATGAAAGTTACAATAGAATTAATTAAAATAAAGTAGATTATTTTGTTTGTAATAAATGATTAGTTGTGTTGTAGAGCAGCAATTAAGAATGGAGTGAAGTGAGTGTGTTTGGGGACAGAGACAAGAAAATTTATTACTCCGTTAGTGATGCCGGGGAGTGTAATACTAGAGAAGACATTAGGGTTGAGTAAAGCATGAAAAATTCTTGGTTTTGCACAAACCAAGATTGCATCGTTTTGGGACACAGATCCAAATTGGAAGCAGTCAAGGACCTACTTTACAGTTACTGTACAGCAACCACGATCTGTCAAGCAATGAAATGTCAATCCATATTCCATATACATTGCTAGTCAAACAACTTTGACCATTCACCTTTCATTCTAATCACCACCACCACACACTCTACTACTTATATTTTTACCCATGCCAACCAACTTCCACTGCACAAATCCTAACACCACCACAGCAAATTTCACTGTTTAACCCTGCATTTCACTTTGTCATAGTTATCAGGGTCTACTAAAAAGCTACTCTGCAACCTAGATTCTCGCTACGTAACAAGTACTGTGTTGGCTGCACTTCATATCTACCAAAAGCTTCCTCAAGATGAGATGAGACTCAATTATTATTGTTCTTGTTAAAATTTAAATATTGTCAAGTTCACAGTACCCAAAGGAATCAAAATGTTATCATATTTCATCATCTTTCCTTCTTATTTTTCTTTCTTCTAGTTTGCAATTATCAGATGTTGGTAAGGAACCTTATTTTGACGGTCAACAACAACAGTGATACGTAACTGCTAGTTTTCTGCGTTTCACTAAGAATTTCTTTCATTATTTTATGCCTCCCTTCGTTTCTCTCGAGGAAGAGAAGCCAAAAACGATAACATGGTTTAAGATAGAAGATAATAAAACAACAATATAACAATAGGGAGAACATGCATGACTCGTGGCATTCGATATTCTATTTTCGTTCAAGAAGTGGGTCCCCACACACTACATCACGATCAATCTCTCACAGTGGTACCCCAAAAGCTCAATCAACCTCCCATCAAACCTTCATGTTTGATGTTATCTTACAGGCTCAGAAACGAGACGAGTTCATTGGTTACTTGTGAAATGGCTCAACCCCATAGGCGACCCTAAGGAAGCAAACTTTGCAAGTTCTTGGGGTAGGAACTGAGGTCCACCACCTCCTCCTCCTCCTCCTCCGCTGACTCCAAGAAAATCCCTTGTCAAATTGTGCTCCGCGGCGCTTGAACGAAGCTTCAGCTTCACAGGTTCACTTTGCAACTGCGCATTGGTTTGCATCACGAGTTGGTCAAAACTGTTTGATGAATGCGTCAATGAGGTAAAATCAGTTGCAGCAGTGGTATTACTTCCCAGCATCATGGCTGCACCGCCGTTGTTGTTATTATTGAGACTGGTAGTTTGTGAGGAAGGTGAGTTCATCACTCCAAAACTACCACTGAAAATGGAAGGGTTGGTGCTTCTGGTGGATCCCATCTGCGCTGCTTTCTGAAGAAGCGCAGTGGCTGACATAGGTGAAGCAGGCTTTGAATTCTTGTTTGGACCCTCAGAGTTATAAATAGACGCCAAGTCCACTACAGTTCCACCTGCTTCCCCTCTTTTACCAGTGGGAAGTGACGACAGAGAAAGATTTGCACTGGAGGAATTCGAACCCGCAGGCACTCCAAAATTAGACACCATCGATGTAGAACCCATCAAAGCATTGGCCTGAGCCATTTGCACAATATCAGGCAAACCTGAAGAAGAGCATGACGACATGTAATTGGGCCCCACATCGGGACCATTATTGTTGCTGTTAACATTACTATTATTTATCTGGGGATTCCCCTGGTTCAACCACAGTGACAAGCTAGGCCTTGGCTGTTCCATTCCATTAAAATCCAAGCGAAAACCATGTGAACCAAATTGTGGAATGCCAGAAACATTTTGAAGACCTTGTGCTGCAATTAGTCCATGCCCTCCCAAACCAGGCTGCGAGTTCATCACATTACCACCCTCTTCACTCTTGAAATTTAGATTTGTTGACGTAACTGAGGTGAGTCTCGCACTCTCTTCTGCCAAGGCATCGCAAAATGCTCTGTGGGTAATGAAGCTGTCCTTCCTGTTCAAAATCCATTGGAACCCCATTAATTACCTCGTCTTATCATCCTCCAAAATATACATAAATTTAGGAAGCATTAAATTTGAAACTCTACGCACCAATGAAAAAACATCGGACTTGTTACATAAATATAGTACTACACAATTATAAGCACGCATTTATTTCACTTAGACACATTTACAATTATAACAGCAACATATATATTAATTAAATTACCTGGAGAAGAGGGTGCCACAGTCGCATTTGTATTCTCTAGTGCCACAGGTTTTGGCGTGGGCTTTCCAATCTGATTGGACTGCGTATTTCTTGGAGCATTTTTCACACTTCCACTTCTTCTCGCCGTGCTTTCTGCTGAAGTGCTTTTTGATGCCAGTGAGGTCGCCGAGTGCTCTTGAAGGGTCGTGGTGGACGCAGGATTGTTCGGGGCAGATATAAACCTTCTTCCTTACCTCTTTGTTGGACCTCTGTCGTAGCTTCCATGGAAGGTTGTGACCCCTTCGGTGAAGCTGAAGGTTTTGGTCTCTCTGGAACCCTTTATTGCATATCTCGCATATGAATCGGTTCGTGGCCATGAGGGTCTTCGGCGAGAGAGCAATGACCTCGGCATCTGGATCTGTAATATGAAATTTTTTGAAGAAAAAGATAAGCTAACGACATAAAAGTTTATCATGGCGTTATTTGAAGTGCTTTGATTAATGAAGGAAGATGAAGATGAAGATGATGGTGAAGACCTGGTGTTCCTGGAAGGTTTCTCTTCTTCTTGGGAGGGGGGTTAGGTTTAGGGTTAGGGTTTGTATTTTGCTCTTGAGTGAAGCCTCCGATGGAAGTGGATAGGGAAAAGGGGTCACCGGGCATCATTTGCATATTAGAAAAAGGGGAAAATGGGGATTTGGGCTATATTGGATTGGGTGGCTAAGCAGTGAGCAGAAGCAAATAGCGAAGTTTCAAAGGTTTCAGACAGTACAAAGAAGAAAACAATGGTTTTGGAGTAGCTAAAGCCAAGAAAAGAACATAAATTCTTTTGGAGGGTACCCAAATTCTTTAAAGAGAGTGGATGGCTTTATATATATCGTTCTGCCAAAAGACAAGAAAAGGCCATAAACGAAAACTTGAATCAAACCAAAAATATTTAAAACCTGAAAAAGAAACTATATACTAATGCAAAGCATGAACTTCCAACTGGTGGTGATCTGGTTTCTCGTTTGTTTGATTTCGTTTGTTTGAAGATAAAACCAAAAGCCCATATAAACCATAAGATGGTTGTAGATAACACTCCACCTCTACCTTATCTCTCAGTCTCACTCTCTCTCTCTCTCTCTTGCTGTCTTTGGTCTTGAGGGTAGTCTATTTCTCATCTTATTTACTTGTATCCTCAAAGACGGTGGTGAGCCATATGTTTAGATGGGCCACCACACGGACATTACATACACGCTCTCTCTCTCTATCACTACCTCTCTCTTTCACAGTCACACACAGAGACACACAAAAACAGACAGAAACCACACGCACAATCGTTTTGTGTCTTGTGTTTGAGGGAGGTTTCTTTTGCCTTTTTGCCTAGTAAACCAGAAATTTGAATATGAAGAAGTAGGAGGGTTGTGTCTTTGTAGCGCTGTGGCACACATATATTTGAGCACAAACATCAATTGTTTGCTTTAAAAGCCGAAAATATTTTTGAAAAGGCATTCCAAGTAAGTAAGTACTATTAGCTTTTCGTTGAAATGAATAAAATTATACTATATATATTCTGATGAACATCTCGAGAGGTAAATAGTACAACAACTACAACCACTACTAGTAGCAGTAGACTAATAGATATAGTTGCGAGGGTTGTGTCTTTGACTGCTTGTGTTGTTGTGCTTGCAGTAGATATAGGAAATCAAGGTTAAAAAAATAATGCTGCGGTTCTTGAGAACCAGCGAAGAGTCTCAGAAAAAAGTGTTTTACCTTTATTAGATGCTTTATCAGGTGTGGAATGATTAAGCCATAATTACAGCCCTGAAGACCATTCTTTTTTAGCATGCGAGAGATTAAATCAGATCAGACTTCAGGGTCAGAGATCCATTCACATTCACAGACACTGATGAGAAGAATGTAGCATGGTATTAGAGAGATAAGAAAAAAATGTTTATTTGCATATGATATTATTAATTTTTTTTTATCAAGATATTAAGTTCATATGTGGGGTCCACTGGGAAGGGTTCTCTTTTCCCAATGCAAGGTGATAGGACCGTCCGTGATACCTCTGTCTTTGTCAGACAAACGATGTGGGACCCCAAGATTAGACCGTGGGGGACCCTTGATGCACCGTCCAATTCCAAAAAGTGCGAGTGATGAAAACTTGTGCATTATGTTTCATGAGAAGGGTTTATGGCTAAGACTAGACTACTACACTAGAGGGATGTTGTTACTTGTTGAAGGTTGAAGTTGACGTACGTATGTACGTGTATACGCGTACATTTACGTTAAGATACCACGAAACATGTCTGGGAATGTGATCGTATTGTTTGGTCATCACGACGACGATGTTACCTCATAAAGCTTAGGCTTGCTATGCTGGCTGGCCTAGCTTGTTGCTCGCACCAGTATTCGTGATGTGATCACCAAAGTTTGGTGAGATGAACTCTGTTATTTCCTCTTTTCCCCGTTTCAAAAGCTGTTAGACTTGTTTCTTTCACAATAAATCATGTTTTGTTCTGTGAACAAACGTCAACTGTTGTGTGTTCTACAGAAAAGGACCCCACAGCAAAATTCTCCTCAGAATAAGTGAATTCATGTTTAGGAATGGATAAAGATTTTTAGCACCTAACAAGGCCATATGATTACATTTTTTTAGATATGTTCATTGCTTATTATGACTTAATTTTGTAAAGAAACTTGTTGAAAGAAACAAAACACTGCTGAGTAATTACTGTACTTGTGTTTGCTCTTCATTTATCAACTAAATGATTTCTGCACAGAAAAGGGCTCAACCATTCCACTCCCTTTTTAAAGAAATTTGCCGCTGACTAATAAGGTTTATCGGTGAAATGTTAAACCATTAAGTTATTATTCACTGAATTACTAATTAAGTTCAGAATTAATGTTAAAAAACTACATATGATGCAAGTACTTGACTTGTTCTAGTGCAGAAACATATTTTTAATACTTTTTACAGTACATGTCCAACTGCATGAACTTCAATTAATTTTCCATTGAATAAATTTGAAACTGATCCACTTCTTTATGTTATTGGTTGCTTTTTCTCTTCAAAATTTGAACCGATTGAATGAATATAGCCATCCTTTTGTTAATAAGCAATCTATCAGAAGAAGGTGTGCCACAGATTAGTTAGAAGATGAGATATTAACGTATTGGTATTTTTGGCTAAATAATAAACTTGTGGAACAATAGGTGATAACTTAATAATTATATCGGGAAACAAAAAAATTGTACAAGTAATATTCCTAACCAAACGCAAACTTAAGGGCAGATCTGAGGATTACTTGAGTGACAGAGACACCTCACCTTACAGTCACACTAGCATAATTAATGAGATAATTACTTGATGATGACCGAGCCAAGACAATCATTTAACAATCTCTTTCTTTTGTTGGATAAAATTCTTGCAATTCATCCAATTCAAAGTAAATAGATACCCTATTTCGAATTACACTGCATCTAATAATTATGACACCTTCAACTTTTCTGGGAACAAAAAAAAGAAGAGAGAAAGGCATCTAGAAATGTGTCGTACCAAAATGCATTACAAGCACATGCATACACAGTTGCACAACCCCTCTATTTATTACTCTTTTTTCTACTTTAGATGAACAATAACTATTTAAGGAAGCCAATAATCTGCAGGTTATATATGTAATATTGGCCATGCTCCTGCTCTATACCATATGTAGTCCACGATATTAAAGATTACTGAGAGCTTTGAAAATTATATATTTTTCCGATTCCTCGTCATAACTTCTTCTGTCTATTTCCAACAACCCTACATGTCTCGTGTGGGAACAAATATTGCCATCACAAGTAACAATATTAGCCTTTTCTATTTCCACCTCAACTAAACCACAACTACTGAGGTTAATATGAGGATTACTATTCCATATAGAGGGCACCGACTGAATCAGAAACCATGCTCATTTTCTTGTGCAAATGGTTGTTTAGAGTCTGTATACACGCATCATGATGGTCCATATAAACCTAGACTAGTTGACTTTCACTTCAAAGGGTTAGATGAGGAGAGGGTGATGGTGAAGATGAAGGTCTGAACCTTTACGTCTCCTACCTATTTAATTATGTACTTACATAATAGGAGGACCATCCTACGTTATTGATGCTCCTTTTTGAATCCATCAGCATATTGGAAGAAGAATAAGATCACATATAGTTGTAGCCTGTTAAAAAATAGTGCTTAGATTGGCAAAATCCCTTTGGGGCGTCATATCCAACAGCCAGCGTTAATTAGATTTCTAAGCCATTACCTCATTTGGTCTCACCATTTAAATATGGTAGTTAATGGTTAAGGATGGAGCACTCCAATTTCATCTCCTCCATTTTTTTTTTGGCGTGCACATACACAACTTAATCAATAAATTAAAGGAAGGTTCAGAGTTTCAACTCTCAAGAATTCATGCAACAATCAAGTATCATGAATGATAGTAAAAAAAAGTTGCAGCAGAAAAAGAAGGTTTGAAGTAGGAAGTGATTAAGATTGCAGCAGCATGATGTTGAGGCATGGGGTAGGTAGTGGAATTGGTGAGGAAGAGAATTAGGTGAAGAATAGCAATCAAAGGAAGAATTAGTAATGAATTAGATAGATTAATTAGATAATAGAGTGTAGTAGAAGGTGTGGGGGCCAAGAGGATGTGTTTGATTTTTTGATGGAATTAAAGAAAGGAAATGAGCATAATAATTGAATTTATAATAATTTGGGGAAAACGTAATGTGTGATGTTATAAAAATATGAGACAACTCAACTGCTTTTGGCATCTTGCATTCGGAATTTCCCTTCCAATCTATATATTATTTGTTTCCTCATCCTCATTTCAGTATCCTATGAGTTACTCAGTACCCCACGTTCACACACATTCAAACCCCATGTGATAATTAATAATTTCATTGCTACAATATATATATATATATATATATATATATATATATATATATATATATATATATATATATATAAGAGAGACACACAGTATAATTTCACTCTTTTAAAATAAAAAAATACACAAAGATAGAAAAAAATGTCTAAACATTCTTTCCTCGCAGGTTTACAAAGATAGTTAATAAATATATATATATATATATATATATATATATAT
>Ga0123342_1004120_pt1 | contig 22552 bp, 25 predicted proteins | sample Turbeawhitnodule_FD_89960 | JGI IMG/M metagenome (GOLD analysis project Ga0123342, IMG submission 89960) | Root nodule microbial communities of legume samples collected from Mexico - Turtle bean Mexico white nodule | ecosystem: Host-associated > Plants > Roots > Nodule | place: Mexico: Nepantla... | reverse complement strand
CACGGTGTGCATGAACTCCCCCATCAGCTTCTCACCACCTGATATCTTAGTCTATATGACTTAGATCATCAGTGAAGCTCGGAGATCTCTGTTACCACATAGGCATCAATACTTAATACACAAAAAACATCAGTCCATACATTATCCCAAATGTATGAATTCAATTCCATACCATTCTGTCATACATTATCATTCTAAAAGTGATCCACAATATTCAAAAGTTTATTTGACATAAAAAAATAACACTTTAATACTAAATCATCAACCCAATATTTCCAAAAATTTAAATAATATATAAACAAACAACCCAATATATAAACACACAACATCCCTGCAAGAGAAATTGAATATTGGAACCACGTCCCTTCCACATCCAAATCTTCTATCCTAGGGTGTTATTAAAAATTAAATTTAGCTTCCCTTACCTCAATTGCTTGCTTTCCAAGCAACTTCTATAATTTTATTCCCCACAGTCTGGATAAACTTCAAGATTTACGGGCCTAAAGCAAGTTATCCAAACATAACAAAAATTTAGTATATAGTAGAATAAGTTGAGAGGATTAAACTTCTGAACTAACTCCACCAAGATTGATGACTAAATCCTTAGAAAAAACAGATAACAAAGGATATTTAGAGTAAAAATGAACTTACTCTGTTTGAAAATATGATCGATTAGAAATGTTCCTTAACTCGTCAGTTACAACGTGGTCCGGTCAGATTCTTAAATAGATGAAGATTGGGAGAGAAAATTAGGAGAGAGGGAGAGAAGAAAATATGGAGAGAGAGAAAAAGATGAAAATGAAAGGCATAGGTGGTGATGGGGCAAGGCTTCTGTTGGTGTTTTTTTAAAAAAACACGCTGTTACAATGAGATTTCCTAAACTTGGCATGTCTCAGCCCTTGTATATCCTTAAAATTCTAAACAAATACTTTCTTTTTAATGTTCCAATGATTCCAAACTTTTTGAAGATTTAGGGTGATGAGGATTTAACTGATTGTGTAATTGATCATACATAATTAATTATCTGTGAAATCATTTACAACACTTTTTAAGCATTTAAGCTTAGAAGTATAGATAGTTTAATTTCTCAACTAAATAATATTTCAAGCAACGAACTTGAGAGACTAATTTTATTCTTTATAATATGATTTAGAACCTTTGACTGGTTGAGCTTGAAGGTTGTACATGGTTGCTAATTTTAGTTAATTTCATAATATTATCAACATTGAGTTTAAAAGTAGAAGTTTGTTATCATTCTAGATTTTAAGATTTATAACTTTTGAAACAATAATTTTGACGATGTTAATATATATATATATATATATATATAACCATATTTACAATATTAAATAATAATTTATAAAGGAACACATTTTAACCAATATAAAAAAATTATTAAATAAAAATTAATTTTAGAAGTAAAAAATAAAAAATAATTATATTAACTAAGTTAAAAACAATTTTATAAACTTAAAAATTATTAGTATGTAGTTTTTTTAGTTTTTATTATTAATAAAAAATTTATAAACTTATTTATAAATTAATATTTAATATTAGTTATTAATATATTTTTTATATATCTAACTTAATTAATATAATTAATTATTTTTTATTTTTAAAATTATTTTTTATTTAATAATTTCTTAAAGAAATTATTATGATAATATTTAGTACAACTTGTATGATACGATTTGATAACATGAATTCTTCTGCCTTAATTATCTAATTTTCAGTTTGATATTTTTTAACAATATATTGTCAAGAGAGATTTTTATCTTTAATATTTTGATTAATTTCCAGTTCAACTTTTTAAAACGATAACTAATCATTGCTTCGGTTTTTATTTTATTTTATAAAACTTCCATTTTAGTTCAGATTTATAAAATGATAAAAAAATATGATTTCTTTGGAAGACTAAAATTATTAAGACGCATAACAGATCCCATAAGAGACCGACAGAGTTAGAGTCGATTATTGAAGTCAATCAGCAAGCAGGTTCATCGGCAAGAATATTTGACCCCCACTATGGGACCCGATAAAACAAGGTCCCATCCGCAGTTGTACTCGAGTTCTTAGCTGTGATGAGGAATACGAGGCAAGCTCAGTTAGGATCTGAAGGGAGTGAAACTCCATCATACAACAGCTTATGGAGACTGTGAGTGCTCTCCAGGAGGCGATAGCGACATTCAGAGCTGAGCAGGAGAGGCTCATGGCGGAGGTCCAAGTCGAGCAGGTGCTCAGGCAAGACCAGTTCATGGAAGAAATAGATGCGCCATGGGAGAGTAATGAGGAGTTACGCAAAGCCAACGAGGAATTGCGTAAGGATCTACTGCAGCTGGGCGAATGCTCTAAAGGGGAGCGAGGTCCGACTATTCAACCAGAGGCTCGCCCCAGGCCATTTTCACTGGCGATTATGGACGCTGTCATACCAGCCAGTTTCATAACGCCCAAGATTGTTTTTACAGGTGCAGAAGACCCTGAGGCCCATCTTACAACATTTAATGCCCAGATGATGATCTCGGGAGGAACGAATGTTGTGCATTGCAAGATGTTTATGGGCATGTTCACAGGCACAATGCTACAGTGGTTTGTTGGCCTCCCAGACGATCACATCACCTCTTTCGATCAATTTTCTAGATCGTTCAAGGAACAATTCATTGTTAACCAAGCTCAACCGCCAGTCCCTTTTGACCCTTTCGGTGTGAAGCAAAGACAGGGAGAACCTTTGAAGGATTTTTTGAACAAGTTTGGGACATTTGTAGTAAAGCTTCAGACTCAGGATGAGGCCTTGATGGTCCATGCCTTTGGGCAGGGGATTATGTCAGGACCATTCAACGACTCACTGATCAGAAATCGAGTAAAGACATTTGGGAAGATCCGACGACGAGCTGTCGCCCACATCGTCGCGGAAGAGGCTATAACAGTGATGCACGGTAGCATGTACCCAGAGCAGGCCAAGCCTAAAGAAGGCAGTCGAGCTCAATCCCTGAGGGTACATGAAGTTGTAATCGAGGAGAGGTTGGACGTATGGCGAGCACCTTACACACCAAGGAAGAGTCAACCTCGGACGAAGGTGAGAGATGACCTGCCTTTCTGACCAAAATTCAAAATGACGTACAAGGAGTTGTTGGCTATGCTGGGAATGGCAGACAAACTAAGGTTCCCCCCGAAATCTGACAGGAATTTGGGACCACACAAGGAGGTCTGGTGCGAGTTCCACAAAGTGTTTGGGCATGACATGGAGCACTGTATAGCCCTAGGCTACCAGTTAGGAAGCTTGATAAAAGATGGGTTCCTGAAAGAATACTTGGAAGGGAGTCAAGAGGAATCGAAGGAGGAGCTTCCTCTAGTAGACCAAGGACAGAGGTACCTGTCCACGACGAGATTAATACTATTTCAGGAGGAATTTCAGGTGGGGGATGATGTGAGTTGGTATATGAAAAGACACTTTCAAGAATTGGATCAAGATTCTATAACAATTCAAGAACTCACTCAAGACAACACAAGAACAAAAGATTTGAAATAAGAACGCAACAAGAATTAAAACTACCGATTGGAACACAACAAAGAACAAAACCCACTAATTGAAACTCAAGAATTCAACATAGAAATGGGTTTCTATGGAAGCCGAAACAAGAACAACATGTAACAATGGAAAGGAACCGAACAAAGTGCAGAAAAAGTGCAACAAATGAAAGGAAACAATTGAACCGATTAAAATTGAAAAACTACAAGAAAACAACAAATGGGTAATTATGGAAGATGAAAGAAGATGGACTTATGAGGTTGATGAACCTTGGAATGTTCACGCCAATTGAAGGCTGGAGAAGCTTCAAGATGAGTGGATGCCTCCACTTAAGAGTGTTGAAGACAGATGAAACTTCTTCTTTATCTAGTCTTAGTGTGTGTTTGATGTAGAAAATAGCTAGTTTGCTTTGAAGATTGTAATGTGTTTTAGATGATCTTGTTTTTAGGCTAGTGTGTGTTTAAGGTTTCCTTTTGCTACATGACCTATCCTAGATGCCTAATCAAGGTGAAAAGATCAAGCACATGAAGTGATTAAATGTTTTTCAAAAAGCTTTTTTGAGTTTTCTAAAAAATCAGGATACTGCACAAAAATAAATCTACTTGTTTGAAAAACAATAGGTTTATTTTTGTTCTGCTGAAAGGATTTTCGAAATTCTGTTAGGGCACCAAAAGTACAGTTATTTCGGTTAAGCTGAGCTGCCAGTTTTCTTAAAAATTAATCTATTCGTTTTAAAATTAACCTGTTGTTTTTATAACAGCTTTTTAAGTGTTTTTTGAAAAGTTGTTAGAAACTATTTTCTATATAATGAAAGGCTTTTCTCACATTAAATGCTGTTGAACAATCACGGTTTTAACAAAGATTAAACGTTTTCTGTGAGAAGAAGAATTGAAATGAGCTTTTGAAAGGGTTTTCCAAAGGGATCTTCAAGTGTGCTTGCTCTAGGAGAACCTTGATCTTGGTGAAGGTGCTGGTACTGTTTTTGCTGTAATTGGAACAACTGGTTTTTGTTCTTGCATCTTCTTTCAGGTGTTATCCTTCCTTTAATTCTTGTTTGTAAAGGTGGTTGTGTGAGTTACTTCTTGATAGAGTTTCTTGGAGTGCAAGGTGTGTTGAAATAGAGTTTTTCAGCTTTGATTGTATGGTTCTTGTAGGGTTCAAGAAATGTTGTGTGTTGTAATTGATTGCAACTGGTTTTTAGTGAATTCCACCTTGGAGTAAGGTAAAATTGGATGTAGCTCATTATGAGTGAACCAGTATAAAGTGTGCTTGCATTGCTTTTCTCATCCCTGCACTCGTTTCTGATTAATCTGTCAAGAACGAAATCTGTTCATTTGAAATTAAACCTGTTATTTTTGGGCTTAATAAAACTGTTCTTCTTGATCTGGAAATGTTCTTTAAACATAAACAAAGCATTTTGAATATGTGTTTTTTAATTGGCTTAAGGACGAACAGTTTTCTTCATTAAATCTTTGATAAAGATTCATTCTCTTTGAAGTTTTGTGTTGAATGAACTTGAGTGATCTTTTGGTATAAACTGTGTTCTTCAAGCTGTTAAAAATTAACCAATCTACTTCTGTTATCTTTCACTGTTTGATCTCAATCCTAATCTGAATAAGTTCTGATTGTGTTAAAGTGTTTTGAAGAATCAGTCTGTTCCTTTTAAAATCAATCTGTTCTTTTTCCTCTGATATACTGTAAACTAGTTTGTGTTTTGCGAAAATTTTATAACTTCAATTCACCCCTCCCCTCTTGAACTTAGACACTAATAAACCCAACAAAGAGTCTCAAGAACCTCCCAAGATAAGACTAGGAAGAAGAGTAGAGAACAAGTCTCACACAACTCTCTCACCAATTTGGTATAACTTCTTTACTAAAAAATTCAACTTCAACTTATTATTCAGGGTACCAAGCACCTCTATTTATAATGGAGAGGGTCGGTCATTGTACAAGGGAAAAGGAGTTGGAAAAGTCACTCTTCTAGCTCCTTCTAGCGCCTAAGAGAGAAAGGAGTAGGAAGAGTCACTTCTTCCAACTTTTCTTAACAAATGCGCCTATAATGCCTTACAATGAGAGGTATCTTTTGGTTTTCCTCTTTTGGCATTTTCCTAAGGCTACTCCTATACTATTTACAAAAGATATTAATTGGCTTGGACCTCATCTTTTTAGAAGACTAATAAGAAGAACTTCAAATGCTTTGGACTTTGTCCATTTCTCCTATTAATGAGGTCTTTATTTGCTTGTTGAGATGACCCTTCAAGTATAGCATCCTTGGTCATCTTCATGTAATTTTGGTTCACATAAGGGGATGTTCCGCCTCCAAGCACAAGAAGTACACGAGGGAGGTGATGGCAGAAGAGGCACGAGGGTCTGACCAGCCAGTCGAGCCCAATTTCTGCTTTACAAAGGCTGATCTGGGAGACGTAGTTTTGCACGAGGACAATCCAGTAGTGATCTCGGTCGTCACTGTGGGAAGAAGAGTACACTTTGTTTTGGGTAACATTTAGTAAATTGCAGTTGTCACTTGACCAGCTGAGACCGTATGACGACTGCTTGTTCGGTTTTACTGAAGATTAGGTAGAGGTCCGGAGGCACGTGGAGCTGAGGATAACCTTCTCAGATGGCACCTCATCTCGCACAATCAGTATCGGGTATTTGGTTGTTAACGTTCTTTCGGCCTATAATATTCTTTTGGGCAGGCCCTCCTTGAACAGGTTAGGCGCAGTGGCCTTGACAAGGCACATGAAGATGAAGTTGCCCTCCCTTGAGGGAGGGGTAATCGTCATCAAATCTAGCTAGAAGGCAGTGAGGAAATGCTATGAAAATAGCCTAAAAAGCAGAAGGGGGATATGTGTGGTCACCGCCCAGGCACAGGGACCTGATGTGACCACCCGAGCGGAGGCTACTAGCGAGGGGCGACCTGAGCCTATTGGTAAGGTCCAGGAAAGAGAGATCAAAGGGAAGAAGTTCAAGCTTGGCTCATCGCTGGGTCAGAAGATGGTAGATCAGATCGTCGAGGTGATAGCGAGGCACCTAAACGCTTTTGCATGGACTTCTGCAGATATGCCCGACATAGACCCTAACTTCTTGTGTCATAGACTTACAATGGACGAGAAAGTCAGGCCAATAATATAGAGGAGAAGAAAGTTCAATGAAGAGAGAGGTATGGTCATCAGAAAAGAAACCCAGAAACTCTTGAGAGCTGGTCATAAAGGAAATCCATTACCCTGAGTGGCTAGCAAATGTGGTGTTGGTAAAGAAGGCCAATGGAAGGTGGAGAATGTGCGTCGATTGTACAGACCTAAATAAAGTCTGTCCCAAAGATTCATACCCGCTGCCCAACATTGATTCCTTGGTGGACAGCGCTTCAGGTTGCCGACTTCTGAGTTTTTTATACGTGTTCTCAGGATACAATCAGATCCTTATGCACCCTCGTGACGAGAGCAAGACCGCATTTATGGCAGAGCTCTCCAGCTACTGCTATAAGGTCATGCCCTTTGGCCTGAAGAATGCCGACGCCACCTATCAAAGGTTGATGGAAAGGATTCTCGCCCCTATGATTGGGCAAAATGTGCAAGCATACATGGACGACATGGTCGTCACCTTGGCAGAAAAGGATCAGCACGTCGCTGATTTGGAAGAGCTATTTATTACAATAGTTAAGTACAATCTAAAATTGAACCCAAAAAAGTGTGTGTTTGGGGTAGAGGCAGGGAAGTTCTTGGGATTCCTGCTCACTGAACGGGAGATAGAAGCAAACCTGGATAAGTGTGCAACAATCATAGGAATGAGGAGCCACGCCACTGTGAAGGAAGTGCAGCAGCTGACTGGATGGATGGTCACCCTGTCCCGGTTCCTATCAATAGCAGGAGATAAGGGGTACCTTTACTTCTAGTGTTTGAAGAAGAGCAACCGCTTCATATGGACTCGCGAATGCAAAGAGGTGTTCCTCAAGTTGAAGGAGTACCTGGTCAGCCCGCCTATCCTTTGTAAGCCTCTACTAAATACTCCCCTTCTTCTCTATTTTTCAATTTGATATTTTTTAACAAAATATATTTTTTTATCTTTAATACTTTGGTGAGTGAATTTTCAGTTTAACTTTTTAAAACGATAACTAATCATTCTTCGGTTTTAATTTTATTTTATAGAACTTCCATTTTTGTTCATATTTATAAAATGATAAAAATAAAAATGATTTCTTTGGAAGACTAAAATTATTAAGTACTCATGTTTGAGTTAAATAATATTATTATTGACGATAACTTTTTCAATGTTTAACTTATGGATTAAGTTGAAACATTAATATATAAGTTTAGTGGTAAATTCAATTTATTCTTAATAAGTATAAGAAATTAAAATGAAAAAAAGGACCAAATTAAATGATATTTTTAAACATTTTATTATGTTAAAAATTAGTAAAAGAAATTTAAAGCCAAGAATTAAAGTGAATAATGCTTTGTTCGTCTTATATGTGATGAAATTAATAGTTTTTTGTACTACCTAATCAAATTATTAGTGCTTAAAAAGAAAAAGGCCATAAAACATGCCCTGGAAAATACATTTCCATAACCTAATTTGGTTCTCATGTTATTTCAAAGTCCCACACATAGGTTGCTACAAATTTAAACCTAACATAACTCAAAACCTATGAGATTCAAATTTAAAATAATTTTGACTCCTCCAAATAGTAAATAAAATAAAAAATGGACGGCATAATTACTGTTTTTTAAAACCAACAAATTATTGTTTAAATAATGTATTAGCTACAAAATATAGTGAATACAAACAAAGAGTTGAAAACAAATGCTTCATTAAAAATGGCCATATTTTTTCAATAAAGATTAGATATAAATAAACTTAAGATAATAACATGATTATAAAAAAAAGTAATTCATGTTTTAAGATATTTTCATTACTAGAAAATAATTAAATAAAAACTAATTTTAGAATTAAAAATAATTAATTATTATATTGACTAAATTAGATATTATTTTAGAGACTAAACAAAATCATTGGTATCTAAAGTAATTTATATTATTTGTAAATAATTTCTAAATTGGTATATAATTAGTCACTAAGATTTTAACTATCAATTATTTAGATTTTAAAGTTTGGTAACTGTTCTCGCCGGTTAACATCAGGTTGACTAGATAGGCAAGCTCCGCTTCTAGTCTGTCTCTTCTTGATGCACTGGAACAACTCTCCGCTGAGTTAGAGGGGGCTCTACCTGTTGATCACACTTCGACAGTCAGTGAAAGCATACAAGATAATAATCAGTTTCCGTCTCCAGCATTCAGAAACAACATACCATTTCCGGGGTCTCAATCCCCTTTTATAGTTATCCCTTTAACAGCTTTCACTCATGAGAATATAATCTCAACTGAAACCATATATAACATAAAAATATTTTGCCTATGTGGACCTTTACTTACAGTGCTAACAACAGAAGAGAATCTCGTGCACCTTTATTCACAAGTCCTTCTACTTAGTTAACGACTTTAACAACTTATACATTCATTAATATATATTCAACTAACAGCTTTATATTCACTTATATATTTAACTAACGCATGCCTTATAATATCATATAACCAAACTTAATATTTTCTGCTCTTTTACCTAGCTTACCATTAAAACTGGGTCGAGCCCATAACCCACTTTTGGGCTCAAAATCGAGTTGTCCACAGCCAAATGCTTGGGTCGAGGTCCCAACCATTCCTGTCCAGTACACAAGTCCCCCAGACTCGAGCCGAGCTCGACTAGGCGAAGAGGCTTTATAGCGTTTTGGAAGCTGACACGATGTTTCCCCCAGCAGGTAGGTGAGGCACGGTGAACGAAGTGTTTCTGAGGAGACGTATCACCACACTTAATCGAGAGCAAACACATGGCGCAACATCGATGGTGGAAAAAATCTTACCGTTTCGAATTCCACCCCTCGCATATACCCTACTCAAGTTTCACTTAGGGCCACACTGTTTCATTTCTCCTTGCTTCATAAGCTTCTCCTCGATGTTGCCTTCTCACTCTCGTGCCTCCACCATCACCGTCACGCCAAGCTCACCACTGTTACCAGGTATCCAACTTAACTTCATTAGCACCAACCATCCATTCTTGATTAACAAAACGAAACTCACTTCAATTTTCTTATGTTGCTTTCGCATTCTCGCTTTCTCTGGTGTTCTTGCTCGTTGAAGTTCTTCCGCGCTTTCTCCTTTACCGTCATACATTTCCACTCGCGTCAACCAGGTAATTCTTGTCTTCATTGATGATTAACTGGCTGATGATGTTGCATGGAATGTGTTAATATTTTGCCATTGATTTGTTCAATTTGTTTGGCCTGAACTGTATCTATACTTTGTTTGTGTTTGCTTGTTCTAGCTATTTTCAACTTTCTTATGTTGCTTTCGCATTCTCGCTTTCTCTGGTGTTCTTGCTCGTTGAAGTTCTTCCGCGCTTTCTCCTTCACCGTCATACATTTCCACTCGCGTCAACCAGGTAATTCCTGTCTTCATTGATGATTAACTGGCTGATGATGTTGCATGGAATGTGTTAATATTTTACCATTGATTTGTTCAATTTGTCTGGCCTGAATTGTATCTATACTTTGTTTGTGTTTGCTTGTTCTAGCTATTTTTGACAATTGATTACAATGTCTTTTACCCTTGGGCCAAAAAAGATCTTTTGAAAGAAACCTCTTACTACACCACTCATCAGCGCCTTAGAGATTTAAGAGAGAATGGTTGTACGATGAGTAAGACACATGAGAGTCGTGTAAAAATCGTTGAGTGTACGGAGGGTGAGCCCATTTGTTACGATGAGTCCACAGACCCCGAGGGTCAGTTCTGTTTCTTTTACACTACCTTTTTCAGAAAGGTCCTCTTATAACTCCATTTGTCCATTTTCGAAAAAAGAGCTTTTAACCGAGCTCAGCGTCTCCAGCTACACCCTAATAGTTGGGCATTCATCCGTGTTTTCATTATTTTGTGTGCTCAGTTCGGCATCTCTCCGTCTGTTGAAGTCTTTTTATACTTTTTTGAAGCCAAACACGTAAGTATTAAAATGTGAGTGTCCCTGAATGGTGCCCCTGGAAGAGCCTTACTTACCCTTTTCCAATCTTCATTCAAAAACTTCAAAGGTAAGTTCATTAAAGTCCGAACCTTGACAGGAGATCCAACCCTTCTGGATGGATTTCACTTGTATTGGACCCTTGAGCCCAAATTTCGGAGTGCTCGACGCCTAGAAGAGCTATCATCCAGAGACCAAAGGATCTGCAAATTCTTGACAGACTTGAAGGTTGTCTTTGACACCTCTTGTTCAAGATGGGAAGCTTTGATGTTTCAAATCCTCATGGAGCCTGAAGTTGTGTTATGTTTTAGGTTTGGGTTTAGTTAAGGGGTTTATAATCTTTGTAAGATCAGTCTTGATTATCAAACAAAGCTTATTTCAATTTGTTTTAAAGATTAAAGTGTTTTTCCATGCAAAGGGAAAAACAACCGATTAAAGTTTTGAGACAATCGGTTGTTTGTCACTTAACTGGAAAAGGAGTTTTGGAATTGTTTTTTTAATCAGTTGTATAACTGCTGAAACCATTCAACCGGTTAAATCGCAGTTTCAACCGATTAAATGTAAGTTTTCTTAACAACTTTTTGAAAACATGTTTTAACTGTTTCAGTTACTTAAATCTGCCTTAAATGGTAGTTTTTCAAAGGTTATAAATATAATCTTCTTTCAAATGTTTGAGATACAGAATATATACAAAAGAGAGAAAGTTTTTACACTCTAATTTGAGATCAATTTGAGAGATTATCAACTGTTTGTGAAAAGGTGTTTTTCCAAGTTTAGCAACATTGCCTTTGGGCTTTGCTGTGATTCAAAAACTGATCAAGAGGGTTTCTGGTGTACTGTAATTCCAGGTGTTTTCTACCCTTACTTAGTTTCTTGTAATTGTTCATATTACACTTTGTAAAACTGTTTGTAAAATCCTGTAATGTCAGTGTGATTCTGGCTTGAGGTGTTGGCTGTGTGCAAAGAGGGTGAATAGGCTTTGTGGGATTCAAAGTCACCTCTTTGTGGTGTGTGTTTGTAATCTATGATTGGTTACATAGTGAAATACTCAGTGGTTTGACTGAGGACTTGATGTAGCTCAAGGATTGAGTGAACCAATATAAACCTTGTGTGTAAATCTCTCTATCTCTTCTCTCCATAATTGTTTGATATTTTCGCTGTCTTAAACAACTAGTTAACTCGTGCTTTTAACCGATTGAATTTCTTGTATCAGTTTCTGTTTGACTATTTGATTGGCTTTCTGAATTTCTTATCTGAATTGATTGTTAAAGATTCATTTTAAGGAAAGTATTTGTGAAAATCTTTTATAAACAATTCACCCTCCCTCTTGTTCTAGCCATCAATCCTAACACCTCCTACCTAATATCCAAAGGGTACCTTCCCGGTGCCTTGAAGTCTTATGCTGGTACTCCTTATTTCCCACTCATGGTGAAAATAACTCTCCCACCACTTACTAATCATTTACTTATTTTCTTTGCAGGGAGGATGTTGACCCATGTCATCAAGAAGGAGATAGGCGAGATAGCAAAAAGAATGAGGGCATCTGCCATCATGCCCAAGGACTTCTTAGCACAAAAACAAAAAGTCCCAGCCACCACTACTCAAGCCCCGACTGAGCAAGACAAGGAAACCACCTCGGGGCTTCTTTTCAAAAGAAAAAAGAAGGCAATTGTTGCCCCTACCGAGCACTCTCACTCGGATGGACGAGCTCCTTATCAACATGTTGCTCCTTCAGAAGGCCAGGCTTCACCCTTATATGTGATTGTTATCCAAGAAGGCGAAGCGAAGAGCTCTAGGGGAAAGAGCTTGTGGGACCCGAGCTTCGACGTCCCCACCCATGGTGAACACACCTTCCTTCCTAGCAATGACAAGGACAAGCTCATGGCCCACGATGAAGACCAATTGTATCATGACACCATGAAGAAAATCGGGTAGGCTTTTGCCATGGGATGCTTGGCCATTTCGAAGACAAAAGCCCGGAAGGCAGTAGAAGATCAGAAAGTCCAAGAAAATTTGGAGCTCCGTAAAAAGATGGAACACCAACAGTCTGAGCTCCAACATTCAAAGGGCCTACTTCAAGAAGCCGAACAACTTCAAGTTGAGAAGTCTAAGAACGCAGCGAACCGAGCTCAGGAGGCAGTAGATCGAGCCCAAGAGGTAGCTATCCTAGCTGAAGAAAGAAACACATTTTTGGTCTAGGTTGACAAGTTAAAAAGGGAGTTGGCCCTCAAGGACGAAATCTTTGCCAAAACCACAGATTCCTTTAAGCAGTATGTAGCCCAATCCTACCTTGTAGGATTTGAGGTCGTTGTTGAACAAGCAACGACACTTCATCCCTCTTTGGACTTCACCGAACTCGCCCAGGTAAAAACGTGGTTGATGGCCAACTAAGGGATGATTAGCTTGAACGAGTAATGGTCTGTAATATGCTACAATTTGCTTACCTTTAGAACAATTTGAACATTTTGTGACTTTATGTTATTAGCATCTTTTCTTTTTCTCATTTCACGTCTTTGACTCGCTTAGTCATGTATAGTTATTTTAATACCTTTTCAAATGCATGTCGCGTTACTTAACTTATCATATAGCAAACTTCAACTACTATCAACATACATGCAAACACTCTATTACTTACACTAAACCATATCTACCTCTTGAGCATGAAGTAATAAAGATAGCAAGACTCCAACTTAGGTGAATCTAAGCATGAAAAACTATGGAGTTCCCACTTAACAAAGAACTAACCTTTTGATGAACTATACACCCATAGTTAAGACAAGCCTATACTCAATCTCAACATGCATAGGTGTACTCCACAAACTTGGCCAAGGGCCATATACCTTGATCTCACCAAGCTTTGCTTCACAGAGCGCCTACTCGGATAATCATATCTTCCTGAGCTTGGTCGTCTTATTCCACGCTAAGAATGATTCATTTATCACTTAGGGTAACTAAACTCGGATAACCACGCGTACACCGAGCTAACCTCTCTTGTATAAGCGAATGATCCTACTACGTATCATTTAATCTTTTCAAAGAGGGCCTGAACTCGAGTGACCGCTCACACCCTGCGTTAGCCTGACTTACCATGTACCAAAACAACTTCTCCGTAAAATCTATTTGCAAAGCGCCTATAGTCGGGTAGTCATTATTACACCGAGTTAGGTTGTCTTACCTTGCATCAAGTCAAACAAATTATTTTGCAAAGCGTTTGTACTCAGGTAGTCGTTCTTATGCCGAGCGAGGTCATCTTACCTTGCCTAAATACTTCCTTTACATCAATTTTACGCACAGGGCGCTTGTACTTAGATAGTCGTACTGACACCGAGCTAGGTCATCTTACCTAACACTAAATAACCAGTTTACACATAGGGCGCCTGTACTCGGGTAGTCATACTGACACCGAGCCAAGTTGTCTTACCTGATACTACATAACCATTTCACGCACAGGGCGTCTGTACTCGGGTAGTCGTACTGACACCGAGTCAGGTCATCTTACCTGATACTAGATAACCATTTCACGCACAAGGCGCCTGTACTCGAGTAGTCGTACTGACAGCGAGTCAGGTCGTCTTACCTGATACTTGATAACCATTTCACACACAGGGCGCCTGTACTCGGGTAGTCGTACTGACAACAAGTCGGGTCGTCTCATCGTGTGCTAACTCAAATAAATAAACTGAACTAATGCACCATCTTTCAAGAACAAACTTATCATTAGATGACCTCATTAAAAAACTCCTTCAAGGGAAAAAAAGGCCTCACCTTAAACATCAAATTGTTCAAAAAGGAAGCACTAAAACAAAACATCTTAACTGAAGTAAAACTTGAAGTTTGCCACATTCCACACTCGAGGAATAGCTCCCCCCTCCAGGGGTTTCTAGCCTATATGCTCCGTTCTCGAGCACCTCGACTACACGAAACGGGTCAGTCCACTTCGGAGACAACTTGTATTCTAACTGGTAAGGATGGGCCTTTCGCCTTACCAAGTCGGTAACCTTGAACTGCCAAGGTCTCTTCTTGGTTTTTTGCCTCAACTCCACTCTTCTCTTCAAAGCCTCCAAGTTAATACGGGCATATTCACACACCTCATCTAGCAAATCTAGGTTCACCTTTCTTCCTTCGTTGGATTCGTCAACAACGAAGCTTTGGAACCGCGGAAAGCTTTCTTGTATCTCTACCAGTATCATGGCCTCTGAACCATACACCAAACTAAATGGCGTCTCTTTAGTTGTTGACTGAGGGGTGGTGTGATAGGCCCACAGAATTCTGGGAACTTCGTTTGACCAAGTTCCATTTTCCTTCTCCAATCTCCTCTTCAACCCTCTCAATAGGACTTTGTTAGCTGATTGAACTTGACCATTCGTCTAAGGGTTTTCCACCGAGGCGAATATCTACTTTATCCCAAACTCCAAACATAGCTTACCCAACTGTTCACTAGCAAATTGGGTTCCATTGTCGGAAACTAGATGCCTCGAGATCCCAAAACGGCATACAATGTTCTTCCACACTAAATGTTGCACCTTGTGAGTAGTTATCTGTGCAACTGGCTCAGCTTCAACCCACTTGGTGAAGTACTCAACACAATGAGATATTTCATTTGTCCTATCGTCAAAGGGAAAGGACCTAGAATGTCTATTCCCTATGTATGGAAGGGCCACAGGCTATAAATGGACCTCAGCTCCTCGCTGGTGTGTGGCACCAATTAGCGTGATTCTGACATTGCTCGTAGCATTGGGCATACTTCACGCAATCCTCCTTCATGGTCGATCAGTAATACCCAACTCAGATGACCTTCAACCAGAGAGCTCGTTCCCAATATGACTATTGCAAATACCTTCATGAAGCTCGACCATGATGCGAGTACACTGATCTCCATTCACACAAGTGAGGATTGGGTGAGTATAACTATGACGAAAGAGTCTGCCATCTATTAGGGTATACCTTCCCGCATTTCTCTTAACTGTCTTAGCCTCCGTAGGCTCGGTAGGAAGTAACACTGGTAAGGTGTTATCCAGGTCTTTGTGGTGTCGACCTGCAAAACCTCAAGAAACTCGTCTCCCAACAACCGGTAGGTAGTTATCCTTAGGACTCTCAGGGTCTCCTGAGTCATCGACCGATGACTTATCTCTTTCCCTGAGCTGATCCCCAGGACCTCCACATGGCTGACCTCGGTTGGTTCTCCTTCAGTTGTTCTGGGCGACTTTAATGCCTTCTGAATTACCGACCTCTGCCGACCTCCCTTCCCTGAACTAGCCAACTTAGACAGCAAGTCTGCTCGAGTGTTTTGCTCTTTGGGAACGTGAACAAGGTCGAACATAGAGAAGGCTGCTTTCAAGATCGTCACATACTTGAGATATGAGGCGAGCTGCAGATCCTTGGCCTGATACTCACTCTTTACCAATAAACTTTGAGCTCCCAACTTATTGGCTTGCAACATCCCTGCTATCAAGGCCTCATACTTAGCTTGATTGTTACTTGCCTTGAATACGAACGACAGGGCTTGTTTGATCAACAACCCGCTTGGTCTCTCTAGAATGACCCCAACCCCACTTCCCTGCTGATTAGAGGATCCATCTACCGAAAGGACCCATTGGAAATCATTGGAATCGAGCTAGTTGTTGTCAGATGAAAGTTCTACCAGGAAATCAACGTATACCTGACCCTTGATCGGCTCTCTAGGTTCGTACTGTATGTCAAACTCAGGTAACTCCACCACCCAATGGATCATCTGACCTGCTATATCGGGCTTTTGAAGGTCCTTGCGAATGGGCAGAAGTTGTCGAGCTGTAAACACCACTACTAAGGCAGCTTTCTCGATAGCATGATGCCAAGTTTTCGGTACTTGCAGTACCTTACTCACAAAGTAGACTGGCTTTTGGACCTTATCTTGATCTTGCAAGATGACTGAGTTAATCGTCCGATTTATAATCGCAAAATAAAGACGAACAGGGGTACCTGGGATTGGCTTACCAAGAACAGGGGGACTGGCCAAGTACTCTTTCAACTTGGTGAAGGCTTGCTCACATTCTTTGGTCCATACAAAACGATTGTTCTTTTTTAGGCAATGGAAATAAGGATACCCCTTATCACCACTGGCTGACAGGAAACGAGACAGGGCGGTCATGCGCCTAGTTAACTGTTGGACGTCTTTTATATTGGTCGGGCTCCTCATTCCTATGATTGCAGCACATTTGTTGGGGTTCTCCTCTATGCCCCTTTCAGTTAGCAAGAAACCAAGGAACTTCCTAGCTTCCACCCCAAAAAATGCACTTATCTGGATTAAGCTTCAAATTGTACTTTGCTATTGTTCTGATTATCTCTTCCAGGTCAGCAATATGCTAGACCTTCTCTTTTGACGTGACGACCATGTCGTCTACATACGCTTGTACATTTCGCCTAAGCATTGGGGCAAGAATCTGATCCATCAGTCTTTGATAGGTAGCGCCAGCGTTCTTAAGGCCAAAGGCATGACCTTGTAGCAAAAAACGGCGAACTCGACCATAAAGGTTGTCTTACTCTCGTCCTTCGGGTGCATACGAATCTGGTTGTATCCCGAGAACGCCTCCAAGAAGTTTAACAACTGACAACCTGAGGCACTGTCTACCAAGGAATCTATGCTCGGTAGCGGGTAAGAGTCCTTGGGACAAGCCTTGTTCAGGTCAGTGAAGTTGACAAACATCCTGCACTTTCCGTTGGCCTTCTTAACCAACACAATGTTTGCTAACCGCTCAGGGTATTGAATCTCCCTTACATGGCCAACATCCAACAACTTTCAAGTCTCTTCTCAGATGACGAGGTGCTTATCCTCGTTGAACTTCCTTCTCCTTTGGACCACAGGCTTGACTCTCTCATCCATGGTAAGCCGATGACATGGGAAGTCTGGGTTTATCCTGGGCATGTCTGCGGACGACCATGTGAAAGCACCCATGTTCACCGATGTCAAATCAACTATCTTATCCTCGAGCTCTTTTCCCAAAGAGGTGTCGAGCTTAAAGTTCTTCCCTTTTATCTCCCTTTCCTGAACCTCTCCAACAGGTCCATGTCACCTCTTATTGACGAATTCTGCCTCCGTAATCCATTCTGGTTCTCCTTCCTCTTCTATTCTTCAGGCTACTCTCGTAACACTTTCGCGTCGTCTTCTGGTTGGACTTTATGGTAATCACTCCTCCCTCAGAAGAAGGCAACTTCATCTTCATATGGGTCGTTGAGGCCACCGCACCCAATATGTTCAGGGAAGGTCGCCCCAAAAGCAAATTGTAAGCAGAGGACGCGTTAACAACGATGTACCTGATGGTAATCATCCTGGTCGCGATGTCGTTAAAGAAGGTCGTCCTTAGCTTAACGTACCCTCGTACTTCTACTTGATCTCCTGTGAAGCCGACTAAGCACCCATCGTATGGCCTCAGCCGGTTGTAAGCGGAGGATGCGTTAACAACGATGTACCTGATGGTGATCATCCTGGTCGCGATGTTGTTAAAGAAGGTCGTCCTTAGCTTAACGTACCCTCGTACTTCTACTTGATCTCCTGTGAAGCCGACTAAGCACCCACCATATGGCCTCAACTGGTCGGGGGATAACTGCAAGCTAGTGAATGTTCCCCAGAACATCACATTAGCCGAGCTCCCTTGATCAATCAAGACTCTGTGCACTTTTCTTCCTACGGTGACGACAGATATCACCACTGGTTCATTCTCGTGAGGAACCACGTCTTCCAGGTCGGAGCTCGCGAAGCAGAGAGTGGGATCCGAGGATGATTGCCTTCAGGGACATCACTACTCGTGCATATCCCTTACGTTTGGAAGTAGAGTTTCGTCTTCCTGAAAATCCTCCCGAGATGGTGTTCATCTCTCCATGAATCGGTGTCTCATGTACTTGGTCCCAGAGAGCGACCTCTCCTTTTGGCTCTCCCTGGTCAGCCTCAAGATACTCCTTCAGGAACCCTTCCTTCACCAAGCTTTCCAGTTGGTGGCCTAAAGCTATGCATCACTTGACATTATGCCCAAATGCTTTGAGGAACTCACACCAGGCATCTCTTCATGATCCTAGATTCCGATCTTTCTTTCAGGGAAACTTCAGCTTGTTTACTACCCCTGACATGCTCAACAATTCTTTGTAGGACACTCAGAATTTGGGTTGGGGTTGCTGACTCCTCCCTAGCCTTTGTCTTGGGCTCGTCCCTCTTGGCTACGTATGGCACGTACCTCGAGTCCATTCTCTTCTCGGTCAAGGTTTCATTGACTCGCAAGGGTCGAGCTCGATCGCTTTCCTTAGGCCTAAGTTGCCTTAAATACGAGTTGTCGTTCTTTTTTTACTACGACCTCCTCTACTTCAATGTGAGCGACAGCTTGTTCTCGTACCTCAAAAATTTTCTCTGTTGGATTTCTGATTAACGAGTCACTAAATGGTCCTGCCGCGATCCCTTGCTCGAAAGCAGCGATCATCATATCTTCATCATGCATTTGAAGTCTTATCGTAAGCACACTGAACTTATTCAAGTAATTCTTCAACGACTCTCCCTCCCTTTGCCTCACGTCGAAAAGGTCATATATCCTCGGGGTTTGACCTTGTTGGCGGAGAACTGCTCTCTAAACATCGTGGAAAACTGAGAGAAAGAAGCGATCTGACCATCAAGGATCCCACTGAACCATTGTAGGGTTGTACCTGTAAAAGTGGCCATGAACATTTTACATTGGATGACATTCGTTCCTCCAGAGATAATCATCCGAGCATTGAATGTCGTAAGGTGATTTTTAGGGTCTTTATCCCTATGAAAAAAGGCGATTTTTGGTGTAATGTAATGAGCTGGCACAAGCTCATCCATGATCTCCTTTGAGAATGGTTTGGGACTATTCCTCGCTGGCAAGCTTAGAGGTCGTTCCCTGGTGGAACATTGGACACGTTGGTGCAAGATCTTGCGTAATTCCTCATTGGTTTTGCACAACTCCTCATTGGCTTGCACGTGCCCCTCCATTGTTGTCCGAGATGCCTCAATTTCTGCCATCAGGCAATTCTGTGGAAGCTCTTGCTCAGCTCGGGCTTCCGCTCGTAGCCTCTCCTCCTCAACCCTGGCTTCTTCTTGGATCCGTTCTTGCTTTCGTCTGTGCTCCTCGTTGGACTCCTGGAGAGCCCTCATGACATCCATGAGTTGTTGTAAGACGGGGGCATCACTTACTTCAGATCCCTACGGGCCTTGCCTTGTGTTTTTCATCACGTCAGAAAGCTCAATCACGAATGCGGATGGGATCAAGTTTTATCGGGCCCCACGCTATGCGCCAAATGCTCTCGTCGGTTGACCTCGGGTTGACTGGATGGGCAAGCTCTGCTTCTAGTCTGTCTCTTCTTGGTGCACTGGAACAACGCTTTGCTGAGACAAAAGGGGCACTACCTGTTGGTCACACACCGACGATCAAGCTAGTGAGAGCATACAAGATAATAATCAGTTTCAGTCTCTAGCACTCAGAAACAACATACCTTTCCCGGGTTCTCAAGCCCCTTTTATAGTTATCCCTTTAACAGTTTTCACTCACGAGAATATAATCTCAATAGAAAGCATATATAACAAAAAAATATTTTGCCTACGGGCACCTTTACTCACAGTGCTAACAACATAAGAGAATCTCGTGCACCTTTATTCACATGTGCTTGCTACTTAGTTAACAGATTTAACAACTTATATATTCAATTAACAACTTATATATTCATTAATATATATTCAACTAACAACTTTATATTCACATATATATTTAACTAATGCATACCATATAATATTATATATCCAAACTTAATATTTTCTGCTCTTTTACCGAGCTTACCATTAAAACTGGATCGAGCCCATGATCCGCTTTTGGCCCCAAAGTCGAGCTGACCACAACCAAATGCTTGGACTAAGGTCCCGAGCATTTTTGTCCAGTACAGTAACTAAAACCTTGATAACTAATTAGATATCAATTTATGAACTATTTATCAGTAATATAAACTTCTTTAGATACCAATAATTTTTTTAAGTCTTTAAAATAGTATCTAATTTAATCAATATAGTAATTAATTATTTTTTGTTTCTAAATTTTAGTTTATATTTAATAATTTTTTTAGTAATTTTAAAGAAATTAGAAATCTCCATTATATTTAAGATGGTTTTGAATCACATCATACAATATTTAGTGATTGGTAAGCATAAAATAACATTTTGGCATGGTATTATAGACAATTTTGAAGAGTCCAAATTGAGAACTTTTATGGTTTATTATAATTGAAGTGCTACTTAGAGAAAGCTATTTTGAGGAAATGTTATCTAAGTGTGGGAAAGTAAAATCACTAATAAGAGAAAGGTTGTTTGTTAGAAGAGTGTTTCAAATGTGTAGGTAAGAGCAAAGGGAGAAAGCTTGTGACCAAAGAAAATTTCTGTTAGGAGAAAAATGTTTGAAAAAATGAAAAGGAGTGTGGTTGTAAAAGGTTGTTGGTTTTGTTAATTCATTTGACTTTGTGAAGAAGAGAAAAGTTAGTGGGATTTGAGAAGATTCTTGTTTGGCCTTATGCATGGTGTAAAGGCCACGCTTCACATTTGTAGTCTCATTTTACAAGCTACCATCTTCATAATTAATTTAATAAATAATTCTCTGTCCAACAATGTTATGTATCCATTGGTCATTATTGTCGACTTAAGATATATTAATGTTTTTTTATACAATAAGGTTTTAATAGTTAATATAAAGATAAAGTTCAATCCAACTAAGGAATGAAAATTGTTTACTCTACCCAATAATTTTCAATCTGTTTCCAATCAATTTTTTGAAATTCTGAAATTATCTTTTTATTTCAGAATCAAAAAAATTGAAATTAAAAATTATATTCTGAAAAAAAAATCTTAAAATAGATTTTTTTTTATTCTGAAAATGAAATTCTGGAATAGAATTATAAAACTAAAATTCTATTTTGAAAAAAAATTCCAGAATATAAAACATACATTCTAAAAGAAAAATTTGGAAAACAAAATTTGTAAACATATTTTAGAAAAATAATCTAGAAGTCTAAATTCATAAATATATTTCTAAATACATTTTTGACTTACACCCTTTACCCTTACATACAAATTATAGAGGAAATTTTTATCATTTTTTGTCAATAATAGGATGTATGTTCAAATTTGTTGAATGGAGGAAGTAATTGTCATGAATTCTTTCTTTGTTGAATATAAAATTAGGACAATTTCTTCCTTCACTTTCATATTTTCTTTCTGCACCTCCATAAATCTTTCAATTTTAAAATTATCCTTAAACAAAAGGTGCATGATTTTTTTTTTTCCAATTGTATAAATCCGTAATTAAGAATTTTAGTATCAGAAAAAAGAGAAGAGAAGTGTAAATAAAAAAGATGAAAAATAGGCAAATTTGTCATTGCATGTATTATATGGACGTGCAAGAAAAGAGAAATGAGGTGCAGGAAGAAATTTTCAAAAGTTAGCCCAACAAATTGTAATTACAGCACCAATCTATTGTTTTAGGACTTTGCTGTTCTCATTTCAATTTTTTTCTAAGTTCAACTTTTGGCACATTCTCCCTGCACCCAACACATTCTAACTGGCACCCAATCACTTAATAGTAAAAGACGAATATACCCTTAATGAAATTCTGAAAAATATAATTGTGACCTGCACCAACCCTATTCTTCTCTTCTTCCATTCCATTGTGCCTGCCGCAGCCACCGTGTTGTGCAGCCACCGTGAGCAAGCTTGTTGTCCAACCACCGTGAGCGACGTTCTTCTCCATTCTTCTGCACCCACCGTGACCTTCATTATCGCAAGCAGAGCACCAGATTCGAAGGTACGTCATGCTTCCAGATATTTTTATCCATAAGTGAGTGAGAGTTGCGGATATTTTTATCCGCAAGTGACTTTTGAGAGGTGCGGATATTTTTATCCATAAGGGAGTTTGGGGTCCGGATATTTTTATCCGTAAGTTT
>Ga0123342_1004119_pt1 | contig 22552 bp, 21 predicted proteins | sample Turbeawhitnodule_FD_89960 | JGI IMG/M metagenome (GOLD analysis project Ga0123342, IMG submission 89960) | Root nodule microbial communities of legume samples collected from Mexico - Turtle bean Mexico white nodule | ecosystem: Host-associated > Plants > Roots > Nodule | place: Mexico: Nepantla... | reverse complement strand
GGTATTCCATTAGGTAATCAACCACAGATTACACAACACAAACACCAAAGATGTGATCTTGAACCCTTCAAGAACACTCACCCTCTTTGAAACACAAACGCTATAGGTCAGAACACCCTCTGACTGTAGATACTAGTACCTTTCAAGTTTAATAAATATGAATTGAAATACAAGTAAGAACAAGAAAGATCACACCTAATACAAAAGGATTACAACAGTTCCTATTCCACTCTTAACCAAAGCAAAGCAATCTTGCAATCTTGGAAAATTTTTAATCTTTTTGGTAATATGATCTCTCTTACATTTTAGAGATATGAGCACTAGTTATATAGCCTAAAAAATAGTCGTTTTTGACTTTTAATCAGGGGCCAAAATCGATTTGAATCATGAAAGCAGATTTAACAGACTTAAACAATTTTGTTAAGATTTTTAAAAAACAATCAATTGAAAGCTCGATTCAACCGATTGAATTGGTCCTAACTTTGAGGTCAGCCAATTTCATCTTTTTCAAATCCTTTTCAAAACCACCAGTTGTAAAACAACCGATTTAAACGATAAATCAACAAGTTGTATTTCACTACTTTGAAAAACACATCTCTTTTGAAAGAACTTGATTGATTCATTTTTGGATCAAGCAAAGAGTGGATTGAAAAATTCTAATCTACCTAGAACCCATGCCCACAAGCAACAACCTAGTATTCAAGCAATTTTCATGGATTTGGAGACATCAAAGCTTTGATTTCAATAATAAGTAGCATGGATGATAAAGAATAAATCATGGTGTGATAATTTAATTAATTTAATCAAAATCTTTAAGTGAGAGAATGGGACAAAAGTCCCACATTAGGGAAAATTACTTATGTACTTACCTTCCTTATTAAAAAAGAAGCACACTATTTTTTTAGTAAGACACACCTAAAGCATTTGCTTATTCTTTTCTACTACTTTAGTGCTTAAGAAAAAAAATATGAAAGGAAAAATAGTTTTTCCTTTAAGGCTCTTCCAGTACTTATCTTTTCCTATTTCGAGGAGATGGTGATATTGTTTTCTCCTTAGATTTAAGGAGATGGGTATTGTAATTTTCTTTCCTTTAATAAAATTATCATAGTTTTAGTTCTTATGTTATTACTCTTTGGTACCCCACAAACAAGGGAGCAAATGTTAATAAGACCCAACTCTGTAAGTTTTTCTCTAACAATGTGACAGTTTGTTTCAATGTTTTTAGTTTGCTCATGAAACACAAGATTGACTTCTATTTTCCTTGCTACATCATTGTCACAATATAGAAGGAAGATTGCTACCTTCCTTTTATAAACTGTTGACAAAAACAACCGGTCGAATCGTATAAACAACCGGTTAATTTTCTGGAAATCAACTAAAACAGTTTTGTAACTTGAGCATTTTCATTCCTTTGGCTTTGATTCTTCATTGGCTTTCTCCATACCTTCAAAGTTTGCAAAAAACGTTAAAAAACAATTCACCCCCCCTCCTCCGTCTTGTTTTAGGCCTACAATTCTAACAAGTAAGAATTTAGAAAAAAAAGTTATAAAAGATATTATAGCTCACTGGATTTGTTCCAGAGACAGTTTTGGTGCAATGTTGAAAATGGCTAAGCCAAGCTGGCATATGCTGAGCAAACTTGGCTTACATGGAGCGGATACGATATATGTTGAGCATATTTGGCTTGCGCTAAGTGGAACTATGCAAAAAAAACTTATTAAAACATATATAATTGAGATTAGGGAAAGAGAGAATCACACAAACAAATTTATACTGGTTCACTCTTACACCAAGAGCTACATCCAGTCACCATAAACAACTAGTATTCCACTATGTAATCAACCACAGATTACAAACCACACACACCAAAGAAGTGATCTTGAACCCCTCAAGACACACACTTCCTTTGGCAATACAACACACCACAGATCAGAACAACCTCTAACTCTGTGAAACATAATTCTTTACAGAAATACAGATCAAGAAAGAATAAGGAAAGATCACACCTGATACAGATTGAATTACAAAAAATTACACAACAGTCTTATTCCACTCTTAGACAAATTCAATCAAAGCTTGATGTATATCTTGGATAAAACTGATTTCAAAAGATTAATCTGATATCATTACTCCCAGGAGCGTGAAACCAACTATTTAAACTCCAAAAGGCAGTTAAAAAGTTAAAAACATTTAATGAAGGAGCCAAAGCATTTTGAATCAATTAAAACATATTTACGAAACTTAACAAATTCTGTTAAGGATTTTAAAAAACAATTGGTTGAATTGTCGAAACAACTGATTGAATTGGCTTGACAGCAAAGTCAACCAATTTCAAGCTTTGTCAAAACCTGTTTCAAAAACACTAAGTGTTAAACAACCGATTGAAACGATAAAACAACTGGTTGTTTTTCCACTTCTTTGTAAAACTTTTTTTTTGAAAAGGATTTGATTTAAACCAACTTTGAATCCTAACTAAGAGTGGAATTACAAATTCAAACTACTCAGAACTTACACACACAAGTTACAACCAGCCTTCAAGCAATCCATATAGATTTGGAGACATCAAAGCACTTGTTCAACATTACTTAGCAAACATTTTAAAGTTTACTTAAAATGCACAACCCCAAACAACTTTTTAATATATATATATATATATATATATATATATTCCCAATATTTGAACTATATTATAATATTATCGTAATTAAATTTCCTTAATTTATGAATTCAAACCTAACATCAAGATTTTAGAAGGATAAGTTTCTATCACAATAAGTGTTAAATTGGTGCAAAATAGTTAATACTGCTAAACAACCTAAACATATATATAACAAAAGAAGACCAACAGATGCCAAAACACAATAATCCAACTAAAGAATTAAGCCAGTTTCTTTTCCCGCATGATTCACAACTTTGTAGACCATCAAAGAAAAACCTTGTAACCTATATCAATCCCAACAACCTCATGTGAGTGATACTAACAAATGATTATTAATGGTCAAATTTATAATCCAATACCTTTCTCTAGCAATTTGTAACGAAACCATAACAGCAATCATTATCATCTTTTTCCTATGGATGTTGAAAGCAACAAAGGTTCGACCTACTTCCAAGTGATTCAAGGTTAATGTACTTTATGTGTTTTTAAATCCCAATAAAAGATAAAAACTCATCCTTTAGATATATAATCTGAGAAGTTCTAGATTTAACGGTTGTTACTATCATTCATTACTCGTGTATTTTGTTACAAATAAAAAGATTAGATGGAGTCTTCAAATTTTGTTATAAACTAATTTAAATAACATATTCAACAAAATAAGTTCCTAAAACATCACCATAACTAGATTATAAGACCACAAAACATGATATCAGAATAGAGAGATCTTCGTCGTTAGTAGATATCAGATTTTTGGATTGTTTAAAACACATGTATAGAGAGTAAGTAAAATATTGTAATGGAACCAACAAATTGTTGGTATATAAACGCTATAATGGAGATTTAAAACTAAAATATGTATTGTTTATTAGACTGATCTCTTGAACATATTCAATCTTTTGTATTGACAAGGTTATTGATTTTTTGTGGGGACGAGGGCAAAAGGTATTGTAATATGGTATAAATGTGTGTAGCTCAAAGTTTTGTTGTAAGAATTGTGGTAGGTATAAGCTTTCGTACATACTTGATGCAAGGTTTTTTGGTATGATAGGCTTAAGTACATAGAGTATCGTATCTATTAATATATAGTAAGGTTATGGGCTCGAGTACTCAAAATGGGTTGTTTCTTTTCGCATCTCCATAACTTATCATGACACCTCATAGGTCAGGCAAAGACCTTTTTGTTTATAAAAATTACATTTCGGATTCTACAATTTGAAAATATGTATTTTTTTCTATTTACACCTTCTGAATTTTACAATCCAACAGGTATTTCTAGATCTGAAAATACCTTTCAAATTATACAATCTAAAATATATTTTTTTTCTTAAAAAAGTACATTTCGAATTACGAAATCTGAAAGATATTCCTGAATCTGAAAATTTTGTGATATGGAAATATCTTTCGAATTCTATAACCTTTAATGTATTTTATAAAGGAACTCATTTTAGATTATAGAATCTAAACCAAATTCTATAATTTAGAATTTTTCCGAATCACCCATTCTGAAATGAAAATCATTAATAAAAAGATAGTATTTTTAGTATTTTAAGAAGTATGAGTTACAATAATAAATTATGGAGTGCAAGAAGAAATAGCCCTCAAAATTATCAATGTAATTTTATTATTTTTATAAAAATAATGAATACTGAGGTGAAATAACCAAAATATTCTTAGTAATTATCTGGAATTAAAATATTTTCAGGTTTTGTTTTCTAGAATTTATTTTTTTAATGTAGTTTTTGGATTTTGAAATTGTTTTTTTAAACAAGATTTTAGTTTTTCAATTTTATTTTGTATTTTTTCTTTTTCAAAATCTATATTTTAATTTTTAATTTTAAAATAAAGAGCAATTTTAGAATTTCAAAAGCTGATTGAGTGAAGACCTAAAATAATTGAGTGCAGGAATCAAATGTGAAAAAAGAAAATTTGTATTGGATTTCCGAAATGGTAACTTAAGGGTATAAGTTCAAAAAGTTATTTTTGTTCTCAATATTTTAGTTAAAATTCCTAAAACTAATCTTCTTTAAATTCTGGAAAGGTCGCTTTAAGGATCTATTTATAAGTTCAAACATCTATCTTTAGTTTTTTTTTTTTTTTGGAAATAATAAGTTTTACAGGACAAAATATTACTTAATCATAGACTTTGACCTTTAAGTTAGCTACCTAAGAATTTTGCATATTGGTCAGTTACTCTTGATCCTTTCTTAAATATAAGATTTATGCGAAAGGTCCTTTGAACCTTAACTTAGGATCTAATAGTCCAAATATTTGATGTCTGGTGTGGATGTGATCCATGATATATCTGATGAGTGGAAAGGTTTAATGAGTAATAACTAAGGTCTCAAATAGGATGGAAAAATGAAGAGTGCTAACTGTATGTAAAACACACAAATGATGAATATTCTATTTCTAATGTGACCAAAACATGTAGGATAGCTTTTGTGTACATTGAGTGAGCATTGAGTTAAACGATTACTTGATTGTAAGGTAATACAAATCCACCAAAGTGTATCAGTGGAACTGAGTTGACTTGCTTTGTCCCGTGTCAATGGCTACTCCATGCTTTCACTGTGGCAGTCTCGCTTTCTCACTCTTCCATCTAATACTCCTATTCTCCTCGCTCCTCCTCACCGCAACGGCAACCCAAAGTCACGAACAACAGCAACAAGAAGACACTCCCATCACCCGCTTCCAGCGCTACCTCCGCATCAACACGGCCCACCCCACCCCTGACTACTACTCCGCAGTCTCCTTCCTCAAAGCCCAGGCCCATTCCTTGGGCCTCACCTCCAACACCATCGAGTTCACCCCAGGAAAGCCCCTCCTCCTCCTCACCTGGCCCGGCTCAAACCCCTCCCTCCCCTCCCTCCTACTCAACTCCCACCTCGACTCCGTCCCCGCCGAGCCCGCCAAATGGCTCCACCCTCCCTTCTCTGCCCACCGCACCTCCGACGGCAACGTCTTCGCCCGCGGCGCCCAGGACGACAAATGCATCGCCATCCAGTACCTCGAGGCCATCCGCAACCTCAAGGCCCACGCCTTCTCCCCTCTCCGCTCCGTCCACATTTCCCTCGTCCCCGACGAAGAGATAGGCGGCTTGGACGGCTTCGCGAAGTTCATCGAGTCCGATGACTTCCTCCGCCTCAACGTTGGCTTCGCGCTCGACGAGGGGCAGGCCTCGCCCGGCGACGAATTTAGGGTTTTCTACGCGGATAGGGTTCCGTGGAACGTGAAGATCCGGGCCAAGGGAGCGCCCGGGCACGGGGCGAGGATGTACGATGGAAGTGCGATGGAGAATCTGATGGAGAGTTTGGAGGTTGTGAGTAGGTTCAGGGAGAGCCAGTTTGACGTGGTTAAGGCTGGGAAAGCGCTGAACGCCGAGGTTGTGTCGGTGAATACGGTTTATGTTAAGGCTGGTGTTCCTTCTGATGATGTGAGTTTGGGATTGCTTGGTCTGGCTTGGTTTTGATTTGATTGAACGTGGTTTTGGAATTACTGATGTTTTTTTGTGCAGGGGTTTGCGATGAATGTGCAACCTTCGGAGGCGGAGGCTGGTTTTGATCTTAGGCTGACGCCGACGACGGACCCGGACGAGATGAGGAGGAGAATTGCACTGGAATGGGCGCCTGCTGTTAGGAATATGTCCTATGAGGTGAGATTTTTTATGAAAAAAAAAATCTTATTTACCTTTTGGATATTTGCCTGATTGGGAAGTAAGCTGGAAAATGAAACTGGGTTGATTGTTTAAACGTGGTGAAGAAAATTGGCTTTTAATTCGAAATAGGAGATGCGTTGATTCACTAGGATTGGACTAATGAGTCATTATCCTTATTACCAAAGTAGGCTGCAAGGCAAAGATCCTGATTTTCCTGTAAGATATTTGGTGCCAGTTAAGTTTAATATTTTTTTAAGAGCAATGCTTCTGTTAGTTTCAGGTATCAACTAGTTTGTTTGTTATTTAGTTGCTTCTAACTGAACGACAATCCACCATCTTAGTTCCTTCTACATTTGTGATTTCGGAAAAGTGGGAAAGATCTGTTGATTATCATTCAAACGGGAAAACAGACACATCATGGCCAGTTTGTATGTTGTCATTGGCTGTAGTTTTTGTTCAAGTAGGAATTTAGACCCCTTGCTTGTGTACTGCTGCCTTGTTCTGGTATGAATTTGGATTTCCCTTGCTTGGGTACTAAGACATAGTTCTGGTGCTGTAATCTTGTATTGTTGCATCATGCAGAAGATGAAAACATTTGCTATGTATTTAAGGCTTGTTTACCTTTGATTTTTATTTTGTGTTGTTACTTTTTAGTTACTTTCAGTTTTCATTTTCAATCTATTTCCTGTTCTCAAAGATTTGCATATGAAAATTGGAAACATTTTTTTGTTTTCTCTACTTTCTGCACAAATCTTTGCAAACAATATGAAAATTTTGTAATTGAAAATTGAAAACAGGAAATGAAGTAAAAGTAAACAGACTCATTCTATTCCTGTTGGCTGCTATATAGCTCTTCATTTGATGTCTAGAGTTTATAACTAGGTCCGTCAAATAACATTATAAAGGATTTCTGGGGTCTCCGATATGATCCGTTATCTGATATCGATAACACTGGTCAAAAGGATGTATAGAGATACTTAGCAGTATAGCATGACTGTTTATTATTGCTAGCTAATCTTCAAAATACTGGGTAATCACACCCTAGGTAGGGCTAAATAAAAGTTTGAAGGGTTTGTATACAAGCATTTTTTTATGCTTGTATTAAAGATTTAACTCTTTTATGACGTGTATTAGTGTAATAATCCTTTTCTGTTGGAAGTTAAGAAACAATAGGCTCTGAAGTCTGAACATTATTATGTGTTTTATTGAATTTGTGTCGGTTGGAAGTAAGGAACTGCCTTTGGGATTGGGGGATCTGCTGGTTGGGCTAAACCCGTGAACAAAGACATAGTACTGCATTAATGCATTTATGTATTCTTTTAAGACTTTTGCATACCAAATTAATATATATATGTGTGTGTGTGTGTGTGTTTCAATCTTGCTTCTGGATGCACCTTGATGAAATTTGATGATTGGTTCAGATTTGGGTGGAAAGGAAGAAAGTTATACATGTGTTTGATGCTGTGATACAAAACGCTAATCAAATACTTCTGTTTCTACTAACTAGCTAGCATAACATCAATAATAATACTAATATTCTAACCCCCTCCCCTAAACTGTAGTTCACTTAGCATCAACCTTCTTACCAAGTTTTAGTTAGAATGCATCTTAGAATATTGGTAGGATACTAAGGTATAAGACTCAAGTCTCATATTGGAAGTAAGCTACGTTTCTGTTTGTATAATAGAATTTTTTTTAATTTCAAATTTGTGCCTATATGTAATGGCCATCCCACTATCCCAATCCTCTAATGACATCATCCTCTCCATCATCATCATCTTCATCACAATGTCAGCACCTGATCTATAACTATGAAGGAGACCAAGGACAGATCTATTATTCTATAGACTTTGGGGGCAGTTGCTCCCACAAAGTTTTAAATTTCTCTTACCCTAATATCATAATATGTATGCATATAGTTAGAAATGACTTCCATGTTTTTATGTACTCAAAAATGTCTATCAAATGAGTATTGCCCCCTTAAAGTTATATAAGTGAATATTGCCCCCAACTCTGAAATTTTCTGGATCCCCCGTCGTTGAAGGGGACCAAAACATATTCCCCCACTATTGTCCATAGTTGACATGGATATCTCTTTGGCATACCTAGGAAGGAACATGCAGTAGCACATACATTCTAATTTGGTTGTAACTGAATGCAACAAGAACCTTGTTATGTGTTTCATCAGTGTAATTATTTAGAATCTTTGTTTTCTCCAAATCTTCTAATCCTTATAAAGTCTACATAAATATTGTGGTGAGAGGAAATTTTCAGAGGTGACAGTAGAGATGTAAATTTCAATCCTTAAAAAGTATAATTACGAAAACCTTCTGTCATGAATGGAAATGAGCAGAGGGCAAATGAGGAAAAACAAAAAGTTGCACATGGGGATAGCGAGGTAGTGGACCAGGTGGCAAAAGATTCGTGTGATGTGGGAAGGAGGGTGAGTGAGAGAATCAAAATAACAAACTCACGTTTCAAGGACTACATTTGGAGAGGAAAATAGTATATAGTCCTTTACGGTTATGGTAGAGATGTGGGTGAATTTATTCTCTTTCTTCTTCCCCATTGAGGCTGGTTCATATTCTGTTACTAGTTTTTTCTGTAACACTATCTCTATGATAGTTTTCTTTTCCTTGTAAGAAATCCCAGGCAAGTTTATAATACATTTTATCTTTTGTTATCTTAAGGAGTTAGTGTTGATTTACACCCTTCCTCGTTAGAAAATGGCTCCTCCCTTTGTTATCTGAGGGCATTAGGTGGGTGTGACGGATGCTATACTTAATTCAGTTCACTATCTTGAATATATAATCGCTTAGTATTGATTGCTATGCATTAATTTCAACCTGTACTAATAAGTAGTTAGAGTTAAAAATATATAAAACACAAGAGAGAAAGTAACAGTGCCAAAACACTTTCATTAGTCATAAAATTGCCAAATAATTTCATAATATAAATATATATTTTTTCAATTTCAATTCTTGATTTTTTACAGCTATTATATATGAAGGAGTGAGCCTTGAGAAAAAAATCCAAGGCTCAAAAATTGGCTTCTCGTGTGTGATTACTGAACGGAAGGTTTCATTGGTTCATTTACTTAAATTCACTCCTTTTTTATGCATCTCTTGGGTAAAAAAAGTAAGATAATACATGTACTAAAAGATGGATATTAGTGGTTAGTTAAGAACTGTGTTATGCATACGAAAGGGTCACAAGAAACTGCTACCAGAAAAATCTTAAGCTAACAAGCAAGTCAACACAATATCCTTGAAGACTCTTTAATTTGATGGAAAAGGGCTATTGTAGATATGAAAGATTTGGAGTTTTTGTGCCAATGGAATTTCATTCAATGTATGAAATCCTCATTTTCTGTGATGATTTTTGCCGTAGAGGTCTTCCAGGCTACAAGGATCCCTCATACGATAGGGTCAAGACAAGACCACTAACTTTACATGATGAATGGAAACAAAGTATAGACAAGGGGCCTTGTTTCTATTAGATATATGGTATCCTGAGGTAGAGTTTATATTTTCATATGGATGTATCAACTATAAAACTCAATTATAAGAACCATGTGAGAGTTCCATCATAAAAGCTAGCTATAATAGTTGGAGAGTCCAAGGCTTTATAAATCCCACTCCCATACTTCTAATGTAGGATTGAAGTCCCATATAGCGATTGCGTCCTATCGTCCCACCTCATGGTTGCAGCCTAAGTTGGCTATGTGCTAACTCTTTGACTAGTCTCGAATGAGCATTGCACTGTTGGCATCGCTTGTTTACAATTAACACGCATTGTGCAAAACTCATAGCAATTGATAAAAATGTTAGAAGAACCACACTGCAAGAGCTAGCCACAGTAGTCTGATAATCCAACGCCTTGATAATCTCATGCTTTATCACAAAAGCTAGGTATTATCACAAAACCCTAAACCCTAAACCCTAAACCTAGCAAATGGATCCTAACACTTTGCCCCTAATAAATGTTCTTGTAATAAACTGTCCATGAACTTATGTTCTTATATACTGAATACTTTTCTATAGTAGAAAAACAGTTAGAATAGAATAATATTTGTCAAAGCCATTGAAAAGGTGAGCCCGCATAAATAAAAAATGAGCTTCAAGTTGTTCCAGAACACTGCAAATTGCAATGTTTCTGGGAATACTATACAACAAGTACCAAAACGCATACTTAGGTGTCTCAACTTTAGAATTGTTGTCATCACGTTACCTCTCTGTCCTACTATAGGATTTCTTGCTTTAGCCACTCTAGTGCCATTTGGCATTGAATGATGAACACCATGAATAATAGTACAAGAGCTTGTAAGCTTTTTCTTTATGCTACGTGGTCTTATTCTATTCCTTTATATTGCCACTTGTTGCTCGGTTGTTGAAACATAAAACCATTGTCGCCATTAATTTCTTGACTGTTATTTATTTTTATCTTGTTTTTTGTGCAACCAAATTTGGAAGATTATTGAGAAAGGACCGATCAGAGACTACATGGGACGCCCCTTAATGACTGCAACTAATGATTCCAATCCATGGTGGTCAGTTTTCAAGCAAGCTATCACATCTGTTAAGGAGAAACTTTCGAGTCCTGAAATTCTTGGATCCACAACTGATGCACGATTCCTCAGACAGAAAGGAATTCCTGTACTCGGTTTCTCCCCAATGAAAAATACTCCCATCTTGCTTCATGATCACAACGAGGTTTAAATCATTATTTCAATTCTTCGTTGTTCTGCATTTCTCATTTTATTTCCCATGAACTGTGCTGCTCTAGTATATATATATATTTTAACTCCCGTCTCTGTTATTTGCAGCACTTAAAAGATACTGTATTCCTGAAGGGAATACAGGTGTACGAGTCTCTTATAAGTTCCTTGAGTACATTTACCGAAGCTTCACATTCCGCCAGTTGATTATGGAGGGAACTTAGTTTCTTAACTCAATAGGAAAACCATGTCTAGCCTTTGTAAGGATGATCTGAGCCATTGGATACCTCCCTCCCCCGAATAATAAGTGGTGTAAAAACATTGATATCTGATATCTTCCAAAAGGAAAAAAAAAATGTTCTGTTGGTTTTCAATTCACTCATGGTGGGGACTGGGGATGGTACATATTTATTATTGTACTTGTATGAATTGTAATGACAACGAAGATTTTTCTATTAAGTTTATTTAATATAGATGTTAAATCATATATGATTGTGTATCATGGGCCAACGACAGAACCTAACTAACTACATCTGTCCATAAGTTTCATCCTTTGATGGTATGTAAAATCTTCAGAAGTAATGCATTTTGCTACGGCGATAAATGCGTAAAGTTTATGGTTAAAGATAGTAGTGTTCATGACCCTTTTTGTTCCATTAATCTAATTTGGTTCAAATTGACTTTTGTAAGGGTTTAGTTTAAGAAATTAGATTTTGCGAACAAGTTTGAATTATACTTTCACTCTTCCTAATTTGATTCAATGTTACATTTATAAAAATAAATTTCTTAAATAGTTATGTATAAATAATATAAATTTCTAATTTAAAAAAATAGCAAGCGTTTATTTTATTTTGATACAAGTTTGGCATTTAAATTGTATTTACGGAGTTGCTAGCAAACGTAAGTTTTTTTTTAGCAAAGAAAAAGCGGAGCATCAAGAGGGATGTTATAATAATCCTTATACAATATCTAAACACTTAGTAAAAATACCAAACCAGACATATTATTCTAACATAAATATAAAATAATGACTTATTAATTACTAGCATCCTCTTGTTTTACTCTGATGTCAAATGGGTTCTGCATACAAGTGCTTTTGAGCTCTAGACTTATCTCATCAATTGCAAGTAAATAGTAATTTTCATGTTTTTTAAAAAGCTCATTTTGATGATTTGAGAGACTGGAAGTTGGTTATTTTAGACCAGTTCTTAAAAACTCAGTTGTTCATAACATCCTTAAAAGTTTAAACTAGTCCTCATAGAATTAATCTCTCATGTGTATCAAATCCAATCTCTCATGGTGACTCATTTCTCACTCTAGGTTAAGGATGTATTTTCCGCTTCTAATCCTCTCTTTCATCCCAAAAACCAGCATCCTTAATGTTAAACAATTTCAAGGCATTGTCTACAAGTTCAAAAACAATTGTAGGTTGCACTGTTGCAGTGCATGGACTTACCCCAGTCCCCACCACCATCTCAACTAAATTCTCAATACTTCTTATATTCTTGAATCCAATTGAACAACCTTAAATTTAATTAAATCGTATCTTTCCCATCAAATTCGTTACCCTATTTTGATTTTATTGTGTTCAATCACTATCTGTTTAACTGAAAGTGGAACCTAAGCTCAAATACTGATAACAACGATAGTTCACTAGAAAAATGTCAAAAGATGAAATGGCACTTGTCTGTGCATGCTTTTTTTGTTGTTGCTAAAACAGCATCTATGATGGTTGTTCGAATTAAATCATGTCTTTGCATCATCTTGTCTTTTCATCCTTGTATATCTATACTCACTATCATTTGAAGACAAGTGAAAGAGATGAGATTATGGAAAAGCAAGAAACTAAAAGAGAAAGTCATTATTATTTATTTACAGATCTATGACAAAAATTACAAATCCATTTTAAAGCTAACTTGTTAAGGTCGTGTAGTTTGAGGGGGGGAAAACTTCTGTATTCATTTTTAATGGCAAAAATGCAATTTCGTAACAAAAATAAGTTTTAACTGTTCTCTGATTTATTTTTTGTTTCACTATTTTCTGCCATAAGATGATGATGATGATACAATTTCAAAACAAACAAAAGAAATGGATTGTGTGGTGTAGTACGAAGTAGCATAGGAAGGTGACTTAATGGTAGTGGATGAAGATTGAAGATGAAGTTGGTGTTGGTGACCCCACAAGACACATATTATTGCGTGATATAAAAAACAGCTATCAAACACTGGATATCACTATGGATATTGTTGTTGATTTGACACTACCCACTGCTACTGCATTTTTTTCTTGGAAGTTTCACTCTATATCCTTTTCCTGTACCAATACAGGAATTTGATATTTAATATTTTAAGTGTTATTACGTTGACAATTAGAAAATTAATCAAATTCTATTAATCAAATCACATTATAAATTGGTATACATTTTGAATATTTAGATGTTAAAATAATATTTTGAAAAGTTTTGAGAATATATTTGATGAATTGAAGACCCTCCTCCCCACATGGATTTTGGGTGTTCATTCCCCTGAGCCAACAACCTTCCAAATAAAAAATGATTGAGTGTACTTTCCCCCATACCTCATATTGCCCCATCACAATCTGAATATCTTCACAACTGTTACACCATATCATTTGTTTAGTTTATAAGAATGAGATGACACTAGAGAGTTTCCAATTAACCCTCAACTCCCAAATGCATGCATGGCTCTTAGGTGAGGTCACTTCTAGGTAATGAATGTATGCATGCTATCCAATCCATTTCACCCCACAATTTATTTGCTTGTCGTTTTTCTAGGGTTTCTGAGTACGGAAGGTCTCTCGGTCGGTACGGGCCAGTTAGGAAAGAGAAAGTGCACTGTGCCATAAAACTTTTCTTTTTTTCATTATCAAAATGCCACCATCTTGCATTAACATTCATGGTCAAGGAGTTCGGCAGCATAATAATGGCTACACGTTTTCTATTGTTTTGGTGATATAGTCCACGACGTGAAGGAAAGAAGCACACAAAATCAACTTTAGGTTTGCTTTCAGCGTCCACAATCTTTTGTTTGGTGCTTGAATTTGTGAGTGTGTCGATTTAAGGTTTGGAATGTGATGGGAGATTAACTATTTGTTGCCTTTTTAGCATTGTAGCTTTTGTCGTGTGATCGGTTTTCAAACACGAGGAATCAGGGAATGTATTGCCTTTTGTTGGAAGGAAATTGACCAGTTTTAGACTTTATGGAGAGTTCAAAAGAATGATTAAGGACCTTTAATTTCACTCACTATCATCAAATTAAAAGATAAATGTTCCATCGGAAGTTAAAAGTGGGTTATTTTCGCCTAAACGTTTTCACCTTATTACACCAATCATTGATAAAACAAAAATATAAATTAACAAAAACAAAAGTGGGTTTCTTTTAATTTCAATTGGAAATCTTTAACTCTCATGTTATAGAAATCTTTAGGTTTAGCTTGATCACACTATTAGATATCTTACCTCAATATTTGTTAATTAAGGTATTTTTCGATCTTGATTATTGCATAAGCTATTTGAACATCTTTCACTTGATTTCAGTTCAGACGTATATATTTTGACTCAATCTTAATTATTGTATTAGGGAATCTTTTGATTAACATTGTCAAAATATTGTTTTTACTCTATATTGTAATATACCTTTAGTTTGACCTCAATTGAAGAATCTTTCGGTAAGTCCTTTGTTAGACTTGATAAACTGATTAAGATCCAACTCACTCTAAACTTTCATGTATAACAAATGCTAATGGTTTAAAAGTATGGTCGATGCATGATACTAAGATTAATTATATTTTAAATTTTTACAAATATGATAATGTTAGTTTTTAATAATCTCTAAGAATAAGTTCTTCTTTTAGTTAATCGTTTATGGAAACAAGAATGTTATCAATACAAAAATTTTATTATATTTATGAAATGTGCCAAATTGGGTTTTCTCCTTCTAAAAAAATAAGTAACAAAGATTCCAATTATTTTTAAACAACTAAAAACGAACATAATCTTCCACGTTTTAAAGTTTGAAGATTTCAAGTCTAACCAATGTTAGTCTAATAAAGAATTTTCACCTTGACGATGTTGAGAAGTCACATGCATGGTAGGTAGCCATTGAAGAAAGGCAAATTCCATAAGGTCCAGCTAAGTCCAGAAATGGCTAAATCCTAATGAAGTTTCCTCATAACTTTCATCAAACGTAGATTTTTCTCACTTTATTAGGAACATACATTATGGATTTAATTAATCAGAAATATCATAAACTAAATGAGTGTGGGAAGAATGAATACGTGAGAATTGATTATTATATGGCATGTCAAAAACCGTACCCTAGATGCCTCCAAATTAAAAAAATATTTGTACGTGAATTTCCTTTTCTAGTTGAAGTTTAAAATTATTACTTGAAATTTGATAATATTGTGTGTTCCACAAAAGCGCGTCACAAGTGATGAAGGAACCGGAGAAGAAGGAAAATGGTTCGTACGGATTTGACGACACTATTTCTTCACACGTGCACTGTCATCTGAGACTGCTAGCTGTTAATGTGCTCTCTTACATTTAAAATAATGGTTCTTTTTTTGTTTCAACCCATAAGATGCTCTATGTATCAAAACATAAATTAATTTTAAGGTATGATAATTTTGTTCATCAAATGTATAATATGGATAATTTAGGGTCCTCAAATTTAAATGTATAATTATTAAACAAAAATTAATTTTAAAAATAAAAATAAATAATTATTATATTAATTAATTTAGATATTATTTTATAAATTAAAATATTATTAATATCTAAAATAATTTTCATCAAAAATACAAAATTTAAAATTAATTTTTAAATTGATATTTAATATTAAAAAATTTAGCTACCAACTACTTTATATAAATTAGTTTTCACTATATTAATTAATTTAAAATTTAAAATAATTATTAGCAAATTAATATTAAATACTAATTTAAAAATTAATTTTATAAATTTTTATTAATAATAAAACTACTTTAAATATATAAAAATATTAACTTATAAAATAGTGTTCAATTTAATTATTATAGTAATTAATTATTTTTTTTTATTTTTAAAATTAGTTTTTATAATGATATTTTTTAAATAAAAAATAAATTTATAGTACTGTGGACACTACTAAATAAATATATTTTTTTTTTAATTTTTTGTAACAGTCAATAGTTTATAAGTTAAAGTGTGTGATTAGCATCGAGTGACAATGATTTGTTGTGGATTTTGTAATGAAAAAACTCTCTTCTAAAAGTTTTAAAGCAAATTTTATTAAATAATTAATTTAATCAATAATATTTTAGTGGATCTTGTTCTAATAAGGTTGAGTTTTTTCTACAAAAACTTATTTTGCTTTTTCTTCCGGTTTTTACAGTTTTCAGGTGCGGTGATATTCGATTGGTTTTTCCTTTCGTCGATATGAGTGAGGAACCTCCAAAGGCACTCTGACAATCAAGTTAGTCCGAGTATAATGTGTAGGTAAAGTTGAGAGAGAAAGATTACCTTTTGTGTTGGGTCTCCTCTGATATTTATGCCTTTTGGATTGGTTTATTTAAGTTATCATGGGTCTGCTCGTGGATCCAAAAGAGGGGTCAATCATGCTTTAATCATGATTTACAACTAAATTGGCTTAATTACGACTAATTTTGAGTTTACGGGATATGTTTGGATTAAGAGAGTCATTTGACCTTCTCGACTATCTGGTAGTACATTTGTCTCCCCAGTTCGAGTGGAGCGATTTGAGTGTCATGTAGAGTTTGTGTAAAAGAAAAATTGCTTTATCTTTAGCTAGATGCTCATATCGGGTCATATGCCCCCCAAGCCCTAGTAGATGAACTTTATGCAAGACCTTACATGGCTGATAAGCCGGGTAGCTGCTACTCTGTGTGACTGGCACTTCCGCATGACTGTTATGCCATGTGATTGCTCATGTGCCCTCGAAGCCGAGTAGGGAAGTTCATTGTTACGTTCGAGGTGCGTGGATGTGACATGCTGTCAGGATGCGTAGAGTCGCATGATCTGGATCGTTGACGTCGAGTTGATCCAACGGTGCAGATTAAGAGTGACAGTTCGTATTTGCCCATTCCTCCACCTATAAATAAGAGTGGTGGTGGGTTCCATCTTTCATGCGTTAACCGTGAATTTGCTTAGAGAATCTGAGAGCCGAGAGTGTTTGCCTTATAATCTGTGTGTACTAGTTGAAGAGTCTTTGGAGGTAATCATGTCTTCCCTTTCTGTCACCACTTTATTTTCATTTGTGTGTCAGGGAGTTTGAGTAGGGGAAGGTCGATGGTCGTAGATATTAGTTCTAGTGATACTAAGAGCACTGAAAAGTCCTCTCGATTGGCCAATCTTGTAGGTAGGGATGATTTAGGGCTTGTAGCATCTTCTTCTTCTTCCTTGAGTTGGGCTGCACTCTAGGCCTTTCGGTTGCTCTGTGATTGTTGAGCCTTAAGGCCACCCCTAGGTCTTTCTTGCATTATTTCAGTATGAGGCCGGGAGACCAGATAAGTTGGATAAGTTGGGTATCTTTAGTTAGCCAATCGAAAAACAACCTCCTTTCTCCTTTTACCACATCTTATAAGAACTTCAATGGGAGTTTCTTCAAGGTCGTGATTGAGGAGGAAAGCCACCAATATTTTTATGATGGCGAGACTCCCAGGTTTCCCTTTTATTGGACAAAGGATCTGACACGCTTTCATATGTGGTCGAGGTCCCTGATGACTGAGGACGATCTGGAAGTGTTGTCTGTTTTGGACGGGCTTCCCCGCAAGATCCCAACTCGACCTCTTGTTTGTGCCTACTTGTCCCCTCAAAAAATCATTGATTTTGATGGTATGTTATTCTACTCGTCTTAGCGTATTTCTAATATGACGACATTTTTGTCGTGTGCAAGAATAATGGAAAGCATGGCACCGGAAGGTGGTAATAAGGATTAGTTCCGAGAGCTTCTCATGAGGAGGCAAGCTCAGAGAGCCGAGAGAGGTGTTAGATCTTCCACACATGCTGTGGAAGCTGCCATTCTAATAATTGTGGTACCAGCAACAGAGAGCACTTGTCCTCTCATCAATCCAAAGAAGAGAACAAAGGAAGACCATAGAAAGGATCATGGTCGCTCTTTTCGGTGTCACATAGAATGTTCCACTTCAGGCAAGTCCCCTAAGAAAGGTCACGGAACCAGAGGGTCGAGCTCAACTAACCTTGATTTCTTAGGTCACGATCTCTGAGTGGCTAAGGGGGTGACAATTACACTCAACCCCTACGAGCAAGACGCCTACTTGTTGGCTCGGCCTTCCCAAGTCCACGATGCGTTCATGGAGTTATGCTTGTGCACCCTAGTTCTCTGCAAGCGCATGGCTTCCGACCTGATGAAGTGAGACAAGAGCGTGACTGAATTGGATAGCTTGCGCTCTTAGTTGGAGGATTTGGCTGTCAACCTCCAATCAACCTTGAACGAGAATAGTGGTCTCTTGGCTAGGAATCAACACCTAGAAGCCGAGATAAGCCACTGGAAAAATTTGTGTGTTGAGGCTGAGAGGGTGGGGAAAGAGCTCACCATGAAGGCAGATGAGAATATCTGAGGGCTCAAGGAAAGTTTTTCGGACATGACCCTCTCGAACTACCTGTCCAAGGAGAAGATTAAGAAGTTAGTGAAGGACTTGGAGGTTGTCGAAGACAATGTATTAGATCAACATGAGCTCGACTTCCAAAAGGCTCTTCAGCAAGCAGGGTTCTTCTACAACATTCCTTTGGACAAGGGAAAGTTCGATGTCGGCAAAGACTTCTACCAGGGCCAACTTATACCTATTGAGGATATTCCGAATGCCCGAGAAGTCGTGTCGGCTCCTCCAGGGACTCCCGGCACCGAGAGGATAGATGTTGATCCCTAGGCTTTCTTTGTTTCTCTTTTTGACTGGACACACATGTTTAACCTTTTTGTAAACGTGTGCCATATTTTGTGTAAATTGGCAGCCTGTCTGCCTTTAATGGAATGTACTTAACTTCTCATGAAACTGTTTCCTTTTCGCTTTACATGTTTTCACTCGCTTACGCTTTCTTCCTTTAATCGGCTCTCGGTAGGGATTCACTTAGGTGAATTCTTCCTTTGCCGAGAGGATTCTTTAACGCACTCTCGACACAAATTTACTTAGGTGAATTCTGCCTTGATCGAGAGGTTTCTTTAAAATGCTCTCGGTAGGGATTCACTTAGGTGAATTCTTCCTTCGCTAGAGGTTCCTTTAACGCGTTCTCGACAAGGATTCACTTAGACGAATTTTACCTTGGCCGAGAGGTTTCTTTAATGTTCTCTCGGCAAGGATTCACTTTGGTGAATTCTTCATTCATCGAGAGGTTCCTTTAATGCGCTCTCAGTAGGGATTCACTTGGGTGAGTTCTTGCTTCACCGAGAGGTTCCTTTAACGCATTCTCGGCAGGGATTCACTTGGGTGAAATCTTCCTTCGTCGAGAATTTCCTTTAATACGCTCTCGGCAGGGATTCACTTTGGTGAATTCTTCATTCGCCGAGAGGTTCCTTTAACGCACTCTCGGCAGGGATTTACTTAGGTGAATTCTACCTTGGTCGAGAGGTTTCTTTAACGTGATGTCAGCAAGGATTCACTTGGGTGAATTCTTCCTTTGTCGAGAGGATTTTTTAACATGCTCTCGGCAAGAATTCACTTAAGTGAATTCTACCTTGGTCGAGAGGTTTCTTTAATGTGCTCTCGGTAGGATTCTTTAACACGTTCTCGGCAGAGTTTCACTTAGGTGAATTCTACCTTGGCCGAGAGGTTTCTTTGTCGTGTTGTCGGTAGTGATTCAATTATATAGATGACAAGTTTGCTTTCATTCATATGATGTCTCGTTAAAACCTACTTCAACCAAAACTCTTTTTTGGGGACAAAGACTGGTAGTAGGAAAAGGTACATCTACAATACATATTAGCTAAAGTACATTTTCAAGCGGCTTGCATTTAAGGTCCTTGACACTTCTCCACCATCTAACTGCTGCAAATGGTAGGATCCATTGTGTAGGTTTTCTTTGACTTTAAATGGTCCCTCCCAATTCGAACTGAACTTACCCTTTGCTGAAGTCTTGCGAGCTTCTCCTCTCATCCTCCATACGAGATCACCTTCATGGAATGACCTCGGTTTGGTTTTATAGTTGTATCTCTTGGACTCCCTCTATTTACATGCTTATTCCCAGGGTTGTCAAACTCGCGAGTCTACGTAGACTCGTGGGAGCTCCGTAGACTCGACTCGTAGACTCGTAAGAGTCTACTCTCATTAAAAAAAAAAAAAAATAGTTTCCTAGAGCATTTTTACTTCTATTAGAAGATGCAGATCTATTAACCTCACTTGAATTTGATCCACTCCCTCCCACACATTCCTTAAAAAATATACTGCTCCTTTAAATTCAATTTATGCCAAAAAAAACAAATGTGCAGCAAGCCCAATTAAAAAAACAGACTTACAGCAGCCCAATAAAAAAACACAGAACCCTAATCCCTTCTCTACCCTAATTTCACTCCACCCATCTCTAACCTTAAATGATAAGCAGCAACCTGCAACCACCGCGACGCCACCACCTGCAACCCGTGACCACCGCGACGCCACCACTGCAACCCGCGACCACCGCAATGCGACCACTACACGCTCCGCTTGATTTACCGTCACACTCCATAGAAGAACTCGACAAACGACACCGTTTTGGGGTTTAAAAAAATCCAGTTGGACTCGCCAACTCGGACCAGAGTCGCGAGTCCACTGCGATTTCACCGAGTCTGCGCCGAGTCCACCGAGTTTACCCATAAAACGAGTTTACTAAGGAGTTAACTCGGTAAGGCAAAGTGGGCACGTAAACTCGGACGAGTCAACGAGTTGACTCGCGAGTTTGATAACCATGCTTATTCCCATATATTTGCCTTATTGCGCAATTGTTGAAGCAAATTCAGCCTGGTCTTCAGGCATTCGTCATTCAGCTTGAGGTTTTCGAGTTCACGCCAGATTGTCGGCTCCCCGACCTCAACTGGTAGTGTGGCATCCGTTCCGTAGGTGAGGTTGTACGGGCTTTCCCCTGTAACCGAGTGCGGGGTGCACTTATAGGCCTAGAGGACTTTGAGAAGCTCTTCTGTCCACCTTCCTTTCGCGCTGCCTAACCTCTTCTTTAACTCGGTCAGAATGACCTTGTTTGTGGACTCACCCTGTCCGTTAGTTTGTGGGTGTTCCACTGAACTCGTTTTGTGCTGAATGCCAAGACTGTTATAGAACTCAGAAAGCTTTCAGTCCGTAAATTGTTTCCCATCGTCGGTTATAATAGTGTGTGGAATGCCGAATCAACATACTATATCCTTCCAAACAAATTTTTTTACTTGTTGAGCAGTGATTTTTGCTAGAGGTTCTGCCTCAATCTACTTTGTGAAATAATCCACTTCTACCAACAAGAATCTTCTTTGCCCTATTTTTGGTGCAAAATGGTTGATTATATTCATCCCTTATAAGGCAAACAACCATGAAGAATTGATATTTTTCAAGTCATGAGGGTGGAGGTGTATGAGGGACCACGCTCTTGGCAATTCTGCCATCGTTTAACAAAATTAGCACAATCGGCTCCCAGGGTGGGCCAATAATAGCTTGCTCTAAGTACTCTCGTCACCATTGTTCGCGCTCCCGAGTGTAGGTCGCATGCACCATGGTGTAGCTCCTTTAAGATGTATTCGGCCTCGGCTTTAGATACACATTTAAGCAGCAGAGTTGAGAAACCTCTTTTATACAAGTCATCACCCACTAAGACAAATCGAGAGGCCTTCTTCGCAATTGTAAGGTCGCGACATTCCTTCCCAGCCTTCCGATCTTCCAGCACACCCTTGATCTCATAAATACAATCTACTTCCTGTCGTCATGCATTCTTCGATTCCAACTGATAGAGTAAATAAAGTTTGTTGTATGACGGTGTAGTGTCGGCCTTTCTGTTTACTACTGGCCAATTTTGACAAGATGTCAGCTCGAGAAATATCTTCTCACTTTATGTGATGTATGGTGAAACTTTCACATCCTACCATGATGCTGACCACTCGGTGATAATACTTCAGGAGCAAAGGATCTTTCACTTGATACTCCCCGCTTATATGACTAACTGTTAATTGTGAGTCTGTCTTACATTCAACTTTTTAGGCTCTCATGTCTTTAGCCAGTAACAACCCAGCTATGAGAGCTTCATACTCAGCTTGGTTGTTTGACGCTTTGAAACCAAAGTGTAAAGATTATTCTATCTGGAGACTTCTCGGCTCTTTGAGAACAACTTATGCTCCTCCTTCGCCTTTATTGGAAGACCCATCAACATTAGGGATTGCAAAGCAGGGTAGGCCATGCAAGCTGGCCCGCGGCCTGCTAGTAAAAAACATAGGGCAGACTCAGTTTTTCAACCCGTTAAACTGCTTTAGCCCGTTGGGTGGGAGGGGGGGGGGAACAACCCACGCAGGAACACCAGAAAAACCAATCTGTCGTC
>Ga0123342_1004118_pt1 | contig 22558 bp, 11 predicted proteins | sample Turbeawhitnodule_FD_89960 | JGI IMG/M metagenome (GOLD analysis project Ga0123342, IMG submission 89960) | Root nodule microbial communities of legume samples collected from Mexico - Turtle bean Mexico white nodule | ecosystem: Host-associated > Plants > Roots > Nodule | place: Mexico: Nepantla... | reverse complement strand
TTTAGGGTTTTATTACATCAAGGGTAATTTTGTAATTTCAAAAATTTTAAAGGGCAATTTTGTCTTTGCACAAGACTGTGGGGGTGCAGGAAGAAAAATGTGGGGGTGCAGGAAGAAACACCCTGTTTTGTAAAACTAAACATTCAACTGGCCATGATTTTTTCTATCTGCTCAACCCAAGATACTCTACAAAATTTGTATTCATAAAGCTAATTCATAAACTTAATTACCCAAACCAAACTTCACTCCCACAAAACTCACATAAATTCCCACAAAATTTCTCAAACAAATAATCGTAAATAGTAAATTTTTTTAAACCAAATCAAACTATACACACACAATCAAGAGAAATATTCTCCTTATTGTTACATTAGGCTAGATTTTTTTTTTTGTTTTTATAAGGGTTGGAATATTCTGTCTCCTTTAATTTATTTAATTCTTTGTCGACAAAAAAAATAAAATAAAAAAGAATATTCATAAAAAAAAAAAATTGAATCCAACCACTGAAAATGAAACATCTCAAAATAACACTTTGCCATTTTAAAAATTAACCTTTGGGCAACAATTAAAAAGGAAGAGTGAGTTGAAGCTAGAATGTTGGAAGTGGACGTGGTGGAGCTTGCTGAAATGAAGAAAAAAGTCAATAAAAAACGATATGATATATGATATATTTGATATTTTATAGAGAGTATTTGATAGTGAAATATGATATATTTTAGTATTCTAACCTTCACAATTTAAAATTATCACATTATAAATATTTTTTTTCAGGTTTGCTTTAATTTTGTAATTTGAAAATCTAGATGAAGAGTAAACGTTATTATAATAACTCTTATAAGTATTACAATACTTTATAATCAATATTCAAAACTTCAACAAAACTTAGTTTATCTTATTATATTTTTTAGAAATATGTGTATATAGTGGACAAAATCTTTGTTAAATTAGTGAGGATAACACTACTGCATTACTTGGTTGACTCTAAAGTATGTTTTTCTTGATGTAATTTTTTTACATTCTATTTAACAAGCGTTGCTATATATTATTTTAAAATGAAATAAAATGGCATTTCTTTGTGTATCACTGTAAATAATATCCAATAAGTAAATAACTTTTTAACAAAAGCAATAGAAGGAACAAAGTTTTTTCAATGCATGAAATGCATGGAATGAAATGAATAATATAAAGTATAGAACCTTCAACTTTAGACAATCATAACGAAAAGGAATACTTTAATTCATGACACGGACAACACTAACAAAAAAAGAGAAACCACAAAAAATATTCCATTCCTGCCAAAACTAAACAGAACAAACAAGAATCTGGAAAAACCTACATGTCAGAAAATCACGAGGAAGAAACACACTAAAACATCCAATAATGCATGTCACAAAAGGAAAAAATAATAAAAGAGTAGTGGTGGGTCACTCCACCCCGTTTTGCCCTAATCCACTTGTTGACGGGCTGCCCACTAAAAATATACGAATAGTATATACTATTTTTTAACCATAAATATATAAGAAAAAACAATAAAATTGAATCAAATTTTAATATTTTTTTTGAAGATCTCATATCGACTAGAGATTAGAACATTTCATTGTATGTAAGTGGGTGCAAACCTCACTCTATGAGCCGGTTTTATGGGGTTAAGTTAGACTTAAAGTCCATTTTGTAATATGGTATTAAAGCCATTTTCAAACCTAGGTCACCCGCTATCGGACCACCCATAATATGTTATCTCACACACGAGTTGTCACTCTCGGCGTGAGGGTGGTGTGTTGGAGATCTCATATCGACTAGAAATTAAGACATTTCATACTTGTATATAAGTGGGTGCAAACCTCACCCCATCAGCCGATTTTATAGGGTTAAGTTAGGCTTAAAGTCCATTTTGTAATATGGTATTAGAGTCATTTTCGACCCATGAGCCGGTTTTATGGGGTTAAGTTAGGCTTAAAGTCCATTTTGTAATATGGTATTCGAGCCATTTTCGAACCTAGGCCACCCGCTATCGGACCACCCATAATATGTTATCCCACACACGAGTTGTCACTCTCGGCGTGAGGGTGGTGCGTTGGAGATCCCATATCGACTAGAGATTATGACATTTCATACTTGTATATAAGTGGGTGCAAACCTCACCCCATGAGCCAGTTTTATGGGGTTGAGTTAGGTTTAAAGTTCACTTTAAGGTTTGCACCCACTTATATACTATGAAAGACTCTAATCTCTAGTCGATATGGGGTCTCCAACAATTTTAATAAAAAAATTTAATGTCTGACAAAATAAAGTAAATATTAACAAATTCAAATAAATCAAATCAAGTTAAAAAACTAGGAATTATTAGTATTGGTAGAAAAAACCTTGGTAGCATATTAGATACTAATTTAGAAACCAATAATAGAAACTAATTTATAAACCAAAAGTTTTTTTAGTTTTTAAAATGATTTTTAATTTAGTCCTATTATAACTAAATATTTTTTATTTATAAAACTAGTTTATATTTCATGTAGATGATGTAATAAAAGATATCTCTTGTTGAGTTAAAGTGTGATCAACTTTTCAGTGGTAAGTTATCATTCACACTCTATAGCTATTATGGCTTCAACCGAAGGGCTGCAAGCATATGAGGAAGAGAACCTTCTTCTGTCCCTTCCCAAAGAGAGGGGTTGGGCATCACGCTATCTCTATCTATTTCAACACTTCTGGTGTCCATCAACTCACATTCAAGGTGTAAACAGTTTTCAAAAGAACTTTCAGGCAAAACCCAGTGATGTTCTAGTTGCAAGCTTTCCAAAATCAGGTACTACCTGGTTGAAAGCCCTAACTTTTTCCATTATCAACAGAAAACGTTTCCCATCTTCAGAGAATCATCCATTGCTCACTTCCAATCCTCACGAGCTTGTGCCTTTCCTTGACTTCATCTTTCATGCTGATAACATCCAACAAAAACTTTCTCACCTCTCCAATATGAGTGAGCCAAGAGTTTTTGGCACTCACGTTCCATTCCCTTCCCTCTCCAACTCCATCAAGGACTCCAACTGCAAGATCATTTACATTTGCAGAAACCCTTTTGACACTTTTGTTTCATCATGGACCTTCTTCAACAAAATAAAGTCAGACTCTTTGCATGAAGTAAAAATAGAAGAAGCTTTGGAAAAGTACTGCAAGGGAATAATCGGGTTTGGTCCAACTTGGGAGCACATGTTAGGTTACTGGAAGGAGAGCATGGCTACACCAGAGAAGGTTTTGTTCTTGAAGTATGAAGAACTGAAAGAAGATATTAATTTTTACGTTAGAAGAGTTGCAGAATTCTTGGAGTGTCCTTTCACAGAAGAAGAGGAAAGTGATGGGGTGATTGAAAACATAATAAAGTTATGCAGTTTTGAGAGAATGAAGGATTTGGAAGTGAATAAATCTGGAACAGTTGGGAGGAACGTTGAGAAAAAGTACTTGTTTAGGAAGGGTGAAGTAGGAGATTGGGTAAACTACTTTTCCCCAGCTATGACAGAAAAATTATCAAAAACAATGGAAGAAAAACTAAGTGGGTCTGGTCTATCATTTAAAACATGTTCTTAGATTTGGTAGGTATTGATGATGAGATCATAGAGTGTGTCACATCATGCATCTCATTCTCCCTTATCCTTTTGCTTTCTAAAGCAGTATCATGAGTTGTAGAGACAAGTGGCTACTTTTGTTAAGAGCATGTTTTGTTTTTGTGTGGAATGATTTGAATGATTTATTTACTCATTTTGGGAATATATAAGATAATATTTAGAAGTAAGTTTTGTATGAAAGTTTTTTAATGTTGAATATTAGATATACAAACTTGTATGAATCTTTCTTCAAACATTCTAAAAAATTATATATACAGAAAGTTGTAACACTTATAAAAGTGCATAATACTTATTTAATAGTGGGATGCAAGCACTACAACAACAAAAAAATATTATTGAAAGTAATTTTAAAGACAAAAATATTAATTAAATTAAAGATTATTTTATAAACTAAAATTTTTATTGATATCTAAAATAGTTTCTATTATTAATAAAAAGTTATAAAGTAATTTTTAAATTAGTATTTAACCATTAACTATTAAACTTTTATCTACTAATTACTTATATTTTAAATTAGACTATATTAATCTTTTAAAGACTAATTTATAATCTAAAATATTAATAACTAAAATTTTAATAACTAATTTAAATATTAATTTAAAAATTATTTTATAACTTTTTATTAGTGATAGAAATTATTTTAAATATTAATAAATTTTTAAATGTCTAATTTAATTAATATAATAATTAATTATTTTTTATATTAAATGTAGTTGTTTAATTGACAGTAAAAAAAAAAAATTGTATTAAAAAGAGACTAAGATTTGTATTGAGGAGAGACAATGTAATTAGTTTTACGTCTATATGAATGATGTGAATTAATTATTAGCTCTTGTTAAAATGAAATTAGAGCATGCGTTTAGAGTGTGAGATGAAAGACACATTAGAAAATTATTTTATAATTTAAAAATTATTTTATAAATTTAGAAACTAAATATCAATAATTTTTTAATTTATAAAATAATTTTTAATTTATTCAATATAATAATTAATTTTTTTCCTAACAGTGTATCTGCTACCTATCCAGTTTAAAAGAATTTGTTCCATTACTCGTCCTGCTACTCGTCGGGCATTTCTGAAAATACTTGCTGATATTTTTACTTATTTTAAATTTTAAACAAAATTACTTAAAAACAAGTCTTTAAAATATAAAATTATTATTGTTTTCTTTGAGTTTTGAAGGCATAACTCATATATTGGTACATATGAGAGTCAGGAACATGAAATGACAGTAAATTAACATGAAACATTATTTTGCTTCAAAAGGGCCACAGATCACCCCAGATAGATCTTTTGGCCTGATGATGCAAAGTAGGGTTCTTGCTCTTTGTGACGACAATACGATCATATGAACCCTCTGAGGCATCCTTTTTGGTGGATCTGCACACATTCATTGTCACCTGTCTACCCCTTCTGATAGGCATGAAGACAATCCTGCCCCAGCCACCTCCAAGATCAGCACTGCCTCTGTCTTCCCTCCTTTCGTTGTCATCGTCACTATCATCAGCACCGTCAGTTTCCACATCATCGGAATCATAAGTCACAGCTTTAACTGCTTCTAAAGGGGTGTCACCAGTTTCCAAATCATCTACTGCATCATCTACTGCATCAGCTACTTCATCAAGAGTATCATCACCTTGTTGCAACTTCAACCAGTCCTCTGAAAAAGTGACAAATAAATTAGTTTACAATCTCAAAAGTCCTTTCCTGTGTATACCATGCAAAGGAAGATTGTTTACTACTAACAAATCATACCATATGTTTTGTTTTAAAGTTTTCTAGCAAGTAGTTAGCATAAAGGCAAACACGTACCATAGTCAATTTCAAGATCCTCAGGATTTCTTTTTGCACGCTGCTCCTTCAGAGTTTCGAATTCCACACCGTCAAGGGGCCAAGGTTCCCTGGTGTAAGGGATAGATAAAAAGAATGAAGTATCTATGCCTCAAAGATATGGATTTCATCCCATTCAATGATCAGAAAGTGCTCCTTCTTTAAGTAGAAATTGTGAACATAAGAAATATCCATATCAACAGAAGGAAATCAAAATAAAAATTACTTGGAGAATATTAAGAGATACATGTTCATTGTCTTGTTATATTTTCATGAAAAAAAGATATTTAAATTTGGCACATTGTTAACATAAAGATGTTTTTTAAAGCAATTATAACAAGTTATCAATCTTACTACCACACATGGCAATCCGTGATCACATGATTCATGATGTGATAGTATTAAAAACTTTTACATTGTCAGTAGTACATTCTAATTAAATTATTTTTGTTATTCTATTTGTTATTTGCATTGATTTAGTTCAAGAATGAAAGATTTAATTAAAACACTTACCTTGGCCTTGGTCCACGTCTAAAAACAACATACGAAAATTTCTCGTCTTCAAAACCACGTAAAGGATCACCCTTTGAACGCTGTAATGATGAAATTTAACAGCAATAAATTGCCTATGCTAATCCTTGTTGATATCAGGGAAAAAAGAGAAAGTAGGAATGTAAGAAAAACACAAGTCCTTCCAGCACAGGAAGTAAAATATGGATTACGGAGAAACCTTGTAGACACGCTGCGATGATGTCCTCTCTAACCGTTGAGCAAAATGACAATATTTTCCAGATTTTACCAGCGGACAAATCCCATCATGAGGGCACTACATGCAGAAGATTTACCAAAAAAGAGTAAAGGTTAAGAATGAGGCAGGCAGAAATTGAAGAAAAATGAGTTGTAAAACTAAAATAATTGGAAAAGATGTTGAGTAAAAATATAATATACTTACAGGGGCAACCACAAAGGCACCAGCCTTCTGAGTGATCAAATCTTTACAAACTTCATTATTCTTATTAGATCCTTTACGATATTTCTACAAAAACGGAAAATGTCATGCTTACTAAGAATAAAATACTGAAGGAAAACTGCAACTATGATGCCTAAAGACAGAATAGAAAGATCATATATCATTGTTCACTTTTTTCACAAAAGTAGTAAATTTACCCTTTCTTCCATCCATAATATGTGAGATCTCATCTGTGCAATAATATTAGATCCATGAGGTGTTCCTGGTTCCACCAAGACCTACAAGAATTAAATTTCTCAAATGGAGAAAACATTATATATAAGATTCAAAAGAACTAAACACAAACATATGAATTGGAAGGGGCTCTCATTCATTCCTTTTTAAAGAATTCTTTGAAATAATTAACGGACATTTTTCTTTTCTCCTACCACTCCTTTTCCACTACTAATTATTATGTTTTACTTAAATTAAATGTTAAAACAACACCATGTTAATAAGTAACATTATTTATAGACAATCTCTCTTTCACATAACAATGAAAGTATGAGCAAGAAACCATACCAGAACATCACTTGTTAGATCCCAAAGTTGGCGAACTATGGTAATTCGATCCTTTATTGATGGAATCTCTCCAAGCACATAAGACTTCAGCCAATAAACAGATAATTAGCATCAATTTATACAAACATACACAACCACTTTATATGACACGTATTTGAAGAGAGAAATCAATAAAGACATGATCCTTCCAACATTAGAAGAAAGGCAAATTGGGTTGTACGATAAAATAATAACTGATCAGACAGTGGAAATTCAGATGAACTATTTTTATTTTTTTTTCAATCAAAACTTTAAAGTTGAATGGAAAGAAAACATATCCACAATCTGAAGATATCAAGCATACAGGACTAGCTGATTATCCTTTATGTTCAATGAATTAGTTAAGTAAACTATCAGATCTCCAAATCCATCTAACACAGCTGCACATCAATCAGAATTCCTCGCATGAAACACAATATCCATAAACTAATAATATTCAATGTAGGTAAGTTAACAATTATACAATGTTCTTTAGTTTTAGTTCTTAAGGAAATTATTGATTTGGTTGACAAGGATGTTACTATAAATTTATTGTATATAACACGTGCAAATTCTTTTCTACAAGAATAATTTTACTTTAGCACGCTAGCCCTCAGACAAAGCAGATCACCTAAACAAATCCCACATGATTTAATTTTATTATTGAAGTCCATTACAATTTATCCTTGAAACAATTTCATGGTTTTCCAGATCCATTAATAAAGTTGGCTTATTTTCATCTCTTAATGGCACAATCTAAATTAAAAAGCGCATAACAAGGTTCTAATAAATGTAAAAATCCAAAAGAATAAACTTACAGCAATTACAAGGTCATGCCCTCTGTCCGATTTACCAATACTTTTAGAAAGTGCTTGAATGCTATCATAGCTATGAATAAGTGGCAAATTCTTGAGACCTATATAACCAACAGAAGAAAAAAATTCGAAGTCACCAACTATTTTTTAACTTTTCTCGGGAAGTTCAGAAAGGGAAAGATTTTTAATATCAATCCTAAACAAGAAAATTCACCATATAATTCAACACATGCATAGCATTCGATAAGGGGGGAATCCTGGAACACAGTCAATGGTAAGCACTGATTCAGCATTGACTGGAATGACTTAGGCACCCATTACTAGAATGAAGTATAAATTTCATTCATAATAATGAACCAAACATAGGAAGACAAATTAGACTATTTCTTTCACAAGTTTTAAAATCTTCTAATTTAACTAATATTTTTCTCCTACAAATAACAAAACTCCCCTTACAGTTTTTCTATTTTGTTTTCAAATTTCCCTTTTCAAGTATATTCACCTTAAAAGGAGAAAATCCAGCATGTTTTCAGTAAGATTAGCATTACTTCCACTAACAACTGATTGAAATTAAAATCATCATTAATTCTTGAGTATAGCATATAAAGGTTTTAAGGAATAACTTTTCAGCAAAGGCCAAACTGGCAGCATTTCTATCACTTGTTAAGAGGTTACTGGTTAAAGATGCCTAATTCTTGAAAAATTACTTCCCAAGCCTCGACTTAAATAACTCCTCTCAGTCATCTCATGACTCAGTTATATGTGAAAACCCCTTGACTTTTAACAAGAGGGGTCCTAATCTATCAATCAAAATCATATATAATAAGTCATAATATATAACGAAACAACTGTTTATTTTCTTCCATACACCTGAGAGATCACACACAATACAAATATCACAGCAGCATCCTCTGAAACATGGCCTTTATATATACAATTAAATAACTCTATTACTGTCTTGAAATACATAATTTTCTCTTCCCTTTTCTGTAAGTTTGGAATAATAGGATTTGTTCATGCAATCTTGACATTGTTGATCTTAAGTTCATTGTATATAAAGACTACTGAACTTCTAATCAAGTCTAATAACATATTCAAACTTTTACACGTTGAACAAAGTAGTTTGCCAAAAGTACAAACACTCAAAGTTGTAAATAACCAAAGATCATGTGTGTACTATTGTGCATTTAACATTTCTAGCATGTGATGTACCCCAACCTGACAATTATATTTCCAGTATAACATGACCTAATTACTCATCCAAGGATGCATTATGACCTGGAAAGGATAAAAATATTAATCACTTAATCCACAAAGAATTCACTAATAATATTCTAGATTGTTTAAGATTTATGTCCAATGACGAGGAATTTGATAATCCAAAAGCAATAAACTAAAAATGCAATGCAACAATGTTCCACAATTTCAACAAAATTGTAAATGTACATCTTAATGAATCCACTTTCATTGCTTCAAATGTACATCTCATGTAGAGCTGTTGCCCTTCCAGCCTCCTAAAACTTAATGTTGTATCCTCAATTTGAAAGCAATAATAAGTCTATCTTTTTGAAAGAACCATTTACCTTGTATAAGGCTCCGACCTGCACGCTGCATTGATTGTGATGGTTCTATTAAATTAACTTTCTCCAAAGATTTTGGCCAAACTTCTTGTATAGCCCTACATCATAAGATTTGTAAGGCAACAAAAAGGTTCAATAACATCACAAAAATGTATAATATCAAACTTAACCATTCACCAAAGTTCAAGAATATTTTACCAGAAAGCTGAACCAGTCCCTGCACCAAAATCTAATACCCTGGATGGGGAGAAACCAGGAAGCCTTCTGCGAACCTAAAAAGAGAATTTTGTAGAGATTAACTTCAAGCCAACATTTTATTCAAGACTGAAAGGCCTTTTTATGCAGTATTTGTTAAAATTAAAAGTTAAAATTGAAAATATAAGTCAAGGAAATGTATGATTCATAACAATAACAGTTGTCTTGTCCCACATGGTTCATACTTTAAGGATATTAAATAACATAGCAGATCCTCAACCAACATGATACAATTTGGAAAATAATCGGAGAAAAAAGAGGGCAAGATGAATAAGAAGACATGCTAATCCCACATATTAAGCAGTCTAATCATTCATTGCATTCCAATCATTTATTCACTTCATCATGTTGAATTCATCTGGATTGATTAAGTTTAAGACCTAAACTTTTTTTCTCATAGTTCTTGCTTCGAGATGCAAACTGCTCCCATCTGACTCAATCTCATAAGAGAGTGCATTTATCTCTAATCCTTTCACCTGTGTCAACTTAATTAATCAACCCCTTCCGTTTAAGAAACACTTTCATTAGTATCCTAATGTTTCCTCCTTATATTATCATGTTCATGGATGTACTCAAAACCATTGTTAACCCACATTTTTTCCTTTCTGTTTAATCCTAACAGCCTTTGTCCATTTATTTTACAAAGGAAAAGATTAACATAAAAAATAACTCAAAATCCCACTTCACCTGGTTGTGTCATAACTTTTTTAACACCAATTACTTAATGATATATTATTCCTTGCTTTTCCTTTATACTTTTTCCTTGATATTCTACCTCTTTAAGCACTCTGTAACAAGCAGAGTAAACAGCAGGCATTCGAGAAGCCACATAAGCAATTGTCTCGTCATCTCTATACATGAGACCAATGTCCCCATAAGAGCTTGTAATCTTCCAACGTTTTGATTGTTCGAAAGACTTTACAGGGTCTTCAACTAACTTCTTTGCTGTGGTGCTTGCCAACTGTAGATTGACATCCTTGATTTGATTAAATGATTGAGACAGTCTCAAGACTTTACTCCTCATAAATGGCTCCTCCTGCTCTATAATCCCAAGACCAACATGAACACTTGCAATCACACAAATGTGGAAATATAAAGATATATATTGCATACATGAAGAGGAAGTAAGCACCAAGAAAATAAAGGACCTTTAAGGTATTTTTTAATGGCCCGACGGAGACGGATAGGAATAACAAGGCAGCGCTCAGATTGTTTGGCTGCATAGCGGAGGGCTTCAGGGGTGACAATTTTCTGTGCAGTTTCAGCAATTGTCTGGGTAGCCATGCTGACCCAGGATTTAGCAAACCTCTTTGTGGTCCAAGCAATCACACTCCTGTATTACTGTGAACTTAGTAAATTAGAAACAGATTTTATAAACAGAACAAAAACTAAAGCAAAAAATCTCATCCAGGAATCACAAAAATGAAATCCAATTTCCAAACAAACAATACAGAATTAAAATCATAGTGTTTGTTCATGCCAATTCTTTTCATTTTCTGACTTCCATCTTTCTAAGGAAAAATGGAATGCTAGAAACAAATATTCATAAGCCAAATCTGTTCTCTCACCTAAGAAGCTCATTTTCTTCATTCTCTTCAGATGTTTCAAAATTTTCAACTCTATTTTGTTCCACTCTAAATAAAAGTGAAGTTCCTAAAATCGAACTTGGTTCAACATATAATCCAACTTAAAGAAACTTTACTTGGCAATAGAAACTAAATAGATCAACAGCCACAAGAGAAGGGCGCGGACAACATCCACCAAGTAACTATACGGGTTTAATTTAATCCTCTAGTTACATTGGGTAGCCCCTACATCCAGCAAGTAACTATCCAGATTTAATACACGAGGAGCAGAGAAGAGAAAGGGAATCAGGGCCTAAACCTGAACATTTTCAGCACCATACTTAAGCAAAATAGCCACAAAATATTTAGTCACAAATTTTATCAAACAGCTTATGAGCAAAACTTAACCAACTCCTTTATTTTTAAATTAATTTCACAGAACCAAGCAGAAATGGCAGTGCGCGTGTAACATGAAAAGGGTGAGTGCCTAACCAATCGTACACTCTGCATTCAAGACTTAAGGAAGAGATTTAGTTTTGCTGGTATTTCACTTGTTCAAAGCATCGATTTTTTTTGTTTCTCTAAGAACCCAATTGAAACAAAGCGAATGATGAGTTGAGTAAGCAATTAGAGTAAATCCCAGAAGAGAAAAACAATTACCTTGGCTTTGTGGATGGAAGGAAAGGTAGCTGGGGCACCTGGGTGTGGCGGAAGAGATGAAGGAACAACGATGAAAAACCCCTCGTAAAACCCCGTTGTTGTTTTTTTTTCCTTGTTATTATTATTATTAAGTATTAATGTATGATTAATGTAAAAAATTATCAACATTATTATTTCATATTTCATATATAATACAATGCTCAATTATGAAATTATGTTTATACTTTTAATTTTAGATCATGTTATATCAACCATATATAATACTACTTCTTATATGATATTTAATTTACTGTTTTAAATTGCTTCGTACATAACGTTTTAAATTACTTCATGCATGTTAATATAAGTCAAATATAAAAAAAAAAATGTAATCAACACATATATTTAAAATAAATTAAAAAGGCTATATAATTAAATATAATTTGTGTAAATAAAATCAACAAAAATATTTATTATTTAAATCAATTTCAAATATTATTTTCAAACTTTAATTAAAAATGGGGTATGTCGTTAATGGCCTCTCTAAGGGTCATAACAAGAATCATAATTTTAAAATCAGAATTTTATAAGGCATTTTATCAAAGAAGATTGATGTCACGTTAAATTTAATACATTACTTTATAAAAATAAAAATAAAAAATAAAATATTTTTCAAGGTTTACGAAAATTAAATTTATTAAAATATGTGTTTTATAAAAAAACGTTTTCATTAAAATAAAAATGATGATAAAATATTAATCATAATATGACAAATCAAGTAAAATAAAACTTTATAGTATTATTTTTTATATGGAAAATAACTAAAAAAACATTGTTATAATTATTAAAACTTAATAATATTTCTCATTAGATAAACAATATATATATATAACAAAAATTTATTACAAATTAGATAGAATTATTAAATAAGTTATACGAAATCGCCTAATTTTGTGATTTTAAATGAGTTTAAACAAAATGAACAATAAAGTTTTCAAAATATTATGTTCTTCGTATTTCTCATATTTTTAGTTTGTGTAAAATGTTTATTTTTTTTTATCTGTAAACTCTTTTATTTTTTATTGTTCATCTTTTAATTAGGACAAAAGAAATGATAATTTCAAGCTTTGTTGAGAGATGAAAATCAAAAGTATACTACTATACTTTTCTAAGACTTTATAAATATTACAAATACAATTCAAAAAATTAAAGAAAAAATTAATGAAATCAATTAAGAATTATTAATAATCAAAGATATGAAATCCTAAAATAAGACGTAGGAGAAACATATTTTCTTTTCTTACTTTTTTGTGCTTGTAATGGCTAGTAGATAAGTGTTCTCTATAAGATTGAATGTAATATGTAATATGTTTAAACTCTGCTTTTTACTTATATATTTTCTATTATATAAGTAGTGCTTAAACTTGGATAACTCATTCCTATATAAATATTATAAATACAATTATTTTTATTTCATAATTACTTTATATATATACATATTTCAAATTTAAACAACAACTCTAAATTTGTTATGTCAAATTAATGCAAAAAAATAATTTAAAATGTTTTTAGGAAAAATAACTATAAGTTGAGCCAACAAGTTTTTATTGTTTAAATAGTTAACTTTTTTTCTTTGTATAAATAAAAGTTGCACTGAAAACTCAATTGACAAAACCAACAATAATTTCCCCTTTTCAGCACAAGGGTGTTAAAATAGCATAACCATATATTTGTTGATAAAGTAGGCGAGTAAGAGATAGGTAATAAGATTTTATTTTGGGATGACTTGTGAATATGTGACACTCCATTAAGAGATAACAATGGTTTGGATGTTGGATGGAAATTATTGGTTTTGAAATTCTAGATGGAGAAGACAATGATTTGAATGAGAGAAAACTATGGTCGATTCAACCACCAACTTGGGGCGATTCAAATACAAAATTAGTAGCTAGATGATTGTTCTTGAAAGGAGGATTACAAAGTTTTTGCTTCACGGTTAAGTTTGCATATAGAGTGTTAAAAATAATATCTTTGTAGCAAAATAAAGTAGCAACTCTTTAAATCTTTGTAAGAGACACATCCCAATCACAAATCTTTCCTGCATAATATATTCCAATTCAGATGAATCTATAAGTCATTTATTTTTTAATTGTCGAGTAGCAAAACAAATTTGAAATATATTATCTAGGTTACAAATACATAGGACTAACAAGAAAACATAATCAAATATGCAAAACCATATGAATTGCTACTGTGTGAAAAATTTGATCTTATAAAAATGAGATAATTTTCGAAATCCAAATAGTAGAGAGTATACAAGTCTTTGTAACGATTCAGATAAAAACTTGTATTAAGATAAAAATTTGTACTTGGATTACAAATAAATATCCTAAAGCGATTTTTTTCATATTCTGATTGGTGTTTATGTCCTATTATCTATATAAAATCTTTAATATTTTAAAATATATGATGCATGAAATCCTGTCTGATATGGATTATAACTCTTGGTCTTTATTGCCTATAGGTTATAACTCTCCGTCTTTATTGTCTAGATTTTTATTTTCGATAAAAAAACATTTTTGTAGCTTTAAAAATAAAGTTTCTACGTAACTAATTCATAATGATATGAACATTTTAAAATAGTTAATAATAATTTGTTGATTTTAAAAGTTTTAAAGATTAACAAAATGAAATACTACATATCAAATTCAGATTGCGATATAGATAATCTAGAAAAAAAAAACTCTATATGGTTCAAGATTTCATACTCAAAAATAATATATAGAAATTTATTGTAGCCACGATCATATTGGTCTTCTTCACGTCTTTGCCCACACATTCTCACTCAATTCCCTTAAACGAATAATTAATGAAAAGTAAAACTATTAAAAAATAATTTAAGAAACTCAATATATCCCATCACTTTATATATAACAGACACACATGTATCCCTATGTAAATTGATAGGAACGATTCTAGAAATTGTTCTAACTTATATAGAACTTCATTAAATCCTTCTCAACTTGTCACCATTCCAAAGAAAAAAAAGAGAGTAAACTTACAGGAATCTATGTTCTTAATGACTAAAAATTAAAAATAAGATTCCTACGAAAGGAACAAAGAAATTTACATCATCCTTAACACCACCACCTTCTCTTTCCTCGTAACACAACCCTAGTTTCTCTATTTCACTCCTCTTTAACCCTACCGAGTTGGACAATTTTTTTTTTAATCTTTTTCTTTAATCAACAACAAAAAAAAGTATATTAAATGAGAGTAACCCTTTTAAAATAAAAATAAAAACTCTATATAACTTCTCTAAGTCTAAATTAATTCAATCCCTCTATTTCTACCTCCTAATTAATAATAATAACCCTTATGAAAAAAAAGTTGATAAAAAAACCCTTATGAAAATACAACAATTCTAAGAATACATATATCATAAATACATGGAAAATGCATCCCATTTTAAACTATGAATCTCATTACAAGATGTGATTTGCAATCTTTTGGGGAAGCAATCACAACCATCATAAAAGATTAATGGTCATATCAACATAATGTGGCATTTATAATTGTACCTACAATTTAAAACCTTTACATAATCTAGAAGACTCAACCTCAGTCTTGTGAATCCCTTTTCTCACATGCTACATGTTGATGAGTGTACCAATCATCTTGGAATTTATGTTTTCTATCATTGTTTTGCTGATAACAAAAAAAATATTAAACCCTAACGAAGAACACACTGAGTTCAGGCCCGTTAGCATTTCCTTCAGGCATCATCATGTAGTAAGTCTCAGAGTCTTTAGACCCAACCACTCGTTCAAAATGTGCCCTCATGTATGAGAGTTCACCATCATGAGGATCTGCCATCTCATTGGGAAGAACACCAACCGCCACAGACACTGCATGCAGCAACTGCATCACGTTCAAGTCATCATCTGTAGGCTTTCTCTTCACCCCATAACCCATTTTCTTCCCATTGCAAAACAATGTCCAAATGGGTTCATCGATGATCTTGATCTTCTCGTTGTTGTGAGAGTGTTTCTCACACTCTAACGCTATCCTATTTAGTCCCATTCCCATTTCCTGAAGCAGTTTCCCTGTGGAGATAGCCAGCTCCAGGAGCAGGAATGGTTCACAATTAGGGCTTGCTTGGAATGCAAGGTTTACCCTAGCTTTCCGGTGGCCGAATAGGGTTCCGGTGATCCTTGTTCCGCCGTGGATGTAGAGCTCGTTGCCACGGTTTCCCATGGTCGGCATCTTGCATGAGGGCACGATGATGGGAAACGATCGGAAAACCGATCGGAACCTTCGGTAGAGCTTGTTGGTCTTGGAATCGCGTTTGCTCTTGGTATTTGCCGGTTGAAGTGAGATGGGCATGCGAAGTGTTTTGGTTGCTTCATTGGATAATAATGGAGGTGGAGGTGGAAGTGGAGGTAGAGGTGGTGGTGGTGGTGTTGGAATTGACAATGATGATGATAAGAGTGATGCCATTGATGATGTTTGTGAGAAGAGGATGAAATGAGGTGAAGAGGAACCTTTTATGGTTTGGTTTGAGAAAATTAAGGTTGAAAGGTTGGTGAGTTTGTTGGGTTTTGGAGGGTTATGTACAGAGTGTGTTGATTTATATGAAGAAAACTTCATTGTGGGGTGCACGTTGGGGTTTGGTGGTTGTTCATTTCTTTAAAGGTTTGAAAACACTGCTGTTGTTTTATTTTTAATTAATTAGTTTGGGTTTTGATTGTTGATTTGTGTTTAATTAATTAGTTTGGGTTTTGATTGTTGTTTTATGTTTATATAATTAGTTTGAGTTTTGATTGTAATTGAATATATCATCTATTAGGGTAGGAATTTTGTTAAGCTATCCACTAAGTCACATAAGCCTAAAACAACTTTAATTTTTTTTTTTTTTATAACAAAAAATAGTTTAGATTTGCTTGGAGTTTGGAGAAAATTAAGAGCAATTATAGAACAATGGGATTAAATATAGGTAAAATTAATGTCGTGTTTGGTTAATTCTCTTCTGGATTTTTAAGGAGTTTTATTGTTAGTTTCTCAATAATGGTTATTGATTTTCTGGTTTTTTATCCAATTGGAATTGCTAGTTGCAGGGTTAATGATGTACTTGAACAATTATAAATATATTGTGCATATTATTTAAGTTTTGTCACATTTATGTAGGATATTGAAATGAATTATTATCACACTAAAACGATTTGCATAGTAATTTGAGTTTTATTCAGAGTGGTAGAAACATTTTTTTAATTTTATTTATATCACTTCTTATATTTTATAATTTTTTCCATTTCTTTGTCTTATATTTTTTTATCAGCAAGAAAAGATAGAATAAATATGACTCACTTTAGCGGTGGTTCAACTCTCATACAAAACAAGAGAGACATATAATTCAAGAAAACTTCATTGTCTACCATGTCCAAAGTAGCTAAAAACGACTTGAAAGACCAACCTTGTTGTCCTATCAGGAATAATTAATTGAGTACATATATACCAAGGGTTCAAGGCACAATCAGAGAACGAGAAACTCGTTGATGGTACCTTTAATGAAATTCAAGACCAAACCTTAACCTGTGCTAAGAAAAACACTTCAGAATAGTCTACCGCTCCTTCGTTGAATAAACATTTATTCTTATGTCTCCGCTTACCAACGCAATCCAAAACATTATATACCCAAAATAAGATTAACTAAAGTGGTCGCATCAAGAATTTTAAACTCGAAATGTGATCCAGGAGAGAGAAGATTTACCGAGCTTATTCCTAACCAAGCGTAACAGAGATTCCAAGCTAGTCAAGCGACTATGCATCCGAAGAACAGATGACTTGTCGACTCCTTTGACACCCTGCACAAACAACAAATATTGCTCTGAACCTGAACCTCTCATCTCTCCAGGTGAACCTTATAGCAATCTTGTTTTCAATCACCCTCCAAACAATGACAAGAGTTGAAGGAATAGCCTTAATCCTCAAGAAAAAGTTGAGCATCCTCAAATATTCCTCTGCTTCCTCCCCCGTTAATAAATTGTAAACAAACTTGACAGAAAACTCTGCATTCTCGCAACCCTTCCAAACCTATTTGTGTCCTCAATCTTTAAGGCAAGGCTCTTACTGGATACCACCTCAAACAACTGACATACCTGAGACTCCTCCCAAACAAAAAAATCCCCTTCTCCAAGTTAAATTCCATTGCCAAACGTCATTGACCCAAACTCCGCAATCACTTAACTTCCCTCCTTATTGTCAAACAAAGAAAACAACATCGAGAATATATTTTTCAAGACTCCAGAGCCTACCCAGTCATCTTCCCAAAACAGAATATTTCTCCCTTTTTCTACCTTCCAATTAAAACAGTCTTCAAACTTCCCTCCCCACTCCTCTAACTTCCAAATCTCCTCCAAATCTCCTCCAAATCTCTCCACCAACCAAATCTCTCCAAATTTCTTTATCTTATATAATTTCTTATGAACTATTGTACAAGTAAAGTTTTCCTTTATTCATTTACAATTTAGTTATGTCTTTTAACTATGAATCATTATTAGTTTGACTTTCAATCCATGTTTGGACTAGCTATATGTTCTTCTCTCTCACACTCACGTACCGGCTAAACAATTGATTTTTTCCTTTGATCGTGTTTTTCTTCCTATTCCTCTCCTAAAATTAAAGTTTTGGCTCTCGATTAGGAGTGTATCTATATAAGGTTCTTCAACGTTCAAGTAAGTATTTAGTATTCAAAGTAATAATAACGTACATTTACCTTAATCGTTACACCTAATTATAGTATATTATAAACTTTTTTTACTGTTGAACCTAGATTAAACCTCGTATTGTAATTAGCGTTCATACTATCTATTTTTCGTATACGTTCAATCCATATTCTTGAACGATACCGACATATTCTAAGACCATTCGACCCCAAAACATACATAATCTATGATCCATAAAAATAAATCTAATTGACTTAATATATCACTTAAAAACAAAGTCAATACGTCACACCTGCTTGTCCATCCCAACAAATAAAAAAGAAAAAAAAATATTTTCCCAATAAAATTAATCTAAATAGAAAATTGTAATAAAAAATATAAACAATTTTATTCATTTAGTTTAAAATTTATGTAAATATTATTTTTTATTTATATTAGAGAAATTAAATTTATAATGTGATCATGATTAAGTGAGAAGGTATGAGTTGATTTTCTTTTTCATTTTAAATTTAAAATTATTTAATTTAAATTGAGAGAGTTTATTTTTTATTTAAATATCAGTTTTATTAATATTAGATAAATTTAATTTATAATATGATGACAATGATTAAACGATAATATAAGAGTTGATTTTTTATTTTAAAATTACAAAATAAAACTAAAGTTAAAATTATTAAGTAGTGTTTTGAAAAATAAGTATTCACCTTACGAATATTTTTTTTTCTAAAAATTGAATATTTAATTAAGAAAATTAACCTCTCTTTCCTCTCGAAATTGTAAACATTTTTGGAGCAATAAAGAGATATGTTACTCTGAGGAATCAAGAATTCATAAAAAGCACGTGTTTTAGGGAATTTTGTTAGATATATTGAAATTTGAGATAATAAAATTCTAAAATAATAATAAAAATAATTAGATTGAGTGTAGCATATAAAAATGGACTAAAAATTTTAAAAAAAAGTCTTCAATTTTGAATTCTTTTAATACTTTTTTATTTTTTAATAATTAATAATATACCTGACAAAACAAAATTAAATATTCTCAAGTTGACATAAGTGCTCTAATAATCAAATTTGAGTTTAGATTTTCCTAAAGTTTATGGGCAAGTTTAGATACAGTCCAATACACGTGCCTGCACCTGAACTTTTAAGTATATTCTACTATCTTTTTTTTTTTTAAATAAAAAATAAAAAATAAAAAATCTTTGATCTGAGATGTTGAAATTCAAGCTCAAAAGGGGGTGAATTTCTAATTTTTTATAAAAAAAATATTCAAATCAATTGAAAATATTGTAATAATATTAATAATGCGTGGTTAAATAAAGCCACACAAACTAGATAATTAAATTTTGGATAATAGGTTTAGTTATATATAAATTTATCATGTAAGTTTTTCCATAATATAAGTGAATAAAATTATCAGGTTTTTAGAAAAATAAAGTTATGCAAATTAACTAAAAAACACTTCTCTAAAATATAAGTTCAAATAAATTACTCTAAACCCTAAATTCCTTACAGTATTGGAGTTCAGGTAATATATGATATCCATAACAATTAGATGAAAAAAACGTATTTAAATAATTTGTAAATACTTATGTAAATATTTTCTTGTTATTGGTGGCAAATTTTAGTGCAAGTACTTTTAGTATGAATTATTTTATCATCTTAATCCAAGGAAGAGTATTTACCAATTTACTTGTGAGGATATAAAAAACTTGGTTACAAAAGTAGAAGCGATTTTATATTTTTTTAAATCTTTATTATTAGAAAGAAACTCTATATTTTCCATAGAAAAACATAGTCCTAAATAAATTTTCTTAATGACACACATTAATCTAGCTAACAGTTAGATATATTGAGTTTTTTTTTTCCAGCAAAAAAACGAATGAATAAATAAAAGATATTTCAGGGATACCTTAACCCTTATACAAAAAACTTACCCAAGTCTATCTTCCTCAAATCTCATTATACAAGCAAAAACCTTAAATCTAACCTCTTATACAAAACTTAACTGATAAAGCGCTATAACTAACACCATTATAGTCCCTTTTGACAGGCTTCATACAAACTAGTGGTTCAAAACACCAATAAAAAAAGGAAAAACATACCTCACGAACTTTGGACTTTACCCAAAATCAAACCTTCAGTTGTGTCAGTAATAATCTCATTATGATTTATCCTACGCCATATATTGAATTTTGTATGCAATAGTATTTATTGGAATTGAAATAAAATATATTGGCCATTATTGGTTATATACTAGATCAAAATAGCTAAAAGCCTTTAAATTATTTATATCTTGAGACTTCATTCACAATTTAAAAGCGAATAAATTAAAAGGAAAATTGATAAATAATAAGCAATTTAAGTTCTTTGGATCCTCCATCTCAAGTCTGAATTCACGAGTAATCAAAACATATATAAAAGTCAACCTTTTGAAATCAAGTTTATTTAAGAATAAAAAAACAATGTCTTTGTTTCCTTTTTTTCTTTCTTTCATGAGACTTTATCATGCAATAATTTTATCCCTTGAAAGAATTGGAATGGGACATTTCTTGAAGTCAATGTAAAGAAAAATAAAAAGGTAAATTTCCCATATTTTTATATTGTGAAATTAGCCCTTAGTGGACTCCCACAAATCCTTTCTAATATGTTAGACATGTTACATCTCCCATTTCCTTTCCAATATTTCTATTGCCTTTTCTTCCATTTTCTTCCATTTTCTTCAACCATTTCTCAAGAAGAAGAAAGTCATATTACATAATATGCTAATATTGCTAATTATTTCAACTCCATTGCTAAGTTGTTATAATGAATATGTGAGAGAGAGAAAAAAAAAAGCAATGTTGTCAATCTAACATTCTTGTTTTTGGAACTTAAGAACCCAAGCTTAGAGAAAATATTTGTGGATTCACTACAAAAAATCATGTAAAAAATGACGGTTTTAATATGGCGGTTATTAATAATAGCCACAATTTTTCGTATAATACGATGTTTTAGTAACCGCCACAATTATTTTTTAAAATGTGTCATTTTGAAGTGTCAGAGTTATCCTTCAAAATAAAAATCACAAATCACACGTTCCCTTCCCTCCCTCGCTATTTCCAATTTTTCTTTTGAAAAACCTCTATTCCCTCCCTCTCTTCTCGCCCTCTCTTTGCTAAGAAATCCTACCACTCTTCCCCCTCTCTCTCTCTGCAAAAACACTCACGAAACCTCTCCGTTCAAGAATCTCCTGCACCTCCACGTACTTGAACATAGCTAGATGGAATGCTAGTCTTCCACGATTATCACGATTATCCGCCACTTCAGGATCCGCACCGAGATCAAGCAGCGACTTCGCCACGTCGGGCCTCACGTACCCCACTGCCATGTGCAGCGCCGCGAGACCCTCGTTGCGGTCGCGATGGTACAGATTCGCCCCTGCTTCCGCTAGCAGCTTCACGCACAATTCAGAGCCTAGTCCCGCTACAAAGAGGAGCACGGTGCGACCGTCGGCATCCACAACATCGACATTGCGGCCGTCGCAGAGTCGACGAGGTTCCTCAGTGCGGTTCGGTACCGATTTATCCCTTTATTTAACAATAGTCACTTTCCGATATTCAACATATGGAAAACTGAAATTAGTTCTCTCTCTCTCTCTGATGTATTATAGACTAGATATTTCTTGACAGGGAGTGAGACTATCAATCAACACTATTTGTGAAGCTCTCTTTTATTCCATATTTTTGTTTCTCGGAGTTTGAGCAAGATTAGTTCTGTCAACAGTGACTCTGTTTTCCTTCTAGTTCTAGATTCCAAATGTGGAGCAGTGATGGAGTTCAGTGGTGACCTTGGAAAGCTGGATTTGTTGAATTCAAACGATCCATATTTATCTGTATGTTCAATTTATTTTGTACACAAATTTGATCATAGTAAATAACAGTTTAAAACTAGCTATTATAATAACTTCTAAATACTTGAAAAAGTCTTACATTATTGGTA
>Ga0123342_1004117_pt1 | contig 22561 bp, 11 predicted proteins | sample Turbeawhitnodule_FD_89960 | JGI IMG/M metagenome (GOLD analysis project Ga0123342, IMG submission 89960) | Root nodule microbial communities of legume samples collected from Mexico - Turtle bean Mexico white nodule | ecosystem: Host-associated > Plants > Roots > Nodule | place: Mexico: Nepantla... | reverse complement strand
GCTTCACTGATCTCGGTCTGAGCGTTAATTGTAATGGGGTTCGGCCATCGGCCAAATTCCCACGGTGCGGGTCAGCCATCGGCCAAATCCCTGTGGTCTTTGGCGGTTTCGGCCAAGCCTTCTCAGGCCTCGGCCTCTCAGCATAAGTCTTCAAAGGCTTCGGCCTCTCGGCACAAGTCTTCAAAGGTTTCTGCTCCGGCCGTTCGGCCAAGTCTTTAAAGGTTTCGGCCCCCGGCCGGTTGGCCAAGTCTTCAAAGGTTTCTGCTCCGGCCGTTCGGCCAAGTCTTCAAAGGTTTCGGCCCCCGGCCGGTTGGCCAAGTCTTCAAAGGTTTCGACCAGGTTCTCATGGTCTCGGTCAGGCTGACACGGCATCGGGCAGCCGGGTGGGTCCCGATCTCTCCCCCGTACCGGTACAGCAATATATGTGACGATTATGGTTATAACACCAGATGTCATAAAAACAATCATATGAAACCGATTATGAGCACAATAGTGATTGCATGGCTTCAAACATTATATATATTGGATAGTGGCATGACAACCATATAACAATGGATTCCTTATAACCTTGAGTGTATCCCCACACCTACATTAACGGTTTTCCTTGAACCATGTTGTCAAAACGTTTAATAATGTATGTATCAATAATGGCTTTGGAACCGTCTTCATTGGCTTTTTTTTAACTGTTGTCTATAAAGCAAAAATCAAATTTTAGATAGGAATAAAAAGGCTAAAGAATTTAATTTATAAATGGATAATATTTTGAGATTTAAGTACGTAATATATATTGAACGATGAAGAGAGAAAGAATTTTACTTTAGAATAACATAAAAAAATAAATTGCATATTCACCCAAGATCGACAAAAATATATAAGGAATTAAAAGAAATAATTTAGTGATCTAGAATGAAAAAAAATAAGATAGAGGAAAATATATAACATGATGTTAATATGTAAAAAGTTAAAGTTGAACGTCTCATAAATATTATTAAATTAGATATTATTTTATAAATTAAAAATTTATTAATGTTGATTAAAATAATTTTTATTATTTTTAAAATTATTTTTTATTTAATTATTTTTTAATGAAACTAATACAGAAGTGAAATTTTAGGAATTGTACCACTAACCAAGACTAGTCAAATATATATAAGAAAATATTAGATTATATGATGTATCAACTATAGTATAATATTATATATAGGGATCAAAATTTTGAAAAGCTCTATGAAGTAACTTATATCATACTTTAGCCTATCATTGTAACACCTTCTTTTTATATGTACATAATGTAGGAAGAAATATTAATTATTACTTTTGTTTGACTTTCTACTTGAATTAAAAATTTATTTTAGATCCTTGAAAAGTAAAAGTGAGTAATATTGTTAACTCTAGAAATATTTTTATAATTGTATATAAACCCTTACCATTTATTAAAATGACAAATTAACCACTAATTGCAAATTGATCCTTAATTATTATTTTTATTATTTTCAACTTAGTCATTGAATACTTTTAGTAATTATAGTTTAGTCCCTAGCCAATTTCCAATCATTACAACTAAGTTTCTAGTAAACTAATTAAGTTGATTTTTGTAAACATTTTAAAACTTCAATGAAAATTATTAATTTGATTTACAATTAAATAAACTTTGTTTCATATTTACTTTTTAATATAAATATCTCAACTAAAATTCTGATGAATTCTGGATTCCGTTAGCCATTTCGTTGCAACGCCCATCACAAATAAGATTTCTAGAAATTTTTATTCTAAAATTTTGTTTAAAGGTGAGGAGAAGTAGGAGAAGTGTGTTTTGTTTAAAGGTGGACTATGAAAAGGCCTATGACTTGGTTTGTTAGAATTTCTTGTTCAATATGCTACAGAGGTTGGGTTTCCATAGTAAATGGATAACATGGGTAAAAGGCTGTCTGGAATCGACAACGACATCAATTTTGGTTAATGGTAGTCCTACGAATGAATTTAAACCAACGAGGGGGTTGAGGCATGGAGACTCTTTGACACCATTTCTTTTCCTTGTTGTAGCTGAAGGTTGACTAGTCTAGTAAGAAAAGCTATAAAGGAGAACCTACTTAAAGGGTTAAAGGTGGGGAGGTCTGAAATTGAATGTTGCATGCTACAATTTGCGGATGATACATTATTCATGTGCGAAGATTCTTATGCCAACATTTTCACAATCAAGTTTATCCTAAGGTGTTATGAGTTGGCTTCCGGTCTTAAAATTAATTTTCACAAATCGAATTTGACGGGCATTAAGGTTGAAAGGAATTCTCTTCAAACATATGCAAGAACTCTCAATTGTAACATGATGCGGATTCCCTTCAAATATCTGAGGTTAGAAGTATGAGGTAACCCAAGGAGGAAGCAGTTTTGGGAGCCAATTGTGGAGAAAATTAAAGCTAGATTGAGCAAATGGAATGGGAGATGTTTGTCGTTAGCAGGTAAAGTTTGCTTAATCAAATCAGTCTTTACTGTTCTACCTCTCTTTTACCTTTCGTTCTTTAAAGTTTCGATTTCGGTTTGTAACAAAATCACTAGTATACAAAGGAGATTCCTTTGGGCTTGGGGCAGTGATCATAAGTGTATTTCTTGGGTTAAATGGGAGAATGTTTGCAAACCTAGGGAGGAAGGAGGATTAGGGATCAAAGATATCAAAAAGTTTAATAATGCACTGTTGGCGAAATGGAAATAGAGACTATTGAGCGAGGAAAAAGGGAAGTGGAAAGACATTATTATCTCTAAATATTACAATGGAATAGGAAGAACTCAAGCCTATAAAAAAAACATCACTCCTGGTGGTGGCAAGACTTGTCTAAGGTATGTGGTGAGGAAGAAGGAGACAAATGGTTTAAAGAAAAACTAGCTTGGAAAATTGGCTCTAGAGACAAAGCCAGATTTTGGGAGGATTCGTGGGTTGACAACAACTGTAAACTCAGCTTCATGTTCCCTAGGTTGTATTCTTTATCTTTAGATCAAAGGAAGACGGTGAGGGAGGTAGGTATTTGAGGGGATTATGGGTGGCTATGGCGATTAAGTTGGAGGAGAGTGAGGTTTGACTGGGAATCCATCCTGGAGGAAGATAAGTTTAATCTTATCAATAAAGGAAGCATAGTTAAAAAAATTAAGGATCAGATTGTATGGAAAGGGGACTCGACATGAACATTCTCTGTGAAATCTGCCTATAGATGCTTGAATAATCAACCCAGTGGCTATATGGATGATGTGTTTAACCTCTTGTGGCAATCAAAAGCGACGCCTAAAGCTTTAACCACAACTTGGAGGATTCTACTTGACAGAGTAACAACCTTATCAGAAGAGGGGTGGTGGGTATCTCTTCAGTTTGTATGCTTTGTAAAGCGATGGAAGAATCTTCTCAACATCTGTTTCTTGAATGCATCTATGCACACCGAGTTTGGTCCCTTTGTTTTAGATGGATAGGTATCTTATCTGTACAACATAACTATATCAAATACCATTTTGAGAACTTTCACTTACCATTTATGTCTACCAATCACAATAAGGTTTGGAAAGGTATGTGGGTGACCATTGTCCGGTGTATTTGGGAACAGAGAAATCTGGTGGTATTTAATGAAGGAGTTCCCGATGCTGAGGAAATTTTTCATTCAGCTTAGATTATTTTTTGGCTAAGAATGAAGTACAGGTTCCACTCTTTAATTTTGCTTTATCGGATTGGCTTTTGAACCCTGTTCTCTGCCTAAAAAGTTGTTGAAGTGCTGGTTTCTAGTTCGGTCAATCATTGATAATGGAAAATGGATGTTGTTGTTGCTGATACAATACAAATGCTGCTACAAGAGATTGCTTGAGATATGATTGAGGTCAAGAATTATGAGAACAATGACAATTTGTCAAGGAATACAAAGATTTGTAGAATGCAGAACATATGTCAGCTGGTTCCAGTGTGCGTGTGGTGCAGGTTTGCTAGTTTTCACCTTTTCAGGTTTCTAGGATGCAGCTGAGAGGAGTTAGCTAAAGTTGTTGTCATGAGCCACACAAAAGGCCTGATGATTGGATTCAGAAAGAAACTTATGGTTTTTTGCAGCTTGATGCCAGTTGCTGCTATACAGGAGTTAGTCTAAGTTGGTACTGCTTTAGACTAATATCTAATGTGACAACGACTGTTTTGTGAAAACATAATTATATGGTTAGTGGAGCCATGTACTATGCATCATAGTGGTACTCTTTGCCTGCATAATTAAGTTTGGTGCTATACTATGCATCCTATTGTTGCATAGTAGATGATGAGAAGTGGAGCCTATAGGTTTACAAGATAGGAAGTGTGGTGGAAGAAGCTTATATAGATGGCCCTTTTTGACTTAGTTACGTTTTTATTTTATTTTACCTAGAACCAAAGTAGTCCTTTGTGCTCGATGAATATTTTGGTGAGTTACATAGGTGTTGAGAGTATATAAGGGTTAAGACACCCTGAAGTGTTCCTTTTAATTTAATATTTTTATGCGACCTAAGACTTGTAAAAATTATATTTTACACTTTTACTAAATTTTGACAAAATGGATATACAGAATAATTATAATCTATAATTTAAATTTAAATTTGGTTCTTTAAATTTTAGGAATGAATACTAGATTGATTTTATGTTAATAAAAACGAAACCATTATTTTAGATAACTTTACAAAACAAAATTCTTAACTATTTAATAAAATCGGTTTTATAGTTTTTAAAATATTTGAAAAATAAGAAGAAGGTTGAATAAATAATGATGGTAAGTATGACTAACCTATTGAAAAACTAACCCTTAAATCTATTTGACCTTATCAAATTCTAGAAATGGAAATGTCACCTACTACATAGCTTTATGTATCTAAAACTTTATGGTGTCTTCCATTTGTCATAATTATAACAATATATCTTTAACTTTCATCAAGTCCAGCTAAAAGACCTAGGATAAGAGCGTCAAATATTTAAGAAGACTCTTTGTTATAAATTAATATCTATATATTTGAAACTATAAATCATTTTTTTTTATAGTTTTTTAATAATAATTTTATAATTCAAATATTTATACACTACAGAAAAATCATGAAATAAAAACCAATATTAGAGATTAAAAAAAATTGATTTCTAAATTAGTTTCTATTATTGTTAAATGATTTCTAAATTGATATCTAATTAGCAACCAATGTTTTTCTACCAAATTTAGAATATAAATAATTGGTAGTTAAAATCTTCGTAGTGAATTAAATACTAATTTAGAAACTATTTAACAATAATAGAAACTAATTTTAGAAACCAAAATTTTTGTGTCTAATTTAGTTACTATTGCAACTAATTATTTTTTGTCTTTAAAATTAGTTTTTATTTCATGATTTTGTTGTAGTGATATTATTTTAAAAGTTGTAAATCTCTGTTTTCATCAAATTAATAATAATTAAATTATTGAACGCAATATAATTAAGAAAAATTAGGAACCGTGACAAGAAAAAAAGATAATTTATTAATATTATTATATTGATTTGATAGTAATTGGTTTCATATTTAAAGACTACTTATAGTGTGATAAACTTCAAAACTCAAACAAACACATAAAATATACCCTTTTCTCCTATCTCTACTATTTTCACATTCTATTTACTATTTTTATCTTCTTTTATTTGTAAGGTTATACCGTTTTTAATCTCAACTAAACACATTTCGGAAAAGAAAACTAAATTTTATATTATACAACTTTCTTTTAAAGTATTCATCTTTAGAAAAGTAAAACATTGTAAAAATAACTTAGTAAGTAATGCACTTTATTTTAATTGAATATATATATATATATATATATATTTTTTAAATTATTAGCCATGTTTTTTGGATTATTTAAAAACTATATAATTATAATTTTGTTGTGAAATTTGATGAGTTTTATATTTTTAATTGACCCGACGAGTATGACCTGGCTCCATCCCTGTTCTGGACATGAGACCCTCTCTTTAATCCTTTCATTTTCAATTCAATATATTAAATTCTAAGAATAAGCAACTTTGTTGAAGATTTTTTTTGGTTCACACTTAATGGCCAGCCATTCAAAATTCTGTTTGACCCAATCCCTATTATTTTTTTACCAATACAACATATAAAGTTTTAAAAAAAGTGGAAGAAATACACAATAATAATGAAGTTTAAATGACTTTAGTGATGGAGTGAACGTAATTTTATTCTTGTGGGGGTAAATTGTATTCTATGATGAAGGTAACTTTATGGTATCCTAATTTAAGTTTAAACTTTATTATTATTTAAACATTATTATATAACTTAATATCTCCGTTAGAAAAAAAATAATATTTATTATAAAAGTGTTTAAACTTTATTATTTAACATATAATATTTATATTTTATATATTTTAATTTAATTTTAAAAAATTTACACAAATAATACATACACTCAAACATGTTAGTAATTTTTCAAAGGTTCATAATATATTAACAATCGAATAATTTTTTACTGATTAAATATATATTTTTTGTGTTTGGAGTATAATAACATAAAATTAATTATTTTCCTAATTTAAACTTTAGACTTTCTAATTGTTTATAGTAAGAAAATTATTAGAATGTTTTCTTATCAAAAGAATTTTCAACCTGAATTCTATTATAAATATTATAACATCAACGTTACCTATGAGTCAACGTGAAATCTTTTAGCATACTAGTCGATATTGAAAATTCATTTGTTATATAAAAAAATTAACAATGACTCATTTTATTACACATATCCAAAAATTTTAAAGTTTGAATTAGAAAAAAAAATAAATTTAACTCATATATTTAACCCATATGTAGAATGTGTATTTGAGTATGCATTTGTGAAATTAACATATTTCTAAGATTGCGGAATTAGTGACGTTGGGGTGGGTGGAGAGAGGGGGTAAAAAACAATGGAGACAAATTTTATATTATATTGTTGAAGCCTGGAACCGTGTATTTTTGCATTGACTTGATCTGGTATGCTACCCAACAACTTGTTGCATTAAAATATGAAAACCCAGCTAAATGTTCCATCAAATTTCTCCATTAATAATTCGGAGTTAGCCTCTCTATCTTCTATATATTCAACGCAGATAGAAGCCACATTCAAGCCATTCTTAATTCTCAGGAACAGATTCATCAACCAAACAGGGTCGATCTGATAACACATTCATAACAAGATGGGTCAGTTTCTTAACATGGTCATTCTTGTAGCAATTGCAGTTTCTGCAACGATTCTGAAAGCCACAGAAGCTGCAGAATACACAGTAGGTAACACCACAGGGTGGATAAGTGGTCCTACCGGTGGCGCTTCATTCTACTCCGACTGGGCTTCCGGCATCACATTCAAAGAGGGGGACATCCTAGGTGAGTGCCACTATCATCATATCTTAGTTTCTGTTTTATTATGTTTATAATTGGCATTATGTTGTGTTGTTTATGTTATGATGTTTTGTTGCAGTGTTCACATTCAGCGCAAGCCACACCGTGGCCGAGCTCAACGACAAGGCAAGCTTTGACAGTTGCAGCGTGAATCAAAACAAGGAAGTGATTACAACATCACCAGCTAGAATCACTCTGAATCGTACTGGGGAGTTCTATTTTGCATGCACAATCCAAGGTCATTGCAGCAGTGGCCAAAAACTGAGCGTCAGCGTCACAGGTTCTTCACCTTCACCCTCACCACCTGGTTCTGGAACCACTCCTACCCCACCTGGTTCTGGAACAACACCTACTCCACCTACCAGCGAAGCAGGACCATCACCTCAATCACCGCCAACTGAGCCAGGTTCAACTCCACCACCACCTCCATCACCGGGCTCCGCCACCTCCACAGTGGCAACTTTCTCTCTTCTTTTCATAACCCTTGCAGTAAACTCATTGTTGTTCTAAACTTTGCTTCTGCTTTATTTGTGTCATAGTTCATTTTAATTACTATGCGGGGGTGCTTTCAGTTTCTTCTGTGTTTCTTCTAGGATATACGTATAGGGTGATTTCATTATTCATCGTGATTGTATTTTTGTAGGGTGAAATAAATTTGTTATTAATTTGTTTGGTTATGCATATGGATGAATAAACTATTGTCCTATCGTGGACTATTTCTCCATCCTTCAGGCTATTTTATATGTAAATTATCATTCATTTTAATACGAGTCCTACTTTTCCGCTAATCACTTTTTTAATTAAAACCAATCTTGGAATCTTAAACTGGTGTTGTATAAAATATAAATACTCTCACTTTAATTAACAACATCTGTGGTGCAATGATGATGATAGGAATATGCAGAGAGGAAGATGAATTTGAATGATAATTTGTTAGATGAGTTTTAGTAAACATGACAAATCTTTTATGTTTAAGTTTGTTAGTGATGTTCTGTTCTGTTTTTATTATTTTTTTTTCAGTTTATATAAGGGTTAAGACGTATCTTTTAATTTTATTTTATTTTTTTTGAAAAAAAAAAATACTCTCACTTTTCAAAAAAAATGGAAAGAAAAAGTTTTTCCAGAGGTACCATTAGTAAGAAATGTAATTTCCATCTTTTGACTATGAATTATTCAGACCAACACCAATAAGGTAGGAGGCCGACAAAATAAACAATAATTTTAGGTAAATATTTTTTTGTTCCGTACAACTTGAGAAAGTGTAAGTCAATAACATTACAATTTTTAATATTAGTATAATTGGATCTAGAAGGGGTTCAGTAGAACTTGAATTTTTTTTTATTAGGTTTGACTGTCTAGCATACTAACAACCCTAACAAATTTTATATAAATTTTATATGGTAAATTCTGCATCATATCAATTTCAAACTGTACTCGATTTATCATTAAAATATAAAAATCTCATGTAAAATATGAAAATAACCTTAAATGAAATATGACAGTGTGGATAAAAAAAGTATTTTTGAAATTTCTTTTTTGGAATATATTTTTAAATATGGATTTTTTAACACATTTCTGAATTCTGGAAATTCTTTTTCATAATGCATTTTTAGATTTTGGGTTTTGAATTTTCTTTTTCATAATTTATTTTTTTATTTCGGATTTTCTTTTCCAAAACGAGAATTTGATTTTTGAATTGTATTTTTTGAATTTCGGATTTGAAAATCCAAAATAGAGGATGGTTTTGGAAAATTTAAAAGATGATACAGTGCAGGTTGAAATTGATGTTGAAATTGATATATTACTTGAAGAATTTGCCATTTTATATTTGCCATTTCAAATTTTATAGGGCAAATTCTGCACCATATCAATTTCAAACGGTACCCGATTTATCATTAAAATGATAAAAATGCGAAATTATAAAAATGACCTTAAATAAAGTGAGAGTGTGGATAAACAAATATTTCCAGAACTCCTTATTTGTATTTCTGATGATTTGAAAAGTTTAAAAGATGATAGGGTACATGAAATTGATATAGTACATGAAGAATTTTTCATTTTATATTGGTCCACTAATACTTATAAGCTATCCACTAATACTTACAAGCTATGTCTAATTTTTCATTAACCAAATGTTCAAGAGGTTCCACTAATCCATTTAATGGTTACATTACAAAAAAAAATCAGTATTATCTACAGATTTTTACTCACGGATCTGAGTCTGTAGATAAATTCAGCATTATCTATGGATATTACCTACGAACAACATTACCTACGGACATTATCCACAGATTCTGAATCCGTAGGTAAATTCAGCATTACCTACCAACTATTACCTACGGATCTTATTACCTACCAACTTTTACCTACGGATCTCTATTACCTACCAATTATTACCCACGAATATCTATTGCCTACCACCTATTATCATAATAATGTTAATAATATTTAATAATGTTCATAATATTTAATAATATTAATAATATTTAATAATATTAATAATATTTAATAATAATATTAATAATATTTAATAATACTAAGAATTTTAATAATATTAAGAATATTTAATAATATTAAGAATATTTAACAATATTAATAATAATAATGATATTAAATATATGAAGAATGTTATTAATTTTTATTTTATTAATTATATTAATATTGATAATTATACTCATAAGTATAATAATAATCATAACATGATAATAAAACTTGACTGGTGTAATGGTTAAAGCTTTTATGGACATTCTTCAAGGGACTTGGCTTTGAGTCCCATGTTGTTTTCGTTACCCACGGACACAGTATCTGTAGGTAAATTACCTACGCCCACATTACATACGGATTTTTTTTCTGTGGGTAATTTGTAGGTAATGTTGATTTACCTACGGATTTTTGGTTGTTACCTACATATTTCTTCCGTAGATAAATTGAATTTTTCTTGTAGTGTTATATGAGTATACAAACCACTCCTAGTTACAATGAGTTCACAAACCATTCCTGATTGTACCATCTTCACATTTTCTGAGATTTAGATCTCACATAAAGAAATAAGAATATTTTTAAAGAAAGAATAATTTAAGCTTACACTGCTTACTTCACAATGTGAACAATTACAATGATTTCGTTTACCCATAAATAACACTTAGCATAATATGATCGCTATAAGATAGAAAGAATTAATGATTGTAGTAGTGTAGACCATCTTTATCTTGAATCCTTTTTATATAGCTTTTGTTGCAACACTTCTTTGGCTAAGATATGATATTTGCTTGATCTTCGTCATCTATAAAAAAAACTTTTATATTTCCTTGATTAGTGCTTTGACAAGAAGCTTCATTTGGATAGTCATTGTATGCTTCTTCTTGAACTTTTGACTTTAATTGATATAACCCATTTAAATAAGATTGCATATCTAACAATTAATCAAAGTGAAATTGTATTGTTCAAATATGTTGTTTCCATAACAATTTCTTGATTGTTTCTCATATAAAAGCTTTCCACAATTGGACATATAAACATTGTAGATATTGTTTCAAATATGTTCATATCTAGAAAACTTTAATTGTTATAACTTGATTACAAATTTATTTTAGAATAAGAACATATGAGAAATATTATATCACCTGTCATGAAACTAGTGATACCACTGGATGGTCTAAAGATCCTTCAACTAGCACAAAACACACATTAGAAATGTTTAGATAATAAACTCTTATTTAAACAAGTAAGTCACATTTAAATTTTGTTATCATCAAAACACATAAATAGTTTACTGGGATTATACCATTTAGATAGGCTACTTGGATTAGACCATCTATAACCTCAACAATTGCTTCTTTTTTTTTATGACAAAATCTTTAATAATTAAGTATATGAGAGATAATGCCCAATAGAAAATAAATTTATTGACTGTAACTTGTGTTTTGTGTACATGTAATTAGAGCACATAGAATATGAAGGACCATCCATAAAACAACATACTTAGCCTTTAATAGAGTCCATGACTAAGAGGATAGAAGCCTTAAAAAAGAAAACTTTATTGCTTTAGAGTATATAATACTACGATTTTTCTTCTTTCTTTTTAATCTTATACAAATTGTATAGGTGTACATTTTTTCTTAAAATTGTAAAATTTGTAAAGGCATGAGTGGATTGGATTTGGGCCTTAATTGGACCTCAATTTGAACTTGTAAATTTAGCCGAAACTCATTGAAATAGGCGTCCAAACATGGAAGAGGAAGATGGAGCATAAAGTCCCAAATATATATGTTAAAAGCACGTTCAATCAAAGAAATATTACATTTGAAAATAAGAGGATTTTAGCTAAAAAAACAAGAAGATGTTAACAGTGTGTTTCAAGGTAACTGAAATATTATTATTATTATAGTAATTATTATTATTATTATTATAATAGTAATTATTATTATTATTATTATTATTAGTATCAATTTTAATTTTTCAACAAGTCATTTATTATAATTCTTATGAAAAATCAGTAGACAATGCATGACTTTATTTACCCACCGATCCAATTACCATTATATAAGGATAATATCCTTCAAAAAATTTCTCACCCTAATTCACCAAAATTATGTAAGGATTTTACCTGTGAATTGTTGTCATCATACTATTTTACTGTTACATATGCAAAACTACATGTAACTTGATTTTATATATGAATAATAATCCGTACGTATAATCTATATGAAAGTCTTAATTTATCTATGAATTTAAATTCGTAAATAATTATTAATAGGTAATTTTCAAATTTATTGTTGTAAGGTTAAACAAAAATGTTAGAAAAAAAAAATTAACCTCATAATTAACAACCCAAGGTCGACTTGGTCAATATAATAAAACTCATTCAGCTTATAAATCGATTGAACTGCAAAATCACATACAAATCCCGAACTTAAAGACTTATGTACTCACACATATCCGAGATATTTAGAGATATAACCATAACTAAATATGATTGACAAAATATTTAACTATATTCAAATAAGACAAATATATCCAAATAAGTTGGATAAACAACTAATAACTATGTATGATATTTATTCATAACTAGCAATCAAATGAGTATTGATATACAATATTATTTAAGTACTTATACAACCAACTATATCTCTTAGTTATTAAATCTTTATTGTAGGTGTCCAAAAGTCTATAAATACATAGTAATGGTAAAAAGTACTTACTCAATTCCTTCACTTAATTTTATATATTTGATATTTTCAATCATTCTTATTAACATGAACATCGAAATTTTTTTTACATATACATGTTTTTCAATCTTCATCAAAAGTTCATTGTCTAAATCTCAAAAGATGAAACTCAACTTCGCAATAGATTAAGAAAGATATTTGCAATATCTATTTAAATAAATATGTTTAGGAAAAGATGGATTTAAATGATAAACAGAAAACGGTGACGAATATAGTACTCCATATACCACATAAGTTTAATTTTTTTTTCGTGTTTGGATATAATATGACTTTGATTCAAGGCGTTTTGAAAAAGTATGTGTTCATAATATTTTGTTTAAAATTAATTAATTTGTAATAAATAGAAAGAAATGTATAATTATTTGTCTAAAATTGTTTTAAAAAATTAAAGTCGATGATTCAAATACTTTTTATAATTAATTACTTTTTATGAAAAATAAAAAAAATATTTATGGTAACATAAATTTAAATTTTATTATATTTTATTTTATAGAAATAATTTTGATATTTGTGTATTGCAAGTAGTATATTTTGTTTCATAAATTAAATTTAAATTTAACTTTCTAATTTCGTAAAGTTTATTTATTCATTTTATTTTCAGATATATTCTAAATGAAACAATTTTTTTTTTCAAAAGTCATAATACACTTTACCTTCATACAGTCCATGAGTTTAAGTTTCACCTGGTGAACTCTTGTCATCTCAATAAAAAGTGATTCCACTACATCTTAGACTCATGGAATTAAGTTTGTTTTTGTTTGCTTTTCGGTTTCAACATTGGAGTTGCACTCGTAATCAAATTTTATCTGAACTATTTTTTTAAAAAAAGGGTTATTTCTTTCCTTGACATACTTCCTAAGTGAGGTTAAGCAATGATGTCTTCCCATCATTATTCTCATCCATTTACTTTCTAAACAATATTAATCAAAAGTTTTGATCTAGTCTATTTCCCATGCTTAAAAGAGATATGCTTAAAGAGATAGTTATTGAAAGAAATTGTATTAATGGCCTATACCTCAATGTATAATTTATAATTTGATTACAATCAATCTAATAATCAAGTAATAATTAGATGTTATTTAAAAATTAAATTACATCCTAATTATCATGATTAATTAGGTATTGATATGTATAATTTTGTGTAAGATGGAAAATCTTCAAGACACTTCTATTCGTATTAACAATATTTACATACAGGAATTCCACCCATTAATATGAAAACAAATAAAAATAAAACTATTTATAAATTTCATAATCACTTATATAATAATAAAACTCATAATAGTAAGAATTCTAATAATACTTGTAATAAACTATATTTAGATATTGTTTCAAATTCCCAACATTCCTTATAACAGTTGCTATTAACTCTGATATGCCAATTAGTCTTTCCTCATTATAAGAAAAAAATATTTTAACAGAGGTTATTTAGCGGAGGTTAATATAATTCTATGAATTGATTTAATTAATGAATGTTTTTTTAACCTTTATTAAGTTCTAAAAGTTATTCTAAAACCTCAAGAAAAATAATAGAGGTTTTTTGAACATTCTTTAAATTTCAAAGGTTTATTTTAAAATCTTAGTAAAATAATGAAGGTTTTTTTAACCTCCGTTAAATTTCAAATGTTTATTTTAAAACCTCAGCAAAATAACAAAGGTTTTTTTAACCTTCGTTAAATTTCAAAGGTTTATTTTAAAATCTCAGCAAAATAACAGAGATTTTTTTAACCTTCATTAAATTTTAAAGGTTTATTCTACAACATCAGTAAACGACGCAGTAAACGCAACACAAACCAAAGCAGAATCACATTTCAGCTAAACATTAGTAAGCCCATCTTTTGAGCTTCTTCCACAGCATGTATAACCCCATAAAACTCAACAACCAGAGCAATCTGAACTTCAAGAAACGCAGAGATAGCTCCAATAAATTCCCCCATACTCCCACGAAAAATACCTCCACAAGTAGCAAGACCAAGATATCCCCTAACAGCCCTATTGTTAATTTTAACCCAACCTGGTGAAGAAAACTCCATCTAACAGAAAGAGAACGAAGAACTTTACCAGTTCGAGTATTAATACCAAAAAACTTGATCACATTGAAATCCAACATATCATTCTTCATTGAAGCTTTAGACGAATTACCCACTAGACGGTTTAAATCTTTAATAACTGAAAATGCCATAGAAACCTCAATCTTATCCTGAAAACGAACATAATTTCTCATACGGCATATCATCCAAATAGAAAAAGTTATCACAACAAGCTTAATCAATTTAACCAAAGGACTACCATCACTCTTAATAAAAGAGAGAAGATCATCCTTATTAGAGAAATGAGAAGTAAGAAAAATCTGTCGAACTCAACTCCAAATACGCAAAGCATTAGAACATTCAAAAAATAAATGTTAAATAAATTCCTCATGATAAGCGTACATATAGAACAAATATGCAGACCTTTATTTTGAATATGTTGATCTGTAGGAAGTCGCCCACGAAAAACTTTCCAAAGGACAAGAGTTTTGGAAGGTGAAAGATATGAAGACCAAATAAATTTACCCCAACCACATGGAACTCCTGAATCCAAGAAAAAAGTCCTAGCTAATTTAAGAGTGAAACGATCAGACTCATCTAGAATCCAATTAGGAATATCCTATTCTGCCCTAACCATGATATGACTAAAAAGATGAGGCATATGCTGTAAAGACAATGAAATATTTCAATCACCACCTACCCAAAACTGAGAGACTGTATCTGGAATGCTAGCTCCATCAGATAATCCTACAATATTTGCTAACGAAGTAGTACCACACCATTTATCATTCCAGAAATTAATAAAAGAACATGTACCAACAGTCCAAGAAGTATAATCAAGTATAGTAGAATAAAACTGCTTAATTTCAGGCCAAAGAGATGAGGATCTATAAACCATTCGAAACTCGTATTTTGATTTAAGAACCCTGGCTTTCAAGAGCAAAGACCAAGGTCTGTTGCTATAAGCAAAATTTCAACCAAGCTTAAGAAGGTATGCATTATTTTCATGGTGAAGGTTAATAATCTTCAAACCTCCATTCTCAAGGGGAGAACAAATCCTAGCCCAATTAATAGTAGCTATATCTTTTTTCAGTATATCACTAGTCCAAATGAAATTTCGACACCACTGCTCAACTTGCTTAAGAAGAGAGACAAGCCATTTATACAAATTAAAACTATAAGCTAGAAGACCCGTAATCACTATTGACCAACTGAATACGATCCATCACTATTTACCTTTCCAAGAAGCAAGCTTCAATTTGACTTTATCAACCAAAGGTTGAAGAAAACGACACCTTGGAGCACCAACAAAAATAGGCACTCCTAAATAAGTGAAAGGCAAACAACCATGACTACAAAAAAGAATACGTTGAATTTTGGTGACAAATCTTGCAGAATTATCCATGGTGAAAAAACTACTCTTAGAATTATTAACATATTGACCCGAAAAATCACCATATGTTTTAATAAAAATACTCAAATTAAGAGACTTATTATATGCCCTACAGAAAACAAAAATGTCATTCGCATATAAAATATGAGAGGGAGTGAGAAAACCTTGCGAGCTAACCATATGTAGTATCTTCTTATCATTCACAAGCTTTGAGAGACCTCCACTAAAAACTTCCTCTGCAAGACAGAAAAGTAGAGGAGACAAAAGACCACCTTTTCTAACACCTCTACTACAAGGAAAAAATTTCACCAAACTGTCATTTATTCTGATAGAAAGCATAGTTGAACGAAGAATAGTACTAATCAAATCGACAAACGAGGGGTGAAAACCAAAGCGTGACAAAACTAATAGTAAAAAACTCCAACTCATAGTGTCGAAGGCTTTGTGAATATCATCATTGTAAGCCACATTACCTTCGTGAACCTTTTTAGAAAGCAAGTTAATAGCTTCAGAAGAAATACCAATACAATCATGAATCTGTCTACCCTGCACAAACCCATTCTACAAGAGCAAACTGATTGCCAAAATCATGAAAATAATCTTAAATTTAAAATTGGCAACAACAATTGACCTGTAATCTTTAATGAATTCAGCATCCTGAATCTTAAGAATAAGAAATATCACATTAATAATACCGGGTTATTTCAAATATTAAAAGAAATGTTATTAAAAAAAATTAGTCAAAGCTGTAGTGAAAGGGATATATATGCTTACTTCACTTTTACCTCATCACCTGAGATAGAAAAACCACATTTTTTCTAGAAATAATAGAAACTAAGATAAACAAGAAAAAAGAAAATATGCAGATATTTGTAAACATTTTTCTGGAAGACAAAAAAAAAGTTTTTTACTTTGTTCAAACATGAAATCCCCAGTGCCATATATTACTCGCACTATCTATATATCTAATCACTGAGAAACCTGTTGCATCAAAACTGTGGACAAGTTATCATCAATAAAAAGCATATTACCAAAACTGGAAAATGAAATCCTTATTATATATATAATCTTCTGATAATAAATTAGCCAAGAAGCTAGCAAACTAGAAAGCTATATAGCTAGCAAAAAGAGCATCAGAGAGAAGCAGAGAAGTCTGTTGACATATACAGCAAGAATTTTTCCCCTTGCTTTGGCAGTGAGGGCTTAATGTAAAATCTTAAAAACTGAAGTTAAATTTGGCAGTATTTCAGAGGTGAAGAAGGGAGAAAGGGCCAGTTTGTTTCGCATGAAGTGACAAAAAAATTTGAAGGAGTTAAAAGCTAAATCAGGTAATGAAGAGGTGCTCTTGCGTCCTATTTAAACAATGGGTCTTATATTCTCTCCGGTTTTGCAGCCTGCAGCAATCTGCACTTTGCATTTAAAGCTGTCTTTTTATTTAATGACCGATGCAGAGAAATAATGATGATCGCATCTTCTCTTGTGAAACCCCTCGTCCTTTCAAATTCAAGCAACTGTGGTATATACATATATATGTATTTATGCTTTTTGTTTCACTTTCATTGACAGCTTCTACCTGTCTCTCTCTCTTTCTCTTTGCTGCTGCTAGGTAAGTCAGATAACAATTAATGAGTTATGTAGATTTTCCAGGTGTTGTGGTGAGGTGAGGCTCCTCCATGCCATTAATATGATGATATTTCTAAGTGGCTTTTGAGGCTGCAATCTGCCTGTATCTTCTGTGTTTGGGGAAAACTGATTTCGGGTCAGAAACATGGAGGGATAAGAGTTTTCAGGTGTCTGGTAAAACCTCCCTCCTCACTTCTATTCAAGAGAGATATCATATCATATCATATTATACTATTATATTATATTAAATTGTACTATATTATACTTCAGCATATCCTTCAATTTTTCTGTAGTTTCTACATGCTTTGGTTTGTTTATCCTTCTCAAAACTATCTGATAAACCTACTTTTCCCTCTTCTGTTCTTCTTGGCAGCATCAGGATGGAGCCACCTCATGTGATGTTGGGAGGTGAAGAGGAATGTCACAGCAATGAATCTGGATGGACCATGTACATTGGATCTCCCAGAGATGAGGAGGCACATTATGATGATAATGAAGAGAAGGGTTATAGCCTGGATTATGATTATGAAGATGCAGAAGCTGATCCAGATGTAGAAAGTGACGATTCTATGGCTTCTGATGCTTCTTCTGGGCCGAGTCAATATGGAGTAATTAATCCATTGGGAGGTGGCTATGATGGCATCACACATATTCAGCAGAAGGAGGAAGTGAAGGAGAAGTGTTGCTCAGATCAGAAGAGAATAACAGCAAGTAAATCAAAGGGAAATCAAGTAGTTGAAAAAAGGGTTGAAAAGAATAAGATGGTTTTAATGAGTAGTAAAGGTAAGGCTCCTGCAGTTTAGAACCCTAGCAAAGTCAAGGTGAATAATACCTAAGGTGAGGAATAGCTTATTTTCTTAGGTTTTAGTTTTTTTGCGACAAATTACTATGTTTCGTTACAAGACTCTTATGATGTTTAGGATTTGAGCAAGAAAACATGAATGTCACATTTATTTTCTGCAGCATGCATGTGTTAGTGAGTACTTGTGCAAATCTGTTTAATTTCTAATACCCATTTCTTTTTCATGTGTATGAGAAAAATGGAAACTAGGTCATGACGTGTATGAGGAGTTTCAACAGTGAGTCAAATTAGTCAATAAATCAGTTGTTGAAATAGGGGAAACCAAAATTCTAAATATAGTATTTTTTATAAACAAATTTTATTTTTTGATAAAGACATCTTAAAAAGATATTAGATATTAGTAAAATTTAATTGATCTTTGTAAAGTTAATATCTTTTACTTAGAAGATATCTTTGTCCTTAATTAGAAAACAAGAAACTGGATAATTACAAATTAAATGTTATTTGCTATGGATTCACATTAAGGTTGCATGATATATCTAACTAACTTTTCATGATTCTTGTATTTGAAAGCTAATATGTTTGGGAGTTGTCAATTTTGAAACATAAAAATCACAAAACACAAACCCAAATAATATTTTAGCTGGGAAACAAGTAGTTTTATTCAAACACCAAATATTCATTCATTCTTCTTCTTATATCATGGTACTTATCGTAATATTTATAGTTTTATTTATTTATGGATATCCTTAAGTTAAGATGAATAAAATAAGATTTTCATGATCACTTGGATTTATTACTCATTCACCTAATCATAGTGAAATTTTAAGAGTCCTGTTATATTAAGTGAATTATTTCATATGACATGTGAAAGAAGTCCTAGGAACAGGTTCCAGCATCAAATGTAAGAACATATTGCCAAAAATGGGGGAAAATCATGGAACATTTGACACTCTTCAAAATTTAACAAGCATTTTTATTAATTTTTATTTAATAATTTAATTTATATTTAAATTAAATAACTTAATTTAATTTTTTAATTGTTAATTAATGATAGAGAAAATGTGAGTTTTTTTTCAAAATCATGGATGAAATGCTTATTGGACAGGGTCGATTTCTATTTAGAACCATCGCATGTAGATAACCAACTACATCGTCATATAAATAATCATAATTATACCGGTTGACATTAAGATAATCATAATTGTACCGATAACAATGGGACAAATTTTATAAGTCTTCGCATTTGATTTTAGCCTATTAGTTGTTCAAAATGTATTAAAATAAAAAAATATTAATAACATTAAGTCCTACGGAAAATTAATGACAATGTTGAGTAGGTATTCAGGTTGGCTCGCAGTTCGTTACCAAAAAATGCAGGATGGACTTACTAATTTAGTCTGCTGACCTCTTTAGGTCCGTCCTGCATAATCCGCAATTTGTGCGGACTAACAGTGGGACGGAGCGGGTTGGCCAGCTATAACCCGCATAAATAAAGAAATATTTAAAAAAAAAATCATACTTCATTCATCCATTACTGCAGTGTGAAATTTATTTTATTTAAAAAATAATAATTTAATGTACTAAAAAAAAGAAAATTTTATTTTAATCATTTAAAGGAGTTAGTTTTTTTATTAACAATAAAAAAAATCATTTTAGGGGTGATCCAACCATGTAAAAAATCACACAAAAACAAATAACTCCTCCTTCCAAAAGTTTGTCACTAACCTTCTACTAGAACAAATAGAGTCTAACCTACCTAAATAAATCACTTATGTTTAATCGAATACATACAAATCAGGAGATCCAAACACCAATCAGAAAAGAAAAAAACAAGCAGAAGGAACTTTACAGGTTACTCAGGACCAGACCTTTAGTTGAGTCATGGATGTAATATGAAGAGTGACAATGAATTTAGTTTTAAGTAAGTCTTATATTTAAAATCTATTAATAAAAAAATAATATAAATAAGAGATTTCAATAGGATAGTTAAAAAATTATTCATCTTCATTAAAATATTTTGTAGCAAAACTTTGATAAGATATTCTTATACATTTACATACATATATATAGGAAAAATAGATGCAAAGCAAAAACTTTAATTATTTTTAATCAATTCTTCTAACAACCCTCATACTTGAATTTATATTTTTGTCTTAAATGAATGAATTGAAACAAGAATAAAATTTTAATTTTTCAGTAGTAGGAATAAATTTTTTTATAATTAATGAAATTATAATTTTTGGAAATAAAAATATTTTTCTTATGCGGACTAGTCCGCGGGTTACCTCTTATGTGGGACAGGTCAGTGAAATGAGCTCACACTCCGTGCGCGAGGCGAGGCGGACCAGCCCGCATTGTCACCCCTACATAAAACTAGATAATACACCCTTAATCACAACTCATATGTTAATATTGACACAATAGTAACGGGTCCATTACAAACATATAAATAAACACAACTTCCAAGAAAAAAGGTACGTCATTATTACGCATTTATTGCACTCAACATCAAATATTGACTACTCACTTGAGCGTCGGAACATCTTTTGTATGTGTTCTTCAGACCGAGAGCCTACAAAGGAAGAAGAACTTGACTAAGGTAGAGAAACAAGAACAAAGAAAGGAAGGACAAGTCGAACGAGTTTGAGAAGTGAAAGACGAAACACGTACCAACCAACCGAAGTAAAATAGTGAATTGTTCGATGGTTAGAAGTTCTCTCACTCTTTTGAACAATAATAATAATAAATAATAGTGACATATAAAATGTTTTACATATTAAATAATCTAAATCAAGAATAATTATATTTACATAGACAATCCATCAAATTAGTGACATAACGATATCCAAATGAGTTGAACTTAAAACATATTAATAATGCTAACCGACTCTAAAGTTAGTTTGATGGTAATTTTAAATTTATTTAAGCTAGTTAGTTAAATCAACACTAATTTAATTTATCTTTAATATTTGTTAAAATTAATGTTAAATTGATCCATGTTAATTTAATCTATTTAAATCAGTGTAAATTAAATTATCACTAATATAATTTATTTTTAATATTTATTAATATTAAACTATTACAAGTAATACTAATCTTCTTTAATTTTAATATTTATATATTTTTTCAATTAATATATAGTTAATATTATTTCAATTAATATATAATTAATATTTATTTATTTTGAATATTTATATTTATTTAAATTAATATTAATTTAACCGATGTTAATTATATTTTTTAATTATTTATTTAAATTAGTATTATTTGAGAATTATATAATTATTTTAATATTTATTTAAGTTAACAATTGACACCAATTTTATTTGTGTTAAATTCATGTACCTCCCGAAGATAGAATAGGGATCCTATAGTTCTTATTAAACATGACAAAATTTTGTGATTGTGTGAGCTGAATAAGAACCACTAAGAGTTTTGGACTACATTATTCTACTTTAGTGTACAAATGTCCTTCATCACTTGGTTTTATTTTTTTATATAAAAATTTTTATGTTAAGTATTATTATGCAACTTAACTTGACATTTCAGTTAGATTGACACTTCAAGTAACAACAATCATCTGTCATCATATGAAAAAAGTATTATTAAAAAAGTACAAAAAAATATGGGGGAACTAGATCAAAATTTATATGTTAACAAAAACGATACATAAGTACACAATACCTTTTTTTTTATCAACAATAAATGAATAAAATTAAGGGGATACTTAAGGGGTATCCCAACCCGTGTACCACAGCCACAAAGTTACACTTCCACAAAAGAAAGTATAACCAAAAACCTAAGCCTACAAAAGGGAATGCCAAACCCAAACCAACACTTATAAAAGAACCAAATGACAGAATCAATAAAATAACAACACCCAACACCCAACTGCGCTCCAAAGAACAACACGGCAACACCTAAAAAATCCTAACACTCTTCACCAGTTTTCCAAGCTGCTCCCCACGACACCCTTCAAATCACACCCTCTCCAATTGAAACCTTCATTCCTGCACCGACCCCCCCTACACATACGAATTATAGCAGTCCAACCAGCCAACCAGTCCACCTTGACACCAAACAGCAATTACG
>Ga0123342_1004116_pt1 | contig 22582 bp, 11 predicted proteins | sample Turbeawhitnodule_FD_89960 | JGI IMG/M metagenome (GOLD analysis project Ga0123342, IMG submission 89960) | Root nodule microbial communities of legume samples collected from Mexico - Turtle bean Mexico white nodule | ecosystem: Host-associated > Plants > Roots > Nodule | place: Mexico: Nepantla... | reverse complement strand
TATTTATATTGTTGTAAGAACAATTTCATGGTTTAATGTTGACATTCCACCTTTATTAATATTTACGTATGAAACTATTTATGTTATTGCAAAAGTTTAACCTTTTTTATTAGGTTTTATCATAGATCACGGGAAGGGTATTGCTTCAGAGTTATCTGCAGGTGTCCGTGAACACAAAAAATGGACTACCAACATGGATTTCTGACTACTGAATGCCATGATCGATGAGGCATCTATGGGTAACTGCATTGATGGTAGTTGGATGACGTAGGGTTACACAAACATCGTTAAATCCTTACATCAGAGGGGATTGGTAGGGATTACAAAAAATAATGTGAAGAACAGACAGAAAAGCCTTAAGGACAGATGGTGTGAGATCCATGATCTATTTAGTGGACAGAGTGGTTTCGCTTGGAATCCAAGCACGAAAATTTTCAAGGTTGAGGATGAAGTGTGGGATATCTTGATAAAGGTAACGTATTCAACCTGATATTCACTTATCGCATACATTAATCAATAATTATGAATATGAGTGTATTTCTTTTCATTAATGAACAGGCAAAGCCCTCAGCCGCAAAGTGGCGTGTTAATCCCATCAGGCACTTACAAGTGGGAGAACAACATTGCAGTCATCTAGTCGAACTCAATCTCGTCATTTTAATGTAGATCTAATGATCACAATATGGAGGACATCCCAAAGGAGCCAAAATTAGATGCGACTCAATGCGAAACTCCTCGCTCAGTTGATCCTAATGTTGATTCATACAGCCTTGGCCCTAATCTAGCACCCCCATTGGTGCCACCTCAACCATCCCAACCATCAGGTGGTACTTCTTCTTCTAGAGGCTCAAAAAGAAAAGTCCCCATGGTAGACGTCATTGATCTGCAACTGGAAAGGATTAACACAAGGTTTGAAAGGATTAACTGATATCCTTGGGAGGGGTAATGATCAGTCAGATAGGTTATGTCATATTGCTGAGCGACAAGCCATTTCATTTGAGGTTGTCGCTTTGTCATCACAGCGAGTGGCTAATGCTACAAAAGAAAATCTGCAATATAACAGACGCCATGTTGTTGCAAAAGAAGAACGAAACTCCATATTTTGTGAATACATGCGCACACTCCGTCGTACATCGACTTTCCAGTACTATGAATATGATATCTAGGAAATGTTAGTGGAGATGAACATACAGGATGAAGATTTGTTGGATAACTGTTATGATTTCTTGTGTGGTCATCTTAATGCGGTAAAACAACTCTTTAGTCTGCCTCTCGAGTAGAAAATTAGAAAGCTGGTCAAGATAATAACTACAAATCCCTAAATTACGTAAACAATTGGTTGTATTTTATTATGCATATGTGTTTTTCTTTTCGAATCTGTAATTTTATTTATGACATGAATCCCTAAACAAAATAAGAATTTCCATGACTCTTTTGAATGATACATATTTTAATGTATCATTAATATGTATCACATCCATATGATTTTCCGAAACATTATTATTATTATTATTATGCACAAAATTTATCAATCAATTTTGGTTTAATAAACTAAAATACTGCATTAATATTTATTTCATAAAAAAATTCCTTTATCGAATTATAACTCCAACACATTATCAAAAATTATTTGTTCCAGTATAAAAAATAATCTTTTAATTACATACAACTATAATTGAAAAATAAATAATTCACAATTACAACTTTGTTCTAAATAAAGTTTATGAATCATAAATATGATCCAAAAATTTTATATAATTTATATTTTTTCGAAGTTAGCTCCAACACTGTATCAAAAATAATGTTTCAATTGCTGAAAAAATAATTTTAATTAAAAAACAATTATAATTCACAAATAATCAATCAAATTAATTTGTTATCAATTTTTAAATGTAAGGGCAAATGTGTAAAGTTATATTTTTATCAATTAAAAGAATACAATTTCAATCACACCCATTACATCACTAAGAAACTTTTATAAACTTTTCATATACTTTCTACTCTATTTACCTTAATCTAAAAACTCTTATGCTTTCTCTTCAAATCATCTCAAATTCATTCTTTAATTTCCACTTCCTAATCTAAATAAAGCCTTAATGAATTTGGATTCCACCAAATAAGTCATACACGATATAGGTAAAACGTGAACATTTATTTAAAATAATATATGCCATGTGAAATATTTACTCACAATAAAAAAAACAACATTCGTATCACAGAAAATAAATTGTATTTTTTTTATAAAATAAGTCTTAAATAAATAATATTTTTATTACATGGATTTATCAAATTTAAAATTCAACATGTTACTAAAAGGATTTTAATTATGTAAAAAAAACTCAACATAAGTTAATAACCTGGATTATGTTGATTTGAACGGACTTATACCCCTAGAATTAATTTCATATAATTCACATGTATTTTTTTATTCTTTATATATGAATTGAAATTCCTTATTACTTTTTTCTAAATAAGGTTATTTATTTATTTATTTGTATTTTTTCACCGTTATCCTATTTTTATATTACACTGTTTACTACAATTATCATATCATTTATAATATTTAGTTTATTAATTCAATATTATACTTCAAGAAATTGACAATCAAAATTTCTTTCTAAATGACAAGCATAATGATTTGAATTGATTTTCTCTCTAAAGGAAATAAGTAAATATGTATTTATTTTTTGTTTAAGTATTCCTTTGAAGTTTATTTAAATTAAGAATAGCCACAGAATAATTGAAGTAGGTTTCATAACAATAGTTTTTTTTTTTCATACACTAAACTAAGGTTAGTGGATTAATTAAAGGTTAAAAATTAAGTGTTAAATGTTTTAAAATTAACCAGATCAATTTATTTTGCCTGACCACAATATTTTGTTGTATTACGAGACATAAATTGTCTGGAATCTTCCAGCACATAGAATACAACGTTAAACGAAGAAAATGTATTTGCATTATTGATATTTGACGGAATAACCCTATACCTCCTCACACCAAAACCTAGATTCTCGCTCTACATTTCGTGCTAGATCCTGCTTTCTTTGTCATTTTCGTTTTACCTTTTCTAATCCTTTTTCATGTACAGTGTTACATTTTATCATCATTAAAAACAACACAATCATACACTGCCAGCTTCAGGATTTCATCAACAAATGCCACTGCTTCAATTGAATCTTTCAAGCAGATCCTTCTGCCAATGATTGGGGAGACAATAAGGAATGTTATTCTTCCAATTAACACATGTCTGCAATCTTAGCCACCTAAACAATTTCTTATGCACCATATGTTGCCACTGGAATCATCAAGAGACTAAACAAAGCATTTGGTACTAAACATTGTTGGCTGAAATGCCAAAAAAATCTTCAATATTGGTAAGGGGATACTTACTTCCACAACATGAATAAAACATATTACTTGCCATAGAGGGTCCATGGTGGTACTTTCTATATATATGTCTTGTTACAACCCTGAGAAATTCATTAGTGTTTCAGAACAATTAGCAACATAGGAAAAACATGGCTGTCTCACACATAGCCAAGGAATTTCACTACCATGTTAGATCCATTAGCTTGCCTTGTAGAATACATTCTTCATTACCCAAAATCGAAAAAGTGTTGAAGAGGATGAAGACTTGGGAAGCCTCATCACAATCACAGAGTGAGGCTATCAAAGAAGGTCTAAAAGGGCTTGCAGAGTTGTATAATTGTGTAGAGGAATTTGTTGGTTGTCCACTCACTCAGCAAGCTCTTCTACGCCATGAAGGAAAACATGTAGAGAAGCCACTTGACATGTCAGTTTATTTGCTTGACACGTGTGGATCAGCAAGAGAATTGTTGACACTGATGAAGGAACATGTGCTAGACCTTCAATCGGCCTTGCGGAGAAAGGGTGTGGATTCAAGTGTCAATAGCCAAATTTGTGCTTACATTTGTTTTAGAAAGAGTGCAAGAAAAGACATCACAAAACGACTCAAAGCATTAAAGAAAATGGAGAATGGTTTTAAATTGTATACATACCCTCTCTTGGACTTAGACCACCATCTACTAATGGTGATCAATGTGCTAAGAGAAATAAGCAAAATCACCATCTCATTTTTCAAGAAACTCTTACTTTTCATGTGTGCACCAGTGTTGAAGAAAAACATTGGTGGGTGGTCAATGTTGAGCAGAATAGTGTCCACCAGTGTTGATAAGGAAAATAAGGTCATCAATGAGATGGGGGACATTGATGTTGCTCTCTGCAACATCCATAAGCGTTGTAAGAAAATTGATGCTAAAACAGAAGTACAAATTGTAAAGAGAGGATTAGGGGAAGTAGAGGGGAGCATTAGAGAATTGGAGGCAGGACTAGATTGTCTCTTTAGGTGCATGATACAACAAAGGGTGTCACTTCTTAATCTTCTCACTTCATGAAGATTTTTGAATTTTTGTAAGTGTGTAACTGTTAGAATGTTCTAATTTTGGCAACTTTGAAATGTCATTTTCTAGATTTGGTTGGATGAAGTTTTTCAAGTATAAAGGGAGGTGATATATTCAGAGTCTAAGTTAACACACTCCCATTTCATAACTAACAATTTCTCAAAGTTTATATACCCACTACAGATTTACAAAATATTATGTAATAATGAATAAAAATCACTGTTAATGGTAGTTTATTTTATAGCTCAATATTAACTATTCACATTACTTAATGTTGAATCTTAACTACCAAGTAATTTTTAATACACCTTAATAATGTGACACACGAAAGGAAGAACGTGACCTAAATGAGTATTACAAAGTAGTCACTTTATTTTGGTGTGTATTTAAGCTCATGAGCTTATAAGTATCTCAATCATCTCAGGAAATAGAAATAGATATATCTTATTATTCATTGACTTATATACAAAATCATATGCTGACTTTAAGGTCAGATGATTTTCAGAGGATTTTCTACAAGTGGAACATCACTCATTGAAACAACTTTGAAATTATTGTCATATCCATATATACATCGAAAGAATGACAACTCACTCTCGATAAAAATATATAATATTTAACAAATTATTTTTTGTCACATCAATCTTATTTGTATAAAGTGTCAAATAATGTCAATTGGAAAAACGTTTCTTTGACATTATTTAAAAAAAAATCAATTGACATTGGACTTATGATAAGCGAGACTAACATGATAAATGATAATTTGGTAAATGTTATATAAACCTTGAAAAATAGATGTGAGTGTGTTAAAAGAGTAAGTAAACTTATCACTATCCCATTAATACTTCAGAACTAAACATATTAATATTTTAATTATTCTTTAATATAAAATATTTATTTATATTATTAAAATAGATTGTAAAGGGAATATTTTCTGTTTTATATGGTGTAAAAGTATTATTTTTACAGTATAAAAGACATGGGTACAGAGTGTTTAATTCCTTGTTTCATATAAACTACAGTGTGTTTAATTGACTTTCATTTGAGGTTTCTTTGTGTGAAACAATGGCACTGTATTTTTAGCTTTTTCCTAACAGTAACTCAAGCTTTGATATATTGACTTAGCCTATAGTCATGATGTTATGCTTAAAATTGGAGTCTTGGAGCTTTAAAATTATTAACTTTTAAATTTAAAATTCTCACTCATAAAAATGAAACAAATATTTGTATTGAAACAAATTTTGTAAAAATATCTTAAAAATAATATGAGATAATGAGATGTATATGAAATAAAACTTCATGTTATGTTATGTTATGCAATTTGCGTTGGAAATAACTTTAGGCACAAATTAATTTAGATATATATATATATTTTTTTTGAAAAAAATTACTGTCAGATTATTTGCAAATTTACTAGAGTGCTGATATTTTGACTTTTGCACTTCTTAAAAGAAGCTTTACAGTCCACTTTAATAATATAATAATATATATTATAATTTTAAATTTAAATTAAATTAAATATTATAAAGATATTATTATTTTAAATTGTTAAAGGAGTTTATTTATTTATTTTCAACCGTCATTAACTATTATGATACAGGAAAACCCTATTTGATATATTAAAGTCAAATAAATGAACAATTTTCTTAACCTCTTTTGTTTACCAAATGTTTTCTTATTTATGTTTTGTAAATGAATTTTTGTTACAAAAAATAAGTTCATAATTATAATAAATGAGCTGAAAAATTCAAACACTTTCGACAATAAAAAATTCATTTTTTCAATATGATATTTTTATTTTGAAAATTAAAGTTTAAAAAGGACAATAAAAAAGGAACAAATTCAAATAATCAATAACCAAAACATTAAAATTTATTCATCTTCTTCTGATGTATAATAACTAAAAAATGAAATAAATTATTTTATAGAATATGCATAAAATTCACTTCCTTTTAAATTTCATAATAATTACATTACTTATTAAATAAATAGAAAATAAAAAATAATCAAAATTTCTAAAATGCTTATAATTTTTTTAAAAAATTGCGCTAAAAGTATAGTCAAAATTCCTCTCCATTGTATAAAAATGCGATGTTGTTTTTCAATATATTTTGTTTAATGCTCAGTGGTATATTTATTATATTTTTTTCCGTTAATCTCAATCATTTTTTTTATGTTTATCGACAAGTTTAGATTTTTCAATCAACGTTTAAAAAAATTGAAAATTTGTATCTATTGCAACGGTATGAGTGGATTGCACCAACCCAATCTAACTCAAAATGTATTTTTTAGGATTATGTTGAGCCATTAAATTAGACTGAGTTTTAAAATAGATAATGACTACATAATAAATAAATAAATGTATAAGTATTAATGTTCTGATATTTTAACTATAAAAATAATTTTATATTTTATTACATTAATATAATTTATGTAGATAGCATGACTATAATTATTACTTCATTAAAAAATCATTCAAAATATTTATCTTGAAATATTCTTTTGTTATAAAGTGGTAATTGTTTTTTAGTTACTTGAACTTTTGACACAATCTAATCCAACTTAATTATGATTGCATTGAGTTGTAGATTAAAGAACATAAATTCATCTCAACCTAATTCAATTACATTTATTTGGAGTTAATTAAAGAGTATATTAGAATCAACTCATCGCGTGCCACTATATCATGATACAATTGAAATCTGAGAAAATAAATTTGCATAATTATGTAAAAAGATAAAAACTAATTGAAAGTTGAATTAGAATTAAATAAAAATAAATAAATTCAATTACAACGTTTTGCCATGTCATCTCTTCATACTCTGTTACAATATTATTTATTTTCTTTCCTTCCCGCGAACATAGAAAAAAAGGAAAAAGATGAATGAGAGAAATTTCATTACATAAATAGATAATATTTTTCTAAAACAAACGCTTCTTCCCCTTTTTTTTAAAAAAGAACTAATAAAACCAAATAAATGCAATGCAAATATTTTATCTTAGTTAATTTATTTATTTTTCATTTTATTAAATTTTCAAGCGTCTAAAGGGGGAAAATAATGACTCCAAAGTTAAAGTTCCCGCCATTGCAGCCTTTTAAAACCCTTTTCCTTGCTACATTCTTCTCTCACTTGAATTTTAACATTTCTCTGAGTGTATCTTCAATCTTCGTTGTTTATTCTCCAACACCCGAAGCAGCGATACCATGCCTAAACGCGGAGCATCAACCCCAGCTGTTGCAGAAAACGACACCGTATCGCTGCTTCCCTCCCAACGCAAGAAGGCCAAGCTCTCTTCCCCTAATCCGGTCGTCTGCTTCGTCGGAAAACCAATTCCAGTCACCGAGGCCCGTGCCAAGTGGCCCCACCGTTATCCCTCCGAGGTCTTATTCTTAACCTCTTCCGTTCAAAATTCTTTATTATAATTAATTTTGTTTGTTCTATCGGCTCATTTCTTTTTTGTATATGAATAATCAGGGAAAAAAGAAGGGTTCATCTGCTAGCATCTCAAAAGAGTTAGTGTTTTATTTCATTTTGCATTTTTCTGCTTCGTTTCTTATCCGCGAACTTCAATTTTAATGTATATAGTTGCGTTTTTCTGTGTAGGGCTACGGGTGAAGACAATGAGGTTATGTTGGCCACGTGTCATTATCGTCAGGCTAAAATAGATGGGGTTGTGTTTAACCTACATGACGATGCTTATGTCAAGGTATCAAGCTCTGTTCTTTAATTTTCTTTGTGCTATGCTTGGTGAGAGCAGAGGGTTGAAAAAAATGATATTATTGTTGAATTGTTTCAGGCTGAGGATGGTAAACCTGATTATATTGCACGGATTGTTGAGCTGTTTGCAACCGTTGATAATGGGATGTATTTTATGGCTCGGTGGTTTTATAGGGCTGAGGACACAGTAAGACTCGGTTTTTTCATGACTTGTTTTTTTTGTTTAGTATTACTTGCACCATGTGTTAACTGGTTTAACTCATTTTGGAAGTTTTGAACAAGTGCAGGTCATAAAAAGTCACGGTGATCTCGTGGATAAGAAACGAGTGTTTTTATCTGATGTAAAAGATGAAAATCCGCTTGATTGCATTGTTTCAAAAGTCAACATTGTTAAATTAACCCCAAATGTAAGTGTTGTGCTGTTACATTGTTTCGTGCAAATGTCTGGCAATTTTGTGAATTTTGTTTAGGTGTTTGGAAAGTATTATATCAGTTTTTGGAATTGTTTTTATATGCTTCCTTTCTAGGTTATTTAAATCCATATCTTGGAAGCTCTGCCCAAGATTTCCTTTAAGCTTATATCAACAAACTTTATGGTCAAGTCTATGAATGTCTTATTGTCTGATAAGATTACTGAATTAATAGGTGATTTTATAAGACATGTGCTATACCTTTATAGTTGGTTACAAGTGTTTGAAGTTTGCATACTACAGGTAGGTTTGACTACAAAGGAAAGAAAAATTCCCCCTTGTGATTACTATTACGACATGACGTATACTTTGCCATACCTAACCTTTTCCAATGTTGTCAACGGTAAGAATGTTATGATGCTTTGTATGAAATTACCAAACTACTCACGGTCTCTATTGTTTTTGCTCTATACTTTGCTGACTTTTACCTTTTTATGTGGTTTCCTTTGATAATCCAGACACAGTTAAAAGCGAGAGCGATGCATCATCCACAATTTCTAGTGAATCTGGATCTAGTGGCTGCTTTAATGGTGCTAACCTTGCTAATGAAAAGACTATTAAAAAGAACAGTTCCAATTCATCGGAGTGGGCTTTGCTGGACTTGTATTCTGGTTGTGGAGCAATGTCCACGGGGCTTTGTTTGGGTGCATCCTTGGCTGGGGTAAAACTTGTCACGGTATGCAGAGCGGTTCTTTTGAAAAATTTGGTTTATTTGGCTGTTTTTTGAGCAATTTATAATGATTTTATATTTCACTTTAAAGAGGTGGGCCGTAGACATTAATGCCCATGCATGTAAAAGTTTGAAGCAGAACCATCCTGAAACTCAGGTAAGGTTGTGTCAACATGCTTTAATTGTCATTTTTTATTGGATTTTCAATCTTGTTCTGATATTACTTTCAAAAAATAACGTTCAGGTTAGAAATGAACCTGCTGAAAACTTTTTGGCTTTAGTAAAAGCTTGGGCAAAACTTTGTGAAGAATTTTCTTTATTAGGATCAGAACGTTCAGAGTCAGGTCCAGACATGGAGGAAGATGAAATTGATGATGAAGATGTTAATGTGAAAACAGAAGAGTCAGAAGATCATTCTGACTCTGAGGATTTTGAAGTTGAAAAGTTACTCGCTGTTTGCCATGGTGATCCAAACAATGTCAAGAAACCAGGACTATATTTTAAAGTATGTTGCCTTCAAGCTTGCATAATACATTAATTGGTTTACATAATTAGTTGAATGTTGTTAGTGTTATTAGGATTGGCATATGCACGGGAGAGTTCTTCGCTCGTCCTGTCATTCCTTAAAATTTATTTGGTGTCTAATTTTGGGAGAAATCCGTATAACAAATGAGTATCAATTAAGGTTGTAATACACACGCTTACACAATCATCCTGATGTTTATGACTTTGGTTCTTCCATATGTAGAAGGCTAAGGTAATTATTTGGTGATCTAAATTTTTAATTTCTTCAAGGCATGCAAGGAGAATTATATCTGTATTAATGCAGATATCAGTTCTTAAAATGGTGCAACATGTGCTTCACAGTATGACTATGATTATTATACTTGATGTGATAAGATATATAGACAAAAATTAATACAAATCTAGAACATGGGTATAACAAACTGCTATAATTTTTTTTTTTTTACAGTTTGATATAAATGATAAAATCTTTCAATAGCTTATACTCCTTTTTAAATAACATTCAACGAATTACAGTTATTGCAATTTACTATAGCTGTTCTACTAATCAACTTAATGAAGTTCTTAAAATTTGATACTTAAATTGGAATTCTCATCTTATGAGCCGAGGTACCAATAGCACCTTTAGAAGTAGACTTAAACAATTAGTTGTCAAGGAGTGACTTTAGGTTTTGATTTTACTGGAATATCAGGTGTTAATTTAGCCTCTTTTATTTATTTTCCTGTGCAATGAATAAGTTTCAGTTAATGATCAATCGGTCTGACATCTGTTTTAAATCACTCAGGTGCGTTGGATGGGTTATGATTCAAGTTACGACACATGGGAGCCAATAGATGGATTGAGGTAAATTCCTTCTTATCTGCTATCTGTTACATAACACTTTACACCAAATCTCTGCAGAATTATGACTCTGATCTTGTTTTTGCCAGTGATTGCAAGGATGTTTTGAAGAATTTTGTGACAAAAGGGTACAAGAAGAAGTTATTGCCTCTTCCTGTAAGATTCTCCAAATTTGGCCTACAGGCTACTGGTTAACTTGTGATGTTTATTCAATTGATTTTGCATTTAACTTTTTTCAGGGCGATGCTAATTTTATTTGTGGAGGACCTCCATGTCAAGGAGTAAGCGGTTTCAACCGCTTCAGGAACGCAGAAGCTCCGTTAGAGGATATAAAAAATAAGCAGTTGATTGTTTACATGGATATTATTGATTTTCTGAAGCCAAAATATATCCTCATGGAGAATGTCGTTGACATTTTGAAGTTTTCGGGTGGTTATCTGGGCCGTTATGCTATTGGTCGACTTGTGGCTATGAATTATCAAGCAAGAATGGGCATGATGGCAGCAGGGTCTTACGGCCTTCCACAATTTCGTATGCGTGTTTTTCTTTGGGGTGCTCGTCCTACTGAGGTAAAATTATTATTGCTTGTGCTTATATAATTTTTTGCTGTTGTTGTGGTGGCATAACTTCAATGTTGTATGGAAGTTAGCTGACTTGATTACACTTTTTTTTCTCCTTTGATGGGTAGAAATTGCCTCCATATCCGTTACCAACTCATGAGGTCGTGTCAAGAGGTTTCGTACCCACTGAGTTTGAAGTAAGGACAATAGATTTAGATGTGTTTTCTCCATCTTCCTTGAAAGGCATTGTCTTCTATGTTAATCTAACTAAGTTTGAAGTGGAAGCATTAATAGTTGTCATTACAATGCAGGAAATTACAGTTACTTATAATAATAAGGAAACCTGTAAGTTGGGTGAAGCTCTCCTACTTGAGGATGCAATATCAGATCTTCCACCTGTATGTCTATATGTTTATTTTGTTCTGAAGTACATGAGTTAATTAAATTTGTTGGATTGATGTGAGTTTTTAATCTTGATCACATTTTTTTCTTAATTCTCAACTCAACCAGGTTACAAATTATGAGAAGCAGGATGAAATGAATTATGGAACCAAGGCTCGTACTGAGTTTCAAAAGTATATTAGATTGAAGAAAAGTGGTACGTTTTTATATGTGTCTGCCATTTAAAGCATGTTAATATTATTTATACTTTGTTTTAAGGTCCTTGGCCTTTATCTGCTTACTAATTATCTGTGTTCTTATTTAAGACATGGTTGGATATTCTTTTGGTCTGTATTTGCTTTTGGTTGACTCATTGACTGTAGTTTAGTAGGTATTTGGCACATCGCTCTCAATTACATAATCCCACTTTACATTATAGATATTGACATTACAAGTCTTTTGTTTTGAAGAGATGGTAGGTGGTAATATGGGTACTGCTCAAAGCACGGCAAGTAGGATACTGTATGATCATCGTCCTCTGGAATTGAACAAAGATGATTATGACAGAGTTTGCCGGATTCCCCAGAAGAAGGTTCCATAATTTGACATTATGTGTTGTTAGAAAATTTATTTTGGTTTATTCTAATTTTATTGGTTCTTGGTAACTTTTATAGGGTGCAAACTTCAGAGATCTACCTGGAGTACTTGTTAAGGACAATAAAGTTGAATGGGATCCATCGATTGAAAGAGTGAAGCTAGATTCTGGGAAGCCTTTGGTACTAGGCCATTGTCTTATTTTCCGTAGGAACTTTGACACTGGTTCTTTGTTGAATACCTATCTCTAATACATATTTATTTTATGTTCATGCATAGGTTCCGGATTATGCAATGACATTCGTTCGTGGAACCTCTTCTAAGTAAGTATATGTAAAGTGATTGATTATATTACATATTTAGTTGTCTGTATCAGAATTTCTAATATAACTTGCTGACAAAACACAGACCATTTGGTCGTTTGTGGTGGGACGAGATTGTGCCAACAGTGGTGACAAGAGCTGAGCCTCACAACCAGGTTATTACTTTCATTATCTACATTATTTGAACAAATGCATATTTTTTTTGGATTAATTATATTGCATTTGATGTAATAATCAAAATCATGGTTCCATCTTAGCCATTTGAAATGGTTATGTGAATAGTAGTTTTTTCAATTCTTTTGTATGCATAGTTGAATTCGAATGTTACTTTATGTCAGGTCATTCTTCATCCAGCACAAAATCGAGTACTAACTATCAGAGAGAATGCAAGATTACAAGGGTTTCCCGATTGTTATAAACTTTGTGGGCCTATTAAGGAGAGGTAGGATTTAGCAAGGTTCAAAATCTCTTTGATATATTCCTGATGTAGTCATATATTACTCCATTGATTGAGTATTCTTTCTCTTTCATCACCTTAAGTTATAACTAACTTGGTTGCAATATTATTCTGGTTCTATAGATACACACAAGTTGGAAATGCTGTTGCTGTTCCTGTAGCTCTTGCAATGGGATACACGTTTGGTTTGGCCTGTCAGGGATTGTCTGATGATAAACCTTTGGCAACCCTTCCCTTTAAGTATCCAAATTGTCTTGTCCGTTCATCTTTTGCCAAAACTGAGGATAATGACGAAGAATCAAGTTAAGAGTTGAGATTGTTTCTTTTTCCCAATGTAAGTGTGAGTGTACACTAGAAGAGCAAATTTGTACACTTATCATTATATATTCAAAATCAAAATGTTTTTAAATTAATGAAACTTGACATCATTTAATCAACATTGTTATTATCTAATCTTATTAAATTTGGTGTACCTTGGCACTGTAGCTCTTCACAGTTATAAGATTGAAATAATAAATATTGTAATTAAATAATAAACCTTTAACACATTTATGTAAATCAGACTTATTAAATTCAGAATGAAAATATGTGGTTTAAGTAATAATCATCATCAGATACGGGATGCATTTAAGCTCAATAACAACCTTTATGTAAGTAATCTTTGGAAATACTTATAAATCATAATCTTGAAAAAGTAAAGTAATTATTTCTACAATAATGATATAATAGTCTAAAGTTTATAAAAACAATAAGACAATATACACAACAATTAAATGTTGACAAGAATATTAAAATAATTATAAAATAAATATTTTTAAAAAATTAAAAATATTACTTGAATATATATTGTTTTAAATTGAAGTATTTTTTTTAAAATAAGTTATTTACAGAGACTTTATTATATAATGTGTGAAAATTAGATTTCCAAAATTATTAAATTAAGATTAGTAAAAATTCAAATTATTTAGTAAAAATAATTATCTCTTAATGATAGATGATAGTAAAATGTTATTATAATTAATATTTAAATATCATAAACATACTTAAATTTATAATAAATATTAATTAAAAGTTATAATATAAAATGATATTATTAATATTAGAATATCATAAACATATTTAAAATAATAATAAAATGCTAATTAAAATTTATAATATATATGAATAATATTTAATTTCAAATGTAAGTATATTAAAATAGTAACAATAAAAATAATAAATATTTATAAAATATAAAAGTATTAGTAATTTATTACTAAGTAAAGTAATAATATTACAATCTAAGATCTAAAAATAGTAAAGTTGATCAGAAAAAGGAAATGAATATGATGGAAAATATAAATAATAATAATAATAATAAATTTAATTTAAAAAATAAAGTAATATTATACATACCAAAACATGAAAAAGTAATATTTATATCTAGTGGTAGATATCCATTGCCACCAAGTCTGGTAAATATTGATTGATGTTAAGCTAGTAATATACTATATTAAAGTTGATAAGAAGCTTTACTATTTAACATTCTATATCTTAATTAATGAAATCACATGAGTTTTAATGAAGGGGTGGCTGATGAGATGTGCATTGTAGTATAAACTACTAACATATAATAAGGGTGACAGAAATAACTAGCCAATATTTAAAAATATAAAATGACAATAATGGTTTTAGTTTTAGGTTTGATTGATTAGGTCAAGAATCAAAGTCACATGTTAGTCAATGGACATTACATTTTGGATCATAATTGATATGAATGATTAGTTACATCACATGCACCTTAGGTATTCTATAGTGCATATTTTGTCATATAGAGTATGCTAATGAAAATGTTTTATATGTTATACCCATTAAAAACATAACTAAAATGAAGATATGTTTTGTATGTTAGAAAAAATTGAAATCCACCCTATCCACATGGGGACAATATTGGTGTGTTTTAGGCAGTTATTCATTCTAAGTTGATACCAATCTTTCTCAACTTGGAATATTTGATGAAAAAGAGACCTTTAATGTTATTTTTCAGTTTAAAATGATTAAAACAGGATAATATTGATAACTAGAAATTACAACAAATGATAGAAATTATGGTTGAAATAGTCACAAAATACAACATTTTTGCTTTGGCCTAAGAATAAATCACATAATTTCTGACATTGCTTAGTGACATGATATTCAAGAAATGCTGACAACATAAGGTGCAACCTTCATTCAAAATATGTAGTCTAGTCCCTTGAAACGTGTATACTTTTTCTTATTATTTAATTTCAAAGCAAGTTTTATCAGTTAATTTAAATGTTTTACTGATCAGTTCAGTTCAACTCACAAATATTCAAGATATATGAAAATCTTATGGACAAGAAAAAAAATATTAATTGTACATAAATGTTATGTAAAATATACACCAGGAATAAAATTAAGTGCATTCTAAAGGATTATTAAGTGTTAAATTTATAAATTTGTTAAGGAAAAACTAGAGAAATATCAGTATATTGCAAGACTAAGATAATAACTTTCAATGATTCAAAACAACTGTAATTACAGTAACACGAGCAAATGAATATTTTATTCAACATTTATTGACAAAAAGTCCTTACTGCTATAAACTACAATTTGCCAGAGAACATTATTCTTAAATACATTGCTTTTCAAACATAATGTTGTTTAAGCTAAATGTCCGCAGAAGAAAAAAACCAATAAAGAGAAATCAATTTCTCTCGTGTATTATGTCTCCTATTCTTGATAAAAACCCACTAGCCACACCATTTCCAAGTACCAGAAATTATTAATGCTGTAATGCTTTTCATGATGCTAACACATCTATTTCTAAGGTAGAAGAAGTGTCATTGTTGAGTGTCCTTTTTTGTCTCCCAGTAACACTAAATGCAGACATCACAACTCAGCTAAAAAAAATGATTATGACAATTGAACAAAACATTACTCATATGTCCTCTAATAACCTAGATTCCAGGACTACAGTAGAAACTTTAGGCTACAACCACTAGTTTGAGTTGGTGAGAATTATTAAATCTATTCATTTCTTATCTTTGAAATAGAACATGAATTGACAAGATAGGATGATAGCAGAACACACACAGTGATAGTTTGAAAATATCTTATATTATTAAATTGTGGCCAAGAAGATGAAATTATTGATGGCTTAGAGGGAGCACAAGCCAGTAATTCACTGTATTCATTGTTTAGGACATTGTGTTTATCACAGTTATAAAATTCTATCTTGCTCATCCAATGACCATGGAGATTAAAAAAATGGACACAACACAGCTGCCAAATTTCTGACCCTAAATGTCAGAAAGTCATATGAAAGTTTGGATGACTCACATTGCCATCACATGTACACATCACATAATTAACCTTCATAAACATGGTACCATGTTTAGGTTCCCCAAATCATGGTCCTTTAAATAGATTCAACAAAGACTAGTTGCCATTCAAGCAATCAAGCATCTTGTCTTAGCTATAGCAGCAACACCCTTCTAGCAAACACTGAAATAAAGTATGGAAGACATTTCTAAATATCCTTATGTACATCAACCTGTAAGATCCATTAGTTTTCCCACTAGAGCACACTCAGTTTCTCAGAGAGTTGAAGCACTTCTAAACCACCTAAAGCATCATCATTCTCAACCTGTCTCAAGCACTACAGGTTTAGAGGCAGAAACAATTCTGAGTGACTTAGTTGTGCTTGCTGAGGTGTACAACTGCTCTGAGGAGCTCTTCCATTCTCCACAGTCCCAACAAGCTCTTCTACGCTACCAAGATGGGAAACTAGTAGAAGAAGCATTATGTGGCTCAGTCACATTACTAGACACATGTGAGTCTGCAAGGGATTTGTTGTTGGTTCTAAAGGAACACATGCAAAACCTTCATTCAACAGTACGTAGAAGAAAGGGAGATTCCAACATTGAAAGCAACATTTCTTCTCTTGATATCTTCAAGAAGAAGGCAAAGAAGACAATTTCTAAACAACTTGTTCAACTAAAGAGAATGCAAAATAAGGTTAATTCCTTTTCTTTACTGGATCAAGATCAACAACTAGCATTTTTGGCTAGAGTTCTAAGAGAATCAAACACCATCACCATCTCTGTATTACATTCTATATTAGTATTTTTGTCCATGCCAACATTTGGAACAAAAGGGCCCTCCTCCTTGATCTCAAAGTTGAAGACCACTGTTTTGTTCTCTTCACAGAAGGAACAGAAGAACACAAATGGGGTTGCAGATCTCCACAATGTTTTGTGCTCCCTCTTTGGAAGAGAAAAAAATGGTGATTCCAGTGGTGGATTTCAAAGGGCACTAGGAGTGTTGGAGACGTTAAATGTTGATATTGAAGCTCTTGAGGGTGGATTAGATTGCATATTTAGATGTTTAGTGAAAAATAGAGTTTCTTTTCTGAATATGTTAGTTCATTAAAGAGTAATAATGGACTTAAAGTATCTATTTGTAAATATAACCATTCCAATATATTGTTACTATCTAAAATAATGCTAACCATTCCAATAATGTTAACAGAGGTAGAAAATCTTAATGACTAAGTTGGAATTTATCCACTTAAATTATTCATGAATATTTAGAATATCTTTGTCATTCTTTGTAAGGTTGAAACTCAAGGTATTATGTAAGATATTTGAGTCAAGTTATATTTAGACCTGAAAAGTGTTTTTTTAATTATCTAATATTTAATTAAAGTTTCAAATGCAATAATGCTTCTTGAGAATGAAATGTATGGATTTTTAATGTGAATTGATTAAACTAGTTGTAAAATTTATATCACTATCACGATTAATATGTAATCTTGAAGCAATATGTACAGTGTTACCTTTAAAACCAATTTAGTTAAAAAGACTATACTTTCTCTAATAAATTCACCATCCCACTATAGAATATCCACATGCCTTTGTTCCTTTTTCACCAAAAACATTAAGATTATTTAGTGAATTTTGTTTTTTTCCCCTCCATTTCGATAATTTCTTCATATAGCCTCTCATTAAAAAAAAAGAACATATTATTCTGTATGTTTAATGTTTTGAAAAAAAATGTGTAAGAATTTTTTTTTTCTTTAGGATTTTGTTATTTGGAAGTTGTCGTGACCAAATAATCTATAATATATTTTGAAATTTTGTTGGTGTTAAAAATTATATACCCTAGGTAACAAATACATTTGAGATAACAGAATAGGTAGTTATAAGCATAAAAGTTGTAAAGACATTATTTAGGTAACACCTCATTTTTATGACTTCAAAGAATTTCATAAAAAAAATTTAAAATGTTATTTACAATAATTAAAAATTGGATTAAACTCAATCTTACAAAAATTAGTTCATAAATTGATGCTTGCACTCTCATTAAGATATGTTCTAAATAACTCTGATATCATATTAAGAAGTTGACTCTAAGCTTAATTCAACTCGTAAGATTTATATCCACTTATACTATGAAATATCCTTATCTCTAATTGATGTAAGATTCCCAACAATAACTTTTATAACTTTTATGTTTAGAACTACGAAACATATTATTTGGAGTGGATAATAACAACAAATTTTCAAAATATATTTGAAATTATTCCATCAAGACAAACTTCCCAATAATAAAATAAGAAGAAAAAAACCCTCTTATGTACATATAAAAAGACAAGGATATTTAAGGTAGCTTTTTGCTTCGTGACCCACCTCATGACCCTAATCAAGGTGATAAGATCAAGCATAAAGTTTTCTTAATGATTTTCTCATGTCTTTTCTCAAAATATGCTTTACTACAAAAAAAAATGAATCTGTTGTTCCTTAAAAGAATAAATTCTTTTTTAAATTGGTGCCTTGTTTTTAAAGTTTTTTTCATAGCTTTGTTTTTGCATTAAAAAACTTGGCTCAGTCTCTTATGCTATCAAAATATTGAGCTGAAACAATTGAAAATTTCTCTTTGCCTTTTTTAAAATAAATCTGTTCACTTTATTTTCAATATGTTCTTTTTATAACAACTTTTTAACTGTTTTTTAAATTTAAAAGTCTGTTATAAATCGTTTCTTATATAAAGAGACACATCTCATTTGAAAAGAATGCTGATGAGCAATCAAGTTTTAAAACAGAGATTAAAAGTTTTTCAGTGAGTTGGAAAAGATTTGCACGTGTTATTGAAAGAGTTTCCAAAAGAAATCAAAGTGTGCTTGTTCTTGTGTGCCCTAAGCTTGGTGGAGGTGTTGTCACTAGTGTGTTGCAAATCAATTCTACTGGTTTTTTCAGTTTCCTGCATTCCGTGTATTCGATTCCATCATTCTTGTCTCTATAACAGTGTTTGTAAGACACTTCTTGATTGTGTTTCTTGAAGTGTTGGTAGTGCTGAAATTGTATTTTTCAGCTTGGTATGCCTTGTTCTTGTAGGGTTCAAGAAACTTAAGGTTGTGTAATTGATTTGTACTTTTTTTAGTGGATTTCACCTTGGGTAAGGTGAGACTAGATATAGTTGTATTGAGTGAACCAATATAAATGTGTGGTGTTCAATCTCTCTTAATCTTTGCACTCATTTACGGTTTCTTGTGTTGATTTGCTAGAAAATAAACTTGTTCAATTAAAATTGAATCTGTTCTTTCTGAGTCTGTTCATACTGTTCTTTATATTATGAAAACTGATCTAAATAACTTGTAGTTAACTGAGTGTCTGCTTTGGTTGTATTAGAAGTAAATCTCTCTGTTAAAACAAAGCCAATTAAGTGCCACGTTCTATTCAAGTGTATGGTTTAATATTCAAAGATAGTCTCTTGATTCAACTCTTAGTTTTCATCTTTGCATATTAATGTGATACATTGCTTGCTGCTTAATTCTCTTATCTGGAAAACATATAACTGAAACACTGTCTTGATAAACTAAGCAGAAAAATAAATTTGTTATTTCCAAAATAAATCGATTCTTTTGCTCTGTATTGTTAAAAACCCTAATCTGTTTGAAAATTTTATAAGCTCAATTCACCCTCCTTACTCTTGAACTTAGACATTAATAAACCCAACAATATTGTCTTTTTAGGGGGTGTAGGAAGAGAGAGTCCATGAACTTTTGTGTCGAGTGAGCCTTAAGGGGATCAGATTAAGCATAAACCTTTTCTTCCTCTACCCCATTATTCCTAACTACACTCCTTTTTTTATTAGAAAAAGACAAAAATACTCTCCTTCACTCTATCACATCTTCGTCGCTGTCATTATTGCTATCAATGCTGCTATCATCGCTGTTAGTACGCCATCAACATTGCACCTTTGTTCTCCACTATACTTTTTTTGAGAGGAAGAAGAAAAAGAAAGATAGCTTATTCTATAAAACTTGTTCTGAAAACTTTCATGTAAGTTATGGAAAACATGTTTTGAAAAACTCCTTTTGGAATACATTTCATGTCCTGGAAAACTTGTTCCAAAAAGTCCGTTTCAAAAAATATATGTTCTGCCAATTGCAGAAACCTTATTCCAAAAGATTTTTTGGAACAGATAATCTGGAAATTACTTTTACAAAGAGTATAATTGTTATTTAAAAATTATGGTGTTGCAGTTAGATATTATAGGAGTGCAAGCGCTTCGTATCTATCATCTGTGCCTGGCCTGAGCCCAACTTGTTGCACCCATGTTTCGGCTGATTCTCCCTACACTATTATTTCAGATTGATACCCAACATGTTCATGTAAAATTACTATAATACTCTTAATGAAGTAGAAACTAGGTTACATATAAATGTATCCTACACCCAGCAGCCAAGAAACCTTTCAGATGTAGCAATCTGGAACCTAAAAAATCATTCTGGATACTCATATGCACCTTCCGGATATAGATATTCAGAACTCATTTTTTACTTCCGGATATGCGTATTTTTATATCTAGAGATATTGACATTGTCTTCTAGATTCATGCATCTGTAAGCCTATATCCAAGCTCCCAAATATCATAATCCAGGAACAACTCACCTAAAAAATGACGAAAACGAAGATGCAATGTGTTTTCTGACCTCAAAACAATATGTCCCGCAGCTAAGAGTGTTTCCTCCATCACCACACCAACATTGCACCAACACCAGCTCCTCTCCACCTAAAACAGACACCAAGTTCTTATGCAGCCTTTTAAAAAAAAAAAACAAAAAACAAAAACAAAATTGGATTTAAAAAGTTATGTTGAGTGTACATAAAAAATATATGGTACAGGGAGAAATTGCCATATATTTCTTGGACCACATCCCATTCATTCTGGAATGGGCTTTCCGGAGCCCGTTTAGGAATGTACGAAAGGTAACCTAAAAACATGTGGGCTGCTTCTTCCTGCACCTCCATACCTTCTTCTCTCACCTCCATAGATTTTCGTATTTTCAAAACTGTCCCTATGTAATATTCCGGATTACATAATCTGAAAGTCATTTTTCAAATTTGTAATTAGCTTCCGGATTATATAATCCGTAAGTCTTTTTTCAGATGCATGATTACTTTCCGGATTACATAATCTGGAAGTCTTTTTTAACTTCCGGATTATGTAATCCGGAAGTCTTTTTTCAAATGCGTTTCCGGATTACATAATTCAGAAGTTATTCTATGGAGGTGGCACAAGAAGGATAAAAATGTATTTTCATGTTGTGTATGGAGGTGCCAGAAGAAGATATAGAGGTGCAGGAAGAAACAGTCAAACATGTGAGTCGCAAATAAAGAAAGTTACCTGACCTGACAGAATAAAAGAGACTTTCAGGCCATTTTTTTCAGAAACAGAAAAATAATTTCTTTACAGGCTAAAAAATCCCATTTGTTTTAAGAAGGTCATCTACATATATTATTATGTAGCTCTACAATTTGTGACATAAGTTAATTTTAAAATATATTCTCAATCCAGAAATTCAAAAATAATTCTCCAAAAGTAAAAATAAAAAGAACCTTGGTACATAACTAAAACTATATAAAATACTAAAGAAAATAAAATGAAACCATACTTCATTTCCATGTTCATTGTTTTATGGGAGATGTATTTGGTTATCTTGAAGAACCTGCGTGGAAGAGATGGACAAGATGTGTTCGGATTCTACTCTGTTGTCTTCATGACTGAAAAAATGTTTGGGAAAAGAAGATTATACTTATTATGCGACAGGAGGTGCACTGGTCTGGTATGTTTTTGTTTCTTCCCAACAATTAACATTAACATTGGGACCGTAGGATACTCGTTCTTTGAATGTACCACAACTCCACAAGATTTCTCAATAAATGCAAATATAGGAATCATATTCTTCTTTTGTTTAAAACATAATGAGTGAATTGGTAAGATCAAGCAAGGAGACATAAGTTGTTATTAGCCATTCATGCACCCATAAAATAACCCATCATTTTGTTCTCCAAATTGTAATCAATATCATATTTTATGTAACTCTTGTTGCATCCAACAAGATCTGCATATCATCGATCCAAGAGCCATTTATTACATCATTTTTTAGTGTTATGTCTTTTCCTTCAGACAAGCCCAAGAGGCAAACTGGGTGATGAGTAATGAGGTTTTCTGATTGCCAACACTGGGAGGACATGCCAGTTATGCAAAACAAACCCATTTCAATACTATTTTGTTCTGTATTATATCACCAATAATAGTGCATAATGTTTG
>Ga0123342_1004115_pt1 | contig 22589 bp, 16 predicted proteins | sample Turbeawhitnodule_FD_89960 | JGI IMG/M metagenome (GOLD analysis project Ga0123342, IMG submission 89960) | Root nodule microbial communities of legume samples collected from Mexico - Turtle bean Mexico white nodule | ecosystem: Host-associated > Plants > Roots > Nodule | place: Mexico: Nepantla... | reverse complement strand
TTAATAATGAGTATTGATAAACAAAGACGAAACTAAGAAATAATTCTTTTAAATAGAGTGTACTATTAAGATTTTAGGAGTGTGACTTTATACAATGAATAATATAAAGTTATTTTTCTCTCTCACTTATATAAATACTAAGATAGAGAAAATATACTTCAAAACATAAATTTTTTTTCATTAAGTATGATGGTTGTTGTGTGTTTTTTAATTCATTTTTATCTTGTATTTATTAAAAGTTATGCTAAGACTATTGTAAAACAATCTTCGTCTTGACATTGTTTTGTAATTTTGATATTATATTTCTTTAGTTTTGATATTCTATGTTACGGATTTAATTTAAGTTTCCATGCTTGTGTTTACATATAGATTTGTAAGTAGAAATGAGTGAAATGTGTTGTAACATATTAGGTATTGTTGCATTAACACTTTATTAAGACATAATATATTATAAGGAGTTGTTGAGTGCTCGGGACCTCGGTCTAGACATGTGGGTATGGCCAGCTCCACTTTTGGGTCTAGAGAGTGAGCAATGAGTTTGACCCAATTTTGCTGGTAAGTCCGATGGAGAAGAATTAAAATAATAATTTTGTCATATACTAATACGAAGTTGTTAGTTAAATATATATTTTAACCTATAAATAAGTGTATGCGTTAATATATATATATGGTTGTTAGTTAAATAAATACATACGTAAAGTTATTAAGTGAGTAGAGAGAACCCGATAATAAAGGTGCACAAGATTCTTTTCTGCAAGTTAGCACCGTGAGTAAAAGTGCTCATAAGCATAATATCGTTTTTGTTGTGCTTTCAAATATATTCTCTTAAGAGAAAGTTGTTAAAGAGATATTTATAAAAAGGGTTTGACACCTTCAATAAAGGTACGTTGTTTCTGAATACTAGACTGGAACTGAATACTTACCTTATTTTGTATGCTCTCACTATTTGATCCTCGGAGTGTGTTGAACAGGTAGAGCACCCCCTGTCCCAACATAGAGACAGGTTAGAAGAACACGCAGAACAAAATCTAGAGGAGACAGATTAGAAGCGGAACTTTCCACTCAAGTCAACCGACGAGAACATGAGTAATTTAAAATTTAATCATATTTATATCATTAAATATTTTTAAAACAAAGACTCGTTGTTATATAGTAGTAAATCAAAATTATTAGATATTAGACTCTTTGCATCTAAATAAGTTTTACTTGTTTTAATATTTAGAATAATATGTGTTTTTTTTAGAATAAACAACCCTTTTAATTTGTTACACAAATGTTAGACAAAGTTTTGGAAAAAACTTTATCATGAACAAACTACTTTAGTTTCTTATTTGTCTATCATAATCTTAGTAGCTAAATTTGGAATGCAGTTCGCAACGTGATGGCTATATCATTTGACGTTCATCATCCTTGTGAATATTCAACAAGTGAAAGGTAATCCCTTAAGATAATTTATGGAAAGGTTCGGGAGAATCGCTATGAACATCTGAAATCTGTGTCCTAAGGTCACTCTCCACCATATAGTGATAACATTGAGACTAGACCTGTTTGTCAACAGCTTGTGAAAAAAGCCGACACCTGACCTTGATGAACTCAAGAGAAGGACATCCAAATTTATGTAGCTAGAGGAATTACGAGAGTTCCAAAAGAAAGCATGAGAAAGATAGGGCCTGAAAAAAGCCAAAGAAAAAAAGAAAACAAGTAGGCATCAACCTCCAACTAAGTTGGGAGAGAATCATTTGCCCAAATTCTTCCATTACACCCTATTAAACACGGACAAGGGTTGAACTTTGGATGAAGTTCTAAACACCGAACTAATCCCAACTCCTCGCAAAGTTCCAACGTCTAGAAATGTTGATACCTCTAAATGATGTCGATATCGTCATAACTTTAGCCATTCAATCGAAGAGTGTATCACACTAAGATATAAAATTGAAAAGCTTATACAAGTCTGACACCTTCAAAGATTCGTAAAACAAGGTGCTCACTTTGCATCTCCACCTCTTACATAAAGAGACAAGCGACCTCCCCACGGTTATAAAAGGAAAAACTCTTGGGATCGCCGACATGAGGAGGAAAGGTATAGGTCAAACTAGAGACCTTGTGAGTCTAGGGTTTTATCTCATTCTATAAATGAGTTTTTAAAAGAATTTGGTGATGTATTCCCAAAGGAAGGACCAATTGACCTTCCATCTTTCAGGGGCATAGAACATAAAATAAATTTGGTTTTTGGATCTAGTCTACCAAATAGACCGACATACAAGACTAATCCAAAGGAAATGAAGGAAATAAAATCTAAGGTTCAAGAGTTGTTGGATAAGGGTTGGGTCCAAAAGAGCCTAAGTTCTTGTGTTGTACCAGTCTTGTTGGTGCCAAAGAAATATAGGAAATAGAGCATGTGTTGTGGCTGTAAAGCCATTAACAACATCACCATTAAATACATGGATCTAATTCCTAGTCTTGATGATATGCTAGATGAGTTGCATGGATCCACTGCATTTTCCAAAATTGATCTTAAGAGTGGTTATCACAAAATTAGAATCAAAGAGGGCGATGAGTGGAAAACCACTTCTAAGACCAAATTTCGACTATACGAGTGGTTGGTGATGCCTTTTGGACATACCAATGCACCCAACACATTCATGAGGTTATTGAATCGTGTTCTTAGGGATTGCATAGGAAAATTTGTAGTTGTTTATTTTGAGGACATTTTAGTTTATAGTAGTAGTTTTAGTTTGCATTTGGAGCATCTTAGACATGTCTTGTTAGTGCTTAAGAATAATCATCTATTTCTAATGTAGAAAAATGCACTTCTTGCGTAGACAGTGTTGTCCTTTTAGGGTTCATAGTCAATAAAAATGGGGTTCATGTTGACCCCAAGAAAATCAAAGCCATCCAAGACTGACCAACTCCACAAAATGTCGGAGATGTTAGGAGTTTTCATGGGCTTGCAAGTTTTATAGAATATTTGTGCCTAATTTCTCCAGTCTTGTTACACCCCTGAATGAGTTGGTAAACAAAGACGTTGATAAGTGCCATATTTCAGTAATATTTTATATTTAAAAATAGGCAGTTACGAATTTTATTGATAAAATAGCTATAATTCAATCCCTAATTTATGAATTTAAACATTTTTACATATTTTGTCATTATAATATTAATACAAACGATTTATTCCTAAATTTGTGTTAACTTCAAGATTTTAGGGGAAAATTGAGATGAAAGGGCTAAAGAAGAATAGGTAAGATGAAAAGGGAAAGTTGAAACATTCAAAGTTCGCCCAAACTTGCCTAAGCAAGCTCACTCTAGAGGAACTCGCCCAGGCGATTTCACTCAAGAAATGTTGGGTTTTTCTCATCAAACTCGCCCAAGAAAGTAATAACTCACCTAAGCGAGAAAGTAAAAACTTGCCCAAGCCCAAATAGGTTAAATATGGGGTGTGAGCCATAACCCTAGACATAATTAGGAGAATAAAAAGAGATAAAAAATCCTAGAGGAGACAATCATCAATGAGAAACATCATGAATTTTCTTTTCTTGCTTTCCATGCTTGTAATGGCCAACATGAATGGCTAATTCTTAGCTTTGGGATTAGGAGTAATTTGTTCAAACTCTTATGTATCGAGGTGATATTTATCTATAATATTTCAGTTTTTGATTGATGATTGGTATTATCATTTTATTCTCAAACATGAATTATTCATGATTTTGATCCTGAGATTTGTCTGAAAGTATTTTTATGAATCTGACCTAAATGATAATGCTTAAGATATTTGAATTCTAGGAATAGATTTGAAATGTTAATTACTTTATAACATCTGTTCCTAATGATAAAGAGCTTTATAAATATGCGAGGAATCAATATTTAAGATATTTTCTTAATAATTTTGTATGCGAGGAATTGATATGAATGATTTTTAGATGTAAATCAACATCAATCAAATGATAGATTATTACTATGCTTTTTAAAATACAACAGAGTAAGAAGGATGAACCCCAATCCCAAACTCTTTACTTTGCTTTCTTTACAATTATTGTAATGATACACAACAAACTTCCATCAAACTTTATTATTATTTTTTTTCTATTTAGTGAATATCTTCCTAAGAAACAAACAAAATAACAAAAAAAAAAGAAAAATAAAATAACTGAAAAATAAAATTAAAAAAATAGAATAAATAAAACAAAATTCAAATAACTGAAAAGAAAAGAGAATTAGAAAGATAAAACCATATTTTTGCTCAATCATCTCTTCCTAAGAAGTAATCCACCTCTTTGTTAAAATCTTCATCTATACTCTTTCTTCATTTGCTTGATCTTCCCCCTTGAATAATAGAACCTGTCCCCAGACCAAACTACATAAACTGCAAAATGATTAGGAGGCATGTAGGGAGTGGGTTACCTTTGAGGCAAAAATAAAATAAAAGGTTTTTTTTTTTAAAAATAAAATCAACAAAGGTAAAAAAAACAACATAAAACTAAATAGTGGACTGGGTTGCCTCCAGTAAGCTCTTTATTTAACGTAATATAGCTTGACGAAAGTTTTTATCAACGGGGATAATTATTCTACTTGGCCAGTGCTTTTGTTATCACTTTCGTTTTCCTTGCAGATGGTTTTTCCACTTCAATTGTTCCATTCAGTTTAATTCCTTAATGACGCACAATTGCTTCGTCTTCTTCATTCCTTCCTGAGGTGGAATTTTCTCCTTCAGCTTTGAACCCTCCCTTTGTTCTCCATCTTTTGAAATTTCCTCTTGTCTCCCATCCTTATCTGCAATACAGTTAGTCACGTCATCAAAAGATTAAATCTTATCTCGTCCTCTTGAGACCTTACTCTAACTTCTTCTTTGTCCACATCCACTATGACTTTAACGGTCTTCATAAAAGGTTTACCGAGAATCAAAGGGATCAACTCGTCCTCTTTCTTGTCCAAGATAAAAAAATCCACCGAAAATATGAACATGTCGACCTTCATAAGAACATATTCTACCACACCATAAGGATGTTTCACTGTCAGTCAATTGTAAATGCATCGTGGTGGGTTTAACTTCTAAGTCACCTATTTATCTTAACATGGTTAGTGACATCAGATTTATACTTGATCCTAAATCAAATAAGTTATAATTAACAAATAAGTCATTTATCGACACAGGAATATTAAAATTCCTTGGATCCTTGAATTTTTTGGGTAAGTCTTTCTGCTTCAAAAGAACTGCTTCCAGCTTCCTACTCTATATCCTTTTCTTCAAAGCAACACATCTTCCTTTTAATTCTATCAAATAATTGTTTTTCTCTGACCATCCTGCAAAATAATTTTTTGGAAGCAATTTATCAGAAAAAAAAAATCCTTTCTTTTCTTCTTTTATGGGCATAAAAGAATGGGATAATTCTTTTGAAACCCCACTCTCTACAACTTCATATTTTTCTCCCTCTTTTCTATTTTCTCCTTTTTCTTCCTCAACCTTCACCATCTCACCATCTCCCTCTTTTATTTTATTATCACTCTCAGTAGTGATTTTATTACAATGCTTCTTAGGGTTGGTTGTGGTGTTGGTTGCGAATTGGCCAATTGGTCCCTCTGCAATTTGTGCAATTTGTTTAGCCTTCTGTCCCATCTAGATCTCAATACTCCTAATCGTGGCCATGCTATTTTCCTGCGAGCTCACAATCTTTGATAAAGCATCTTAAACTTTACTCATTCTGTCAGGGATGGATTGATAATTAGATTGATGCTGATGTTGGAAAGGCTCTTGCTTATTGGATGAACTATAGTCTTGTTTCCACCCAAAATTTTGATTTTGATTATTTTTTCAACATGGAGATTAGTTGTTGGAAAAACCACCTTGCCTTCCTTGATTGCCCATATAATTTACCTCAGCTTCAGGTAAGTTTGACTGATAAGAACAGTGACCATTAGGATGATCACCTCCAAAAAAATTACACCTGATAAGTATATTTTGACTTTGGGACGAGTGAACCGCCTACAACTTTTGGGGTAGTTTGGCCATCTGTGCAGTCAGTTGCTCAATCTCCTGTGTCAGAATCTTATTTTGAGCCAACAATGCATCTACAGTATTCAATTCCAATAATCCTCTCTTTTGATGACCTTGTCTATCATTCTGAGCTTGATAATCAGTTGTGGGCAAAACATCAATAATTCTCGTTGCTTGTTCTACATCAACAACCACCATTGTGCCACCAGCTGCGGCATCTAAGAGCATCTTCATATCAAACCTGAGACCATTAATAAATATACTCAGTAGAGCAATTTCTTCAAACCCATGATTTTGGCATTTTCTCAACATCATCTTGAATCTCTCCCATGTTTAACAGAAAGATTCCTCTGCTCCTTGTCTAAACATAGAAATTTCAAACTTAGCTTTAATGTAAGGAGAAATTGGAAAAAATCTTTGTAGGAATATTTCCTCCACATCTGGTTAGGCTCTGATTAGGATGTGATTTAAGCCACTCCTTCGCTTTCCTTGCCAAAGAAAAGGGAAATAAACTCATATACACACTCTCCAAATGACCTGGCTAAAAACCCATAGTTTCCACCAATTCATAAAATGTAGCCAAGTCTGTATGGGGATCCTCATGGCACATTGCTGTGAATTGATTGGTACTAATGAGGGTGAGAAACTCTGACTTCTTCTCCAAGGCCCTATTAGTAGCACATATTGCAATGCTAGAAAAGTGTTTAGGCCTTTTATGTATGACATTGTCTCCAAGAGTCCTCCTAAGAGGTGGTGCTTCCTCCTCGGCCATGTTGTTCTTCTCCTAAAAAATATGAATAGAAAAATAAGAAGTTGTTGAAAAGTCCTCTCTATTATCTTTTTGCTTCTCTTTCACCTTTAATTGTCGGTTTCGGCTTCAAATAGCAATTGGTCTTTTGGAATCCGACTTCTCAATATCATATAAAAGCAACTAATGCAAGGGTTAGCAAGAAAAATTCACAAGTAGTAACCGAAAATTTGTATTTTATATTTTGTTGTTTTTTTTTTCAAAAATTTAAAAATAAATAAAAATTTAAATAGCTAACTAAAATAAAATCAATAACTGCCTAAACTACAAATTAAAACTTAAAAATAAAATAAAACAAAAACAAAACAAAATAAAACACTAAAATGACAATCAGAAAAAAAATAAGAAAAATATTCAGAAAAGAATATGAATAAAATAAAAATTTACATAAAATATAAACTAAAGACAAGATAAAAGAAAAAAATAAAAAATATATAAATAAAAACTTTAAAATACAATATACTAACGTACTTAAAATAACAAGTAAATACTAGGAGTAAAATAAAACTAAAACAAAATAAAACAGAAAATTATAATTGTAAACAACTAAAATAATTTAAAGATAACTACGTATACTTACGTAAAAATAAAAAATAAAATAAAATATAACAAAACAAAACAAAAACAATATCAAAATCATAATCAAAATAAAATAAAACAAAAACAAAAACAAAATAAAACAAATACGTAAAGAAAAAAATAAAAATAAAATAAAAACTTTCTTTTTAAAACAACAGATCTACAATTAAAATAAAATAAAATAAAATATTTTAATAAAATAAAATAAAATATATAAACAAATAAAAACAAAATATTCACAATATTTAGGACACTATAACCAACAACTCACACATGTTCCCCGACAACAATGCCAAACACTTGATGACTTTCTACGGCATGTGCACCGCGGTGTCAGAAGTAATAATTTGTCCCTAAGGACGGATATCGATCCCACAAGGAACAGTGAATTATCATGTACAATAATCGCTAAATATAGACAGAACAATTAAAAGTGTGTTGAGCCTCATGGACAGGGTCTCTAAGGGAATGATAAGCCGGAACGTGGAGGTCTATGTCAGACTCATGTCACCAACACGTCAAGGACTTGGAGGAGGTCTTTGAGGCTTTGAGGAAGACGAATATGAGGCTCAACCCGAGAAGTGTGCATTCGGTGTTAAGGAATGCAAGTTTTTGGGTTTTATGTTAACCCACCGGGGAATTGAGGCCAACCCGGATAAATTTCAAACGATAACCGAGATGAGAAGCCCTCCGAACGTGAAGGAGGTGCCACAACTCATCATACATCTTACCGCCCTCTCAAGGTTCGTCCCTTGGCTAGTCGAGCGAATGCGGTCGATGGTGCAACTGCTCCAAAAAGCATCCAAGTTTAGCTAGGATGAAAAGTGTGAAAAAAATCTTCCAACAACTGAAAATGTTCTTATCCTCACCGACAGTGATTCAGAAGCCGAGATCCGACCAAACGATGATAGTCTACCTGTCGGTCTCGGAAGAGGCGGTCATTGCAATTCTCGTGCAGAAGGTTGAGAAGGAAGAGCGGCCTGTGTACCTTTTCAGTCAGAGACTCCACGCGGCCGAGACAAGGTACCAGATGATAGAGAAGGTAGCATTTGCCTTAGTCCTGACGGCCAGATGGATGAGACCCTACTTCCAAAATCACACCATCATGGTAAGAACTGACTACCTAATCTTTAAAATTTTATCTAAGCCTGATCTTGCAGGACAAATGGTAGGATGGTAAGTGGAGCTCTCGGAATTTGATATCTGGTATGAACCGAGGGGTGCGATAAAGTCCCAATGCTTAACTTACTTCTCGGCCGAGCTAACTCCCCAGTAGGATCTTTAGGTCGGATGGACGGTGTGTGCTAATGGATCGTCCAACAAAATGGTGTGTGGAGTTGGTGTCTTTCTCGAGGGTCCAGGCAACCTCATTCTCGAGTAGGCACTTAAATTCGAGTTCTAGATCACCAACAACCAAGCCGAGTACGATGCCATCCTAGCTGATCTAAACTTGGCGTACGACATGGGAGCTCGCGAAGTAACATGTAAAAGCAACTCCCAGTTGGTGGTCGGTCAGATAAAGGAGGAGTTCAAACTGAAGGAACCATTGTTGCAAAGGTACTACCATACGACCTCCAACCTTATTGTCCGGTTCAAAAGGATAACGGTGGAGCACATCCGCAAAGAGGACAACATGAGGGTCGACGCGTTGTCTTGACTCGCTACGACTAAAAAGAAAAGCCACCACAAATTTGTGGTACATATTTGTCTAAAAATTCCCAGTGTAGGAAAGGTTGAATGCTTGACCATATAATTGAGGACGATACCTGGATGACCCCAACAAATCCATGAGAGGCATGTGAGAAACCACTCGGGCGGGAGAACGATGGCAGCAAAGGTGCCTTGGGCCGGATACTTTTGGCCGATCGTCCTAAACTACTTGCAGAATATGTGAAGAAATGAACTAAGTGTTAGGAGTATGGCCCTTTGGGGAATGGATATCATAGGTCCCTTCAGCCCGGGAAAAAGACAAATAAAATTCCTCTTGGTCGGAGCATATTATTTCACCAAATTGATCGAGCCTGGGCCCTTCGCCTCCATTTCAGCCAAGAATGTTGAAAACTTCGTGTGGAGAAGCATAGTATGCTAGTTCAGAGTCCCCAACACTATCATAACTCATAACGATGGAGAATTCATTGACTGAGGGCTTCAGTCTTTTTACGAAGATCTTGGCATAAATTTAGTGACATGCTCGGTCGAGCACCCCTCGACCAACGGGCAGGCCGAAATAGTAAATAAGGTCATCCGTAATGAGTTAAAGAAGCGACTCGACACGACGAAAGGGTGGTGGATCGAAGAGCTAGTAGAAGTCTTATGGGTGTAATGCTGCACACCCCAAACTTTGAGATAGGAGACACCCTATGGCCTAACCTACCAACCGAGACCATGATTTCGGTTGAGGTGCGGGAGCTATCCCTTAGAAGGCAACACTTTGATTTGTCCTTGAATCAGGAGAGTATGTCGATCAGACTCAACCTTCTAAATGAGATGCGAGACAGAAGCAAGATCCGTGAAGCCTCATGCAAGCTCTGGGTGTACAATGCGAAGGTTCAACTAAGAATTTTTCAGAAGGGGGATCTCGTCTGGAAGACGAACGGAAAGTTCTCGTCCAACTAGTGATGGAAGAGGCCTAAGTACAAGCCGAACAACTAGAAGATCAGGGCCCACAATTAGGTCTATGGCCAAGAAGATACAAGAGGACTGGGATACTGCTACTCATGGCAGAGAAACATTTCTCTACATGTTTAAAGAAGCCAAGACCCTAGTTTAAATATTATAGAGAATTTATTTTCTTGTCAAAAGTAGAATAGAAATTTTACTAGTATTTTTTTCTAAAATGTAGTTAGGGTTGGATTAGGCATTAAAAACCACCCTATGTTAAATTAGGGTTTCTAGAATACTCATAATTAAACCTAGGGTCGGTCTTTTAACCTAATTGAGTCTCATGATGCACACCTTGATCATGCTTGCCATGTGATCTCAAATAGGCGCCTAAATTCAAACTTTAATATTTGAATTTTCCACCAATTTTCCTTGTTCAAATTCGACCCTCTAATTCTATATAAGGAGGTGCTTGGTTCTTGTATTTTCAAGATTAATGAATGAGTGAAATTGCTGTCAAAATATTGAGCCAATTCTCACTCTTGTCTTACCTCTTTAGATAAACACTTTAGTCTTCAACTCTCCACCTAGCTCAAGTGATTAGGCCTCACCTATCACTCTCCATACTTAGTATGCACCTCCAAGGAAACCGCAAGCTACATGTGAGCCTCCTTGCACGCCTCCTCCATTGAAGCTTCCCCCAATCCTCTCCAAAATTCAATCAAAGAATTCGGTTATGAAGGCACAAATCCATCATTTGGTATCTAGAGCCATCGTTCTTCAAGAGCTAAGTGTGCCTTATCTTCTTTTAATTTTTATGTTCTTCTTATTTCCGTGTTGTTCATTATGTTCTTGAATGTCTTGCTGTTTTTAATTTCGTTTTTAGTATATGTGTTGCTGTTTTAAAATTCTATTCGGTGCATTATTTTGTTCAACTGTTCTTTAACAATCCGGTTGCAATGTTATAGGTTTCCATTGAGTACTTTGTGTGTGCTGATCTGTTTTTTTATTTTAATTGAGTTTTCTTGTTGTTTTAATCGGTGCAAATTAATTGTGTTTGAGTCATTTTGATTTTTGAATCCATACAAGTTTTGTCAAATCATGTTTCTCCTAAAATGTCATCAATTCTATGTAGTACTTTTATTGATAATTTTGGTTGATTGATAATTATGTGCAGTTTTATAATTATGTTTTTGAGCTTTTGGTGCATTTTTAATTTCAGATTTGAGTTCATGCTTGTGTGTTAGATCCATACAAGTTCATATACATCAATTTCATTGTGTCTTTGAAGTTTTTCAATTCTGTTTTTAATTCCATAGTAGGTTTCCTCTGTTTCACTGAATCTGTGTTGGCTGAAAATGTTTGTGAAAATTAATTTCGTTAGTGAAAAATTCTGAAATTTTGGATTTGAGTAGTTTAAAGTGTTAAAAAAGTGGAAAAAAGAAGTGTATCAAAATTCAAAATACAAAAAAAAATGATAAATGAAATACGTACAAAGTGCAAAATTCAGACTCTGAAAAAAAAAGTGAAGCGACAATGACTTTTGAAAAATTTATCACAATTAATTGGCACATTGTTTTAGTGTGATTCCAACGCCAAATTTGAGCTACGACATTGAAATTTCTGTGATTTAAATTTCAGATTCAAATTTGAAATATTCAGCTCTGCATAATTTGTTAAAGTCATGCAAATTTCACATCAAAATTTTCAGTAGTGTTGTCTTGGTTTTCTTAATCCAAATCTAGTGCCATTCTCTAGGTTCCAATTTGTGTGCTACCTTTCATTGCATACCTTAATGTTTTGCTTGTCAATTTGATTGAATATTCTTTCAATTCTTGTCATATATCAATTCTAGTTGCTATAGTCCAATTTTAAATTGAAACTTTTGTTGCTTTAAAATTTTGTTGACCTCTTTCTTCGTGGAAGTATTTCAAAAGTGCCTTGTTGAGTTTGGAGCTAACAATTTTCGGTGAGAGTCCTTATCACTCAAAGAGGTGAAGATTTGAATACTCAAAGTTGAATATCCTTAAGAGGCTTAGCAAAGGGACAACAACAAGTTTGTACCAAAATATGCACAATGAGGGAGTGCAAAAAAAAAAATAAAAAAATAGAGGAGTGCATAAACTAGGATTTAAAATTTTAGTGCTTCAAAATTTGTTGATTCAATTTTCATTGTATTTTATTTGAGTTGTATTTTGTAAAACCTTAATCAATTAGTGGATTAATGGCGCAATTAGACGGTGTGTGTGTCTTCAATGGTTCTAAGTGCCTAGAAGCCTCACCTTAGGATATGTCTAGTTTAAAGCTTTCTAGTTAGCCATTTTCATTTGTGTTTATTGCTTTGCATTCTTTGTTTTCTTGCATAAAATTGTGCTTTCATTCTTGATTGTGCTCCTAGTGAATTACTTAGAGAAAGGTTTGTGAAAGTTTTGAGGGATAGAATCTGGCTAGGAAAGGCTTGGTACTTAAGTGATCCAAGTGATCCACCTCCCTTTCCTGGGAATCTACCTACATTAGTCCACCTATCTTTCTTATGGTAAATTGCTTATACATATAACTTTAAACATGTCTTCTCATTCTTCTAGTCCAAGTGAAAGTGAGAAAGTCTATAAAATCTCTTTTAAAAAAATTAGCCAAATACTTTCAATCACTATCATATAGATAATTGCAACATGAGGCCCAACTTAAAGAAAGGGATGCTCATTTTGTTAAATTAGAAGAAGAGTTGAAACTTGTTAAAGAAAAGGATGAATACACCAAAAAAATAAAAAGATCTTCACATGCATCTAGCTCTAGGTTGAGTGATTCATATGGTGAGGAAAGCCTTAGAATGAATGAATATTATCAACCTCAACCTAGGAGAGTTAGAAGGGAAAGAAAAGAAAATGTTGAAACATATTTAGATTGGGAAATGAAGGTAGAACAATTTTTTGCCTGCCACCATGTGAGTGAGGAAAAAAAGTACCCTTAGCCACCTTATGTTTTTGAGGTAATGCTGTGTATTGGTGGACTATATGAGTGAAGCAAGTGAAAGTCAAACTTTCTGTGGGAAACTATGAAGATAAAGTTTTATGTGATGTAGTTCCCATGGAAGCTTGTCATATTTTGTTGGGTAGACCATGGCAATTTCGTAAGAAAACTATGCACAATGGTCTTACCAATGAGATCATTTTCACTCATAGGGAAAAGAAGTTTGTACTCTATCCCTTATCACCTTCACAAGTGATACAAAATCAAGTACAAATGAAAAAAAAAAGATGAAAAAAAGAGAGTAGAAAACCAAGAAAAAGCCCTTAGGAAAAAAGAGGCATGGGAGAAGAGTGTTCCTTCCCACAAGGTCATTGAGAAAGAAGAAAATTTGAAAATAAAATTGAAAAAATACTTCTTTTTGAACAACCTTTAGGCATCCTGCTTTGTAAAGGAACACTTACATGCACTGCCACACTTTCTGAAACTTGTGAACTACCTCCTCAATTAAAAGTTCTTTTAAAAGAATTTGATGATTTATTCCCTACGGAAGGCCCCATTGGACTTCCTCCCTTTAGATGAATAGAACATCAAATAGATTTAGTTCCAGGAGCTAGTCTACCAAATAAACCAGCTTATAGAACTAATCCTGAAGAAACTAAGGAGATAGAATCACAAGTACAAGATTTGTTGGAGAAGGGTTGGGTTCAAAAGAGCCTAAGTCCTTGTGTTGTACCTATTTTGTTGGTGCCAAAAAAATATGGCAAATAGAGAATGAGTTGTTATTGTAGAGCCATCAATAACATCACCATCAAATACAGGCATCCAATCCCTAGACTAGATGACATGATTGATGAATTGCATGGGTCCACCATATTTTCTGAAATTGATCTTAAAAGTGGATATCACCAAATCAGAATTAAAGAATGTGATGAGTGGAAAAGCTCTTTTAAAACCAAGTTTGGACTATATGAGTGGTTAGTGATGCCTTTTGGACTCACTAATGCACCTAGCACTTTTATGAGGCTAATGAATCATGTCTTAAGGGATTGATTGCATCGGTAAATATGTAGTATTTTACTTTAATGATATCTTAGTTTATAGCCAAAGCCTAGATTCCCACCTAAGTCACCTTAGGGAGGTTCTTTTAGTGCTTAGGGACAATAAATTGTTTGCTAATATTGATAAGTGTACCTTTTGTGTTGATCATATAGTATTTTTAGGATTTATAGTTAACAAAAATGGGGTAGATGTTGACCCCGAGAAAATCAAAGTCATCCAAGAGTGGCCAACTCCAGAAAATGTAGGAGATGTTAGGAGCTTTCATGGTCTAGCAAGCTTTTATAGAATATTTGTGCCTAACTTCTCAAGTCTAGCTTCACCACTCAATGAGTTAGTGAAGAAAGACACTCCATTTTGTTGGACAGAGAAGCAAGATCAAGCCTTCAAGAGGCTGAAAGCTCAACTCACTAATGCACCCATTCTAGCTTTACCAAACTTTGCAAAAACTTTTGAGCTAGAGTGTGATGCATCAGGAGTAGGCATAGGTGTTGTGTTGTTACAAGGTGGACACCCAATTGCTTATTTTAGTGAAAAACTTCATGGTGCCACCCTCAACTACCCCACTTATGATAAGGAGCTTTATGCACTTGTGAGGGCCCTAAAGACTTGGGAGCACTATCTAGTTTCAAAATAATTTGTCATCCATAGTGATTATGAGTCTTTAAAATATTTGAAGAGTCAACATAAGTTGAACAAACGGCATGCAAAGTGGATGGAATTTCTTGAGCAATTTCCATTTGTTGTCAAATATAAGAAGGGCAATACAAATATTGTGGCGGATGCTCTCTCTAGGAGGCATACCCTCTTTTCAAAACTTGGAGCCCAAATTCTTGGGTTTGAAAACATAATTGAACTTTATATAAGAAGGACTCACTAATGCACCACCTTTGCTAAATCTCAACATAGAGCACAAGGGGTAATTATTTAAAGAAGGAAAATTGTTCATACCCCAAGGAACACATAGAAAACTTCTTGTAAAAGAGTCTCATGAAGGAGGACTCATGGGCCATTTTGGAGTTGATAAAACTCTAGAGCTTTTAAAAGGAAAATTCTTTTGGCCACACATGAGAAAAGATGTCCAAAGACATTGCCATAAATGCATTTCTTGTTTAAAAGCTAAATCTAAGGCAATGCCTCATGGACTCTATACTCCTTTACCTTTTGCAAGTGCTCCATGGGAAGACATAAGCATGGATTTTATATTAGGGCTTCCTAGGACAGTAAGAGGTTTTGATTCCACTTTTGTGGTTGTGGACAGGTTTAGCAAGATGGCACATTTTATTCCATTCCATAAAGTGGATGATGCTAACAATATCTCTAGGCTCTTCTTTAGAGAAGTGGTAAGACTTTATGGTTTACCTAAAAGCATAGTTTCGGATAGAGATCCAAAATTTGTAGGCCATTTTTGGAGGACTCTTTTAGAAAAGCTTGGAACTAGGTTGAATTTCTCAACTTCTTGTCATCCTCAAACGGATGGTCAAACTAAAGTTGTAAATAGATCTATTTCTTCTATGCTTAGGGCAATCATGAGAGGCAACCACAAATCTTGGGATGAGTACCTTCCCCATATTGAATTTGCATATAATAGGGTAGTTCATAAAACTACTAATATTTCTCCATTTGAAGTTGTGTATGGATTCAATCCTCTTACTCCTTTGGATTTGTTACCCCTACCTAATCCACAAGAATTTGTGCATAAGGAAGGAGTAACAAAGGCTAAATTTGTTAAGAAAATGCAAGAGAGGATTAAGGATCAAATACAACAACAAACAGAGAAATACTTGAAACATAGCAATAAAGGGAAGAAAGAGATAATTTTTTAGGAAGGAGATTGGGTTTGGCTTCACCTTAGGAAGGATAGATTCCCTACTAAGAGGAAATGCAAACTAAGTCCCTAAGGAGATGCTCTTTTCCAAGTCCTCAGGAGAATCAACAACAATGCATATCAAATAGACCTACCTGAAGAATATGGAGGACATACTACTTTCAATTTTATGGATTTAACCCCTTTTGTAGGTAGTGAAGATGAAGAGGCAGAAGCATTGGATTTGAGGACAAATCCTCTTCAAGAGGGAAGGGATGATGGAAGAGGCTCAAGCACAAGCCCAACAACTAGAAGATCAGGGCCCACAACTAGGTTTATGGCCAAGAAGATACAAGAGGATTGGGATCCTGCTACTGATGGCAGAGAAACATTTCTCTACATGTTTAAAGAAGCCAAGACCCTAGTTTAAATATTATAGTAGAATTTATTTTCTTGTCAAAAGTAGAATATAAATTTTACTTGTATTTTTTTTTCTAAAATGTAATTAAGTTGGATTAGAGATTAAAAACCACCCTATGTTAAATTAGGGTTTCTAGAATACTTCTAATTAAACCTAGGGTCGGTGTCACATGATGCACACCTTGATCATGCTTGCCATGCGATCTCAAATAGGCGCCTAAATTCAAACTTTAATATTTGAATTTCCCACCAATTTTCCTTGTTTAAATCCATCTCTCTAATCCTATATAAGGAGGTTCTTGGTTCATGTATTCTCACTCTTGTCTTACCTCTTTAGATAAACACTTTAGTCTTCAACTCTCCACCTATCTCAAGTGATTAGGCCTCACCTATCACTCTCCATACTTAGCATGCACCTCCAAGGAAACCGCAAGCTCCATGTGAGCCTCCTTGCACGCCTCTTCCATTGCATCTTACGCCAATCCTCTCCAAAATTCAATCAAAGAATTCAGTCATAAAGGCACAAATCCATTAACTAGGAAGGCCCCTTCCGGATCCGAGACTATGCAGCTGGAGGGGGCATACTGCCTAGAGTGGTTATCGGGAAAAATTGTACCGAGGACGAGGAATGCCATGTACCTCAAGTTTTATTACAGTTGAAATCAATAAAATTATGCACTCTTTCCTCGCCCGACCATTTTTTCCCAAAGGATAGTTTTCGGTCGGGAAGGTTTTAATGAGGCATTTTCTTTCAAATATGTGTGTTTAAACATAAAAATTAAAATTGCGTACGCATTCGCAGCACTCGGTTCGGCCAAAGATGATACCTTAATCGGTATTTCCTCCCGACACCTAAAGACTCGATTCGGCCAACGATGATACCTTAACCGGTATTTCTTCCCGACACCTAAAGACTCGGTTCAGCCAAGGATGATACTTTAACTGGTATTCCCTCTTGACATCTTAAGACTCTGTTCGACCAAGGATGATACCTTAACCGGTATTCCCTCCCTACACCTAAAGACTCGGTTCGGCCAAGGATGATACCTTAATCGATATTCCCTCCCGACACCTAAAGACTCGGTTCGTCCAAGGATGATACCTTAATGATATTCCCTCCCGACACCAAAAGACTTAGTATGATCAACAACACTCACCCCGATTGGTCATATCGCCCAACACTCAACTACTTAAGCAAGATAAATCTTATTTATGGGTGTTCTGACTGATTTACAATTAAAAGGTTAATTATTATAACTTGTGCATTATGTAAAACAAGAATGAGGAATAATGTCTGATACATTCATCAAAGAAGATGAGGAGACCACACCCGAGGCCACATCCTGACCTTGAGGAAAGCATTAAAAACTACACCTAGTGGTCTTCTTCTTCAACATCTTCATTATATCTCATAACCATAATGATGAGCTTAAGCACAAGGGTCTCTTAAAAAGAATTTTAAGAATTGTTTCATGTTTTTCAAAACATTGTTTTACTGTACAAGAATTTAATCTGTTATTTGACAAAACAATTGATTCTTTGGCACCGAATCAAAACTGCTTGACTTTTTCGAAATTCAGTTTTGACTCCAAATTCAGTTTTCTTCACATTTACAGTTTTCAACTAATCAGAAAGTGGTTATGTTACCACCAAGAGTATTTTCAAAAAGCAGTATATTCTTTTGAACTTTAATATGTTATTTTTGTAACGGTTTTTAACTATTTTTTTAAAATCTTTTTTCATCTGAAACCTGTAAAAATGGAGGTTGATCTTAGGTCAAAACACCCTTTGCAATTACGATTTACATACAGTTTTCAAGTGCTTTCATTGAGATTTTGAAGTGAGTTTTAGTTTTTGGAAGTTTTTCTTAAAAACTTTAGTGCTCTTGTGTTGATGCCTTTGGCTTGAAATTCAAGGTTCTTTCAAGTGTTGCAGTTGTGAAGGTCCTGGTTTGAACTTTTGTGTCTACAATCAAGATGTTTTCCTTGCTAAAAAATTCCTTTTGTAAAAGTGTTTGTATTTTTACTTCTTGATAGAGTTTTTAGAAGTTAGTGTGTTGCAAAAATAGTGTGTTTCAGCTTGTGATCTTAGTTCTTTAAGGGTTCAAAAACTAAAAGGTTTTGTAAAGATTGCTTTGCTTTAGTGAAATCCATCTTGGTATAAGGTGAGACTGGATGTAGCTCTTATTGAGTGAACCGGTATAAAACTATGTATGCCTTTCTCCTTTCTTGATCACTACTTTAAATCTGAAATCTGAAAATTTGTGATAAAATAAACCTGTTGTTTTAAAATTGAATCTGTTGTTTTAACTACTATTGGGTTAAATCATATTCTAGTTTTCAATATTTTGATAAGGATTTAATCTTTCTCAGTATTCAAAGTACCTTTAACCTCTATTTAAGTAATACATGTGTTAAGATTCAAATAAGCAATCTAGTTCAAGATTCTATCATTTTGAAACTATTTTTAAAAAGAATTTTGAAAGTTGCTTGTTGAACTTAATTTCTCCACTTCTCTTCAACAGAATTGTTTCAAGTGAAATATTTTTGAATTGGTTTTATTAAAGGTACTGGTTCGAAAATTAAATTGAAACGTCTTGTATTTCTTAGTTTTAATCATCAAAGTGTTCCCTTGTTAACTCTTGTGTTAATGGACTAACATTGTCTTTAATAATTTCTTTGAACAAAAGTCTTGAATTGTAAAGAAATAATTTTTTTGATTCTAAAACCAATTTGTTATACTTCTGAAACTGCTTCTTAAAATCAGGAAATAAATTTGTCTTTCATTAAATCCATTTGTTCTTTTTCTGTTAGGATTTCTTAAATTGTATTCTTTGCGAAAAATTTATAAGTCCAATTCACTATGATCTCTAACATTATGATCACTCACGACTATCCCCCCTTGAACCATCATTGTTCTTTTACTTAGACAATTAGTACCAATGTGTCTAAAACCTAGATATTTAAAGCATTTTTTAATTGAGGTTTTGGTGGGTTATTTAGGAGTAGAAGGTTTATCTTTAGAATCTTTATGATGTGGGGTGGTTTCTTTTGAGAAATTGGAAGGAGAATCTTGGTTTTGAAATTTATTTTTTCCACTTCCAAGATGATTTGTAAATTTCATCATTATGAGTATTTTTGAAAGAATTTTTCTTCAAAACTTCTGATTCAACCTTGATGGCTAGGTGAACCAATTTTTCCGAAGAAGTATACTCATACAATTCTACAACATCTTGTATTTCTCGTCGTAATCCACTCACAAATCTACCAATCTTTGACTCTTCACTTTCATGCAAATCAATTTTAGTCAAAGTTACTTCTATATCTTTAAAATACTCGTTTACACTCCTAGATCCTTGATGAAGTCGTTGAAGCTTCAACAATTGTTCCTTCCTATAATGAGGAGGAACAAACCGCACGCGCATGCATAATTTTAAATTATTCCAAGAAACCACGGTGGGCCCCTTGTTTAGCCTAATGTCCATTACCGTTTAGTGCCACCATTGCATGGCATAGTCCTCAAATTCTAGGGAAGCTAACTTAACCTTTTGGTCCTCTTCGACCTCATACACATTAAAAAAATATTCTAACTTAGCTTTTTGTACCTACCGGTTGACCCGCTTCGCCTACGTCACTCCAACGTCCAGAATCCTTGCGTTCGCTCGTATCTTTCCTGTGATGAACACCTGAAAACAAAAAGACAAAGGGCACCCTAGCGGCAATTTGCACTCCGACGCTCAAGTCAGTACTAGGGCTAGGAAAAACCGAAAATTGTGTAACTGATATTGTGTGTGTTTAGCGGCGCCAGAGAGTTGCCCCTTGTCAAGTTTGTTACCTTACTATTTATAGACTGAAACTAGGGTTTCCTCTTTACTCGAAATGGGCCTTTTTGATGGGCAGGCCCAACAGTGTTGTTACCTTACTCTCAGGATAACCTAGCGCGTGGGGTCCCTAACTGGAGTGCAACCTCTAACGGGATGACCACTTGGGTGCCTCCTCGTGCACCTGATCTCTGGGGTCACCCGCCTCTGGGAGTGCCCTAGCTGTTCACGTGCCATGCATGCAGCTCACCACTGAATGTGATCCTCGTAGGTCATATCTTTCTAGTGGCTCTACACTTTGTGTTACGCCTGAACGCGTCATCCACTCTACACGCATGGGCCCTCGTGATCTAGGCTTCTCCCTTACTGATAACTGGCATGTGATCTGGGATCCACCTCTCGTGGCCCATCTCTACTGTTTGGGTTTCCGATGTCTGATCTCTCCACATTGTCTAGTGGAACATCGGTACATCTTGATGACTGATGTCTGACCACTCTTGGTTCCTTGGTGCACGTGCTTTGCGAGATACTGGCCCACGTCGCTCGTGGGACCCGCTTACGTGGCACCAACATTACCAGTGGTCAATCAACGCCCAGGGACCGGTCGGTCCACAAGGCCCCCAGTCTCAAGCTATAACTGGCTCTGCGAAAAGGCTAAGTCCTTGCCCTGGGTTACCTACGTGGCTCTATGCGACAGGACGTAAATACTGCGTCAAAGTGACGTCTTTACGCGCCTGTCTTATCTGTGCACACATAGAAATTTGTACGCAGATATGGTTTTGAGCGAAGAGAAACGGGCTAGACTGACTGATATCCTCACTCGTCTCCGCGGGATTTCCAAGGACGTGGGCACTTCTCGCCAGCACGCCCTTGCCTTTGCCACCATTGCGCCTTCGCCCACTCTTTCCAATCCTGGGGTTGCGGTCCCTCTTACTGTCGTTCAATCGTCTCCCACCCCACTCCCACGCAAGGGTAAAGCGGTGGTGATCGAATCAGACGAGGATTCTTCCGAGGGGCCAATGTCTAAAAGCCCCGGACCTACGCCGGTGTTGTTTTCCCATTCTTCCTCTACTGGTCGCTCTGTTTCTCCCCGGGGGCGCACGACTGGTGTTCCCCTGCTCCCTGACCTTGGTGGGACGAGCGCTTCTGGGACTCCTCCTCTCCTTGAGCTACCTCTTGTCCTACAGCACGCCCTTAAGGGCTTCCAAGCAGGGGTGACTATGGACTTGGATGAGGCCGCTGCCAAGGAGAGACTGGGTTTCAACTTTGGGGCTCTTCTTGCTCAGTCCGACGCTCTACTATCCAGGACTGAATCGGGGGAAACATCCACGCCGGCCCGCTCGCTTACTGCTCGTGAGGCTGGACTGAGAGCGGAGTTGGCTCAGCTCTCTAAGCAACTTCAAGCTAAATGCCAACAGGTCACTGAGCTAGAGGCAAGAGTTCTGTCCCTGCGGATCTGGGTCTTCGAGTTGGAAGAGGCCTATGAGGAGTCCAAGTCCAAGATTATGGGGCTTGAACAAAGGTCCATCAGTCGTGAGGTGCAGCTGGGTCAAGCGGAGGCCAAACTTCATCAGCAACCTAAGAGGTTTGAAGAAGCGAAGGCTGAGCTGACCGGGGATGTTCTCGATGCTTATGACGAGGGATTCAGAGACGCTCTTGCGCAAGTTGCTTGCGCACATCCTGGGATGGACATTGCACCCTTCACAGTATCAAACTGTGTTGAAAACGGGCAAATCGTTCCCAGGGTCCTTCCCTAATTTGTATTTGGTTGACGGACAAACTCTTTATTATCTGCTTGCAACTTTACTTTCTCAGACTCATATTTGTTTTTATTTCTACATTGCGAACTGCTTTTTGACTTTCATAACTGCTCTGTCATGGTGCGTGGCGTCAAGATGTCTCTTCTAGCGTTCTGTCGTCAAGATGTGAACTGGGTCGTTCTTCCTTGGCGTTCTTCGCAAGGGGAACAAACTCTTAACTGACCTCGGCTTCGCTCAAAGGCGCGGAGGATTTATCTGGTGAATTATTTCGTTTTACCTTGGTGTTTTCACTCAAGAGGGGAGGTGTTCTCTTACACCTACCTCTCCGCTCGCGAGGCTTCTAACGCAAGGGAAACTAATTCTTAACTGACCTCAGCTTCGCTCGAGGGCGAGGAGGGTTTAACTGAAGAACTGTTTCGTTCGACCTTTGCGCTTTCAGTCAAAAGGGGAGGTGTTCTCTCACGAACCTACCTCTCCGCTCGCGAGACTTCTAACACAAGGGAAACTGTACCGCCCTGGTAGTCGGAAGTGATGACGTGGCATCAAGCTACAGTATAGGCGTGTTGGCAAGGCGCCAGGTTGGCAGAAGGGAAGGAAGTCGGGGGGCTCGTGAAGTCGCCAGTTATTAAGTTGGCGTGTTTCGATCTCCAGCGTACCAGAATCGGCGATCACCGGGTTAAAGATGAAGTCGCCAGATGTAGACTCAGGCGACCTAGTGATTGGAGATCGCCAGAGCAAGCACATCGCCAGAGATGAAGGTGGTGCAGATTATGAAG
>Ga0123342_1004114_pt1 | contig 22589 bp, 5 predicted proteins | sample Turbeawhitnodule_FD_89960 | JGI IMG/M metagenome (GOLD analysis project Ga0123342, IMG submission 89960) | Root nodule microbial communities of legume samples collected from Mexico - Turtle bean Mexico white nodule | ecosystem: Host-associated > Plants > Roots > Nodule | place: Mexico: Nepantla... | reverse complement strand
ATTTTATTCTTTAACATATATCTTTTTCATTCTCGGTTTAAACCTCTCGGTTTCAACCTTTTTCCCTCGTTTACTCAATGTTGTTCTCGGCCTAAACCTCTCGGTTTTAGCCTACCAGTACACATTTTATATATATTTTTCTCATGATAAATTATTTCAATAATTTATCCTTATAATTGTTCATGATAATATGCTATTAGTACTTATACAAGGAGAGTATAGGTGCATGAGCACTACATGAAAGATATTAGAGATTTACTTTTTACTTTCTTTTTGTAAATATTCGTGAATGTGTATTGTTTATATTTAAATTATATTTTGAAATACAAAAACTCTTCATAAAAATATACTAGAAAGTATTTTAATTCTTTGGATTATTTACTAAATAAAAATAACTTATCTACATTTTGTCCGTTCGATATTTTTATCATTTTTTAAAACTTTTGCACATAAGGTATTTTCTTAACAAATTTAAACTTGAATTGGTTTAAATTTTAATGTGGTAGTAAAAGAAATCGATTACCCGACCTACAAGACCTTGAATGCACTTTATTTACTGATCCAAATTTCTAATCTCCAAAACCTTACTAAAGCAATTATTGTTGGCACAAAATTTAATATTTTTTTATCATGATATTGACATGAATTAATTATTCATCACAAAAAATAACAGTTAATATTGTGGAAAACATTCAAAATTATTTTAAAGATTAAAAATTAAGAACTGGACAAAGTATTATTCATAAACATCACGTAATTACAGTCCAGAGTAGAATTTCTTCAGCCAATTTGGTTCCTTTATATTACTGTAGCTCAAAGCTCATCAGAGTGTCCTTCCTCTCAACATGAACTTTTATTTTCCCTCTTCAAATTAACTTCAAGACCTCCTATGCAACTAGATATCTTGTAATTGCAGCAGTAAATTCCAGAACATCAAATCATGTACTGTACAAAGTTAGAGAAAAAAAATTAATACCCTAACAAACTCGTCTAAACATTAGCATTTGCAAAAACAATGAGCTAAAGTTAGCATTAGCAAAGATGGAAATCTTCTAAACAAAACAAAAACAATAACAATGAAGAGCTTAATATACATTAGAAGATCATCATTGGAAATAATAACAACATTCTTTTTCCAAATTGTGTAGTCAACTCAGGCCCTTGTCGAAACACATTTGAATATGACTATAAAGTTAAAACATTACGTGCTAAAAAAGATATCAATGGAACATAAGAAAATGAACAAATATTGGAAGCCAAAACAGTAATTCTACCTCAGTTTTCATTCTATAAATTGCCAAGCATGTATATATCCATCTCTGTTAAATGAACAAAGAAAGGAAAATAGCAAGTAGAACCCTTCTTAAATAATGACATTACTGACTGCTATTGCCGAGGCTGTGCACCGTGCAATTCTCCATTGAATTGAAGAATTCAAGGATTTCTTTGCGTTTACTTATATAGGAGGGTATCTTGCTCAACAGATCTTCAGCGTCTGAGAGTCTACCTTTTCCAAGTAAAGATTTAAAAACACGAAGGTAGATCAAATACGACCGGGAACTTCCCTTACTCTTCAGGAATTTCACAGCATCTTCAACAGACCCAAAATTAGAAATATACTGCACAAAGGGTTCAAGAATTGGTGTGCATTTGTGTTTCCTAGTCAAACAAAGAAGGTTAAGAGCCTCCTCAAATTTCTCAATTTCCAATAGATTTACAATCAGTTTCTTATATGTACCGTGAGACGGAGATGCACCGTGTTTAGTAACAACCTTTACAAGCAACTTGTATGCATCATCTATTCGCTTCTGACCAAGAAAACTGTCTGTTAGAACACTTAAAACAGTAGCATCCAGATTGCATCCCTTTTCAATCATCTTATGTAAACATAGTAATGCCTTGTCTACTTCACTCGCAACACAATACCCTTGGACCAACAGGGTCCAAGTCTTGGTATCAGGGATGCAACCACAAGATTCCATGTCCTCCAGCACTTTACATGCTTCTTCAAGCCTCCTCATCTTACAAAATCCAACAATCACTTGACCATATGTGATGTTATCAGGTTCATGACCAGCATTTCTCATACGATTAACAATATCCTCAGCTTCGTCAAGTTTCCCAGAACTTGCCAAAGACCTGTGGATCCCATCATAGATTGCCTTGGAGAGAGTGTGCCCTGTTGACTCGTATTTCTTAGAAACCCTGAAAACTAAATCCAAATTTGGCTTATCACTTTCAGAGATACTATTCAAAAGAAAGCAGCAATCCTCAACTGAAGGCTTATATGAACTATCCATCATAAGCTCATAAAGCTTGACAGCATCTTCCATCATCTTATTCCTTTGAAGCATCCTTGATATCTTTAGGTAAGTATCAATATCCAATTCATGATCCACACTCTTCATCTCCTCGATGACACTCCAAAACTTCTCAATTGAATCTGTCCTCGCCAGAACTCTTGCAAATGCATTATAAGTTATTGTATTATGCTCATAACCAGATTGTCTCCCAACCCAACGAAAGAACTCGTAAGCCTTTAAAGGAGTGTTTCGAAGCTCTCTCAAAACCCTTATTACAAAATTATCCGAGAGCTGAATTTTAACCTTTGCAAGTTCACCCTTAACACCATCACCCCATTTAGACACTGAAATGATGTCAACCACATTGGCAACAACACTTTGCATTGCATCTTCCCGGATACTCCGATTATAGAAGTGGATAAGAGACGACCGATCCTTGTCCATCTTTTTCCTTTTAAAACCGGCTAAAATGGGAAAATACATTTCTTCGTAAAAATAAAACCCCTTTCTCTTCATAGTCCATAGAGTAATCCAAAACTGTTTTATCGTCTCCTCAGTGGCCAAGACCCTAAGAATTAAACCATATAGTGTAGAACTTGCTCTAAACCATTTTTTCGTACTGACCCAATCGAAAAAGCACCATGCTTTTTCTGGGTTTGCTTCCAACCGTTTCAAAGTGTAAACAACAGTTTCATGGGTCAGGGATGGGTAGCATTTTTCTAGCTCATGCTCTAACCCCTTGGACCAATGGCTGGTAAAAATAAGCTCGGGAATGGGATTTGGTTTCGAAGAAAAGTAGAGCTTCCGATGAATGTTGGGAAAGGGAAAATTGTGAGAATGATCCAAAAGGGGAGATGGAGTGTAAAGAGAGAAATGAGTCACCTGATTCTGAGTGAGTTGGATAGACCGAGTTGCAATGAGTCCCCTGGCGAGTGGCGAGTCGACGGATCTGAGGTTAGCAACAATTGCCTTCAAACGGTTCATAGTATATCAGATTCAGTTCAGAGGGACAGCGCGGACTTTGGAGCATTGCATTACGGGCAGCTTAGGCGAAATTCAAAATGGGTTATGTAGGGTTTAACATTAGCCACTTTTTTCGGGAACGGGTCCGGGTCCGGGTCCATCCACGGGTTGCCATAACCGGATTTTGCTAATCTTATTATTTATTCCGGGTCCATTTTTGTAACAATTTATTATTTATTATTATCATAATAAAAGGGGAAAGAGTTCATAGAAAAACATAATAAAAGAATAATCCACTAAAGCGGTGCCGGAAACAGAAAAAAAAAGAGTCTTAATCAATTTTGAAAAAATAGTTTTAGTTTAAAGATAAATAAATTTAGTACTTCCTTTTATCCCAAATCATTATAAACTTGTTTTGCAATAATAATGTTTAAAACTATTTTCAGAGTAATTTATAATATGTTTCTTTATTATCAGATTTTAAGAATATTTTTATTTTTAATTGTTTAAATTTAAAAAAAAAATAAGATTATATTAATTACATTTTTATTAATTATATCTTTATTTTCTTTTTTTAGTTAATTTACACTCATAAAGAGGATAAAAAAAAACTGAATTGCTATTTTATAAAGATTGAGAAAAAATATTTAGTTTCTACATAAAAATCTTGGAAGTCGTATAGGAAAAAAATGCATAAATAGTTTTTTAGCTTTTAACCCAAAAAACCACAACATCTTTAAGTTTGTTTTTGTTACTTCCATTTTTTTTATTACTCGTTATTCCATGCTTTGTAATATCTTTCTCTCTTCATCTTCCCTTCCAAATTTTTTGAATAGTTTATAAAGCTTATAAAACAAAAACAGAATCAAAGACAGCCTACATTTTTTTTATTGTATAATTTATCTGTTTGCTTTGAAGTTTATCGACAATGACATGATATGTCGATATATAAATAAGACGAATGTTGTGCTTAATTTTGACTTTTAGTTAAAAAGTCATTGAATTATTTTAATTATTTTTAAAAGAATAGATTCTAGATATAACTGAATTATTTTAATTATTTTTAAAAGAATAGATTCTAGATATAATTGAATTTCATAAGATTGATATTCAAAAGTTATATTGATTATATTTTTAATTTTTAACCATTTTTTCCCATGGTGATATTTCTTTTTATAGTTTAACATTTAATAGGTATTAATGACAAGTTTCTCAACCTATTTCTCATTCTAGGTTATAGGTTGAGTACAAAACATGTTTCTTATGTTAGGTTGAGTCACTACACCATTTTTACCTTAGATAACACTTAGAAAACGTTATCTTAACTTTAGACAACGTTTTGTCGGGTGTGGAATATGCAACCGTGAGTTTAGGTTTAGACAACTTTTTTTTGCAGTCATAGCCTTATACTAGTAAAATAGACAACGTTTTTTAGAAAAAAATTTAGGCAACGCATTTTTAATGTTACCTATTGTTTAGGCAACATTTTTTTAAATGTTGTCATTGGTAAATGCAACACTTATTTACATGTCATCTATCTTTTTAGGCAACACTTATTTACATGTTGTCTTTTATACAACACATTTACGGATTTTTTTTTCATAATGTTTAAGCAACACTTATTTACTCGTTGTCTGTCTTTTTAAATAATATTTTTGTACATGTCGTAAGTATTTTTGGACAATTTTGGACAACACTTTTTTAACGTGAAAAGTTATTAAATACATTTTGATTTATAAAATTACACAATATGCAACATTTTCAAACTACTTTAAATGTGCAAGTTGCATTTTCCATTGTATACCAAAATAGTAGAAGTTGTAATCATTACAACTAATTAGAGTTAGGGAATCTCTCAAAAATTTCTACATTTCTTCAATCGATCATAAATTTTTCTCATGTGCAATGTTAGTATTATCTTAACGTCCATCCTTGAACAATTAAACAAAATGTACAAACTTTTTAAAATATTATTAAGCTTATAAATAAAATAAGATAAATACAAATTGAATGCAAATTATATGTCAATACCTGGTCCAAATAAGGATCATGAGTGGAAGTAGATGAACCTGGAACAACAACAATGTTTTCTTTCCTTAAAACCCGTGACATCATATGTTCTATATCCCCTCATTCAAATTTAGGTTTTGTTGCTTAAGCACAAATTTCACAACTTCTTCTAAACCCTCAACCTTTTGAGTCAGAGAGTTCACTTCAATAGCATACCTTTTATGGATAACGACAATTTCTTAATTCCTTTTTAATACTGGTGGTGTCACAGTCCTTCCATAGCAACGAACTTGATCAGTCCTTTCTTTTCCAAACATTGATTCAAATGTTTTTTTTTCCATATTTCACTTTATGCGTTTTGCATGGAACCTTCAAGCATAGACTGAAATATATGTACATATATCGAAGTTAATGATTAAAAAAAGAAGCACATAGACACGTTTTATAAATTAAAATAAACTTACAGTGATATCTAGTGTTTCTTCATCCACTGCTTTTCCTTTCGTAGTAGGACGACTTTGACGTGTTTTTATAAACATTTTAGCTCTAGTGACTTCTTCACCGTCCTTTTTTGCAGCACTCTATAAGAATTGAAAATTAATAGTAGGCATTTGCAATTTTAAGCTGCAAAAAATAATGATATAACTAGATTTATACGATGAGAGAGAAACAATTAAAACAATACCGATTGAGCTCGAACTCTAGCAAAGTTTATTGGTCCTATTCGGTGCATATTCTTTTGTGTTTGCCTATTCATTGCGTTTTTTTTCACTAATGTTCTTGGGACAAGAAAAATTATCAGTATACTAAACAAGAGTTCTAAACAGAAACAAAAACAAAAACAACAATAGCAACAGAAACAAAAACAACAACAAAAACAAACAAAACAGAAACGAAAAAGAAAACGAATATGCGATAACAACATTATAACACCTGGATAACAACATTTTCTCGATATGCAATCAAATTCTTGAAATGATGTTTAGGAACGAATGGTGGTCGATGTTTCAGTCGTTCCTTCATCGTGAGATATTTTAAAAAATATTGTCTCTTGATATAACATTTGTATTGTCTCCATGCATCATTTATGCCACAAAATATTGTTTTCTCTCCGTTCTTAGAAATATAAGTTGTCTTCCACAACTACGCATACAAATTCCAATTCAGTAATTATTTGGAACCATCAAATATAAAATTGGTATTCTGACTCAGGTTTAACATCAACAACAACATCAAGTCATTCTCTCTCATGATGAAATGAAATTTTGTAATGTAATAATTGTGATTTTATAGGACTACATAATTTTGTAATGTAATAATTGTGATTTTATACCACTACATAATTTATGACGAATTAAAAAATTCCAAAATGCATACTAGGTAGTCCATCTTGTAACTTCCCTTTCAAGATGGAGATTGTTAGCTTTTGATAGTTAAAACAAAAGCATTTAATAATCTTCTTCTTACATGTTTATTGAAATAATTAAGAACTTGAATCAAAATTAGAACAATAAAAAGTATACCAAGAACATCTGACTTTAACCTAAAAGAAAGAAAGAAAAATCTAAAGGCAAAATAAAAAGTGGGCCGTTTAGGCTTAACGTGTACTGATGTACTCTTCTTGGGCTATAAAAATATTATAATACCTGGATTTTAGTCTGGGGACACCTGCGCGACACATCCATACCCACTCATTCTTATTCCTATTCAAAGATGGTGATGGCTCACTGCATTATTTTCCCATATTTCTAATTTCCACCATTTTCTAAAAGGTTAGTTTGTCTCATTATTAATTAATTTTTTTAATAATTAATTTTTTATTAAATTTGTCTTAAATAGAATTTCCTTATCTAATTGTGTTTTCTATTCATAAGATTTAATTTAAAAATGTTTAAATTGCTCTCAGATAAACCTAAACATTGGTCTCTTCCTCTAAAAGGGTTGACATAACATGTCATGAAAAACGAAGTGTAAAAAAGGCTGAAAAACTATCATAAATTTAGGCTTTGCCGTGTTTTCCATTGCACATAACAAAACCTATCAAACTAGCTTTTGGTATGTTTCTAGCAAAAGACCACCTTAAAGTTGAGAAAGCTTTTTAAGGTTGGGTGTTTTGGCCACTTGATGCATAGTCCCTATGTGATAAATTGTCACTGCCACGCATTACCTAGTTTCCTCCATACTAAAGTACCTTTTTTCTCCAACTCCTTAACTCACAAGTTCTTATATTCTTTCTCCTACTTTTACTTCTCTCATCCCATTGCCTCTTTTTCTTAGATCCACTTCACACGGCTTTATCCGTACACATAATTTTCAAGTATATTCTGCTGCTTCTCTTTTCACTTAAATACCTAAAGTAGTGGATGAAATATTAAATGTATTTACTATCTTAATCCTCCTATGCTTAACATACATAGTGTTATTAAAAAATACAAAAGAATTTCAAATTATTTAAGGTATGCATTTTTTTTTATCTTAGTCTGCATTCCTCTAGAGAATGGTATCTTAAATTAAGCATTCGATTACTTTCTGGACCACTTTCACTGACTAAGAAGTATCGAATTTTTTAAAGTTACACAGACAGTGAAAGGAAATGCCGGAAAACGTTACTGGGGAAGATTAAAAAATATGATTAGACACGTTGAATTTGTCTTTACAGTTTTTGTAAAAAATAACGAAACACATTACAGCCTCGAAGCTCAAATCTGTGTACATTTGGATTCACCTTTCTTTTTTATGCACCTAATGACTTAGAAGCAAAGTTTTCTCAGTTTTAGACAAAATCAATGTCTGAAAAGTCATTAGGTTAAAAATGGCGTTAAAAGTGGACAAAAATTGTAGTGGGTAAATTAACTGCTCCAAGTTATACGTGATACAACATTAGCTAAAAAATTTATACTCACGGGTAAGTTTAAGGACTTAGGGTTTAACTTTTCTTTCTTTCATTAAAAAAAATATATATTAAAAGATTAATTTACAGTAATCATGTTAATAAGCCAGAAAATACACAAATTTATTTCATGATTTTTTTGTTAAGAAATGTTTTGAAATACTCCCGTAATTTATTTTAGCTGGAATATATTAACATACAAAAACTTTGTATGACTCTCGTATCTTAGTTACTTTGTTCAGCCAGTAATTTAGTATTTTACAATAATTTTATAATAAAAAATAACCATTAGGTTAACTCTATTTTCTTAAGAAATATATTATTAATTATATAATCAAGTGTTTGATTCCACAAATTTGAACCCCATAAACACATTGAAGCATCACAACTCATAACCCGTGTCTTAAAAACCGAAGATAGAAATAGGAAAGCAAAATTATACAAAGAAGTGTGACAAAAAAGAGAGAAAATATTTGTTAATGTATATCAACCTTTAAATTATCTAACATCTATATAACGTTTGTAACTAAACTTAGCATAGACAAAAATGAAAATAAATATTTTTCAATTTTCAAATAAATCATAATAATAAAATTATAGAATGTACAAACACTAATAAAACATTGTAAATTTAATTTTTATAATTCTTAAATTAACATGCAATAATCATTAAAAAAATAAAATATATTTATTTTTTAAATATAATTTAATATAGTTTTCTTTTAAAATAAAACTATAAAATTAAATTGAATATTTTTTGTAAAAGGATAAACATACACTATTATTATTTCATAATAACAAGAATAAAATATTCTATAAAAGATAAATAAAATTTAATTATAATTATTTGATTTTCAAAATACAAATAATTTTTCTAACATTAAAATTTTAAATATGTTAAATTTATAAAATTTTAACAAAATCAAGGTACTTCCGTCTCTGTCTAAAGATACACTTGATTCTTACAACATCGGATTCTGATTTATAATATAGTTTCTCAATATTCACAATAGACATTACATTATTTAAAATATTTTTTAAATGTTGATTTGACCCATAAATAAAGATATTTATTTTAAAGTTAAGACACTAAAGTGATATTTAATTTTTGTTAAAGTTGACCTTTTCTATTTTGTATCTTTTAATTAGTGATTTAAGTACTAAATTTGATGGCATGTATTTGAAAGAAATCCCATGTTTTAGGACTTTCTTGCATTACGGAAAATGTGGAGAATTTGGGTAGCGAAATAATTAGCCAATAAAAGGACAAAATTATGGTAGGCTACAATTAAAAATATCAAGAATGAACAGAAGTGGCAGCTGTAAAGTAATGGACGAATATATTGTACCATTAATTAATTAATAATATAAAATTGATAAAGCATATGTTGTTTTTTCTGGGATCTATGATATTACTCTCTACAACTTCAAAATAATCATTTCATGAAAAGTTACTGAAGATGGGTCTCGTGTGTTGGGCTTTCTTGTCTTCTGGTTACAAATGCTGCAGTTATTCAATTATTAGAAAATGGAAAAAATAAAAGAAAAATAATCATTAAAAATGCCAAGTGTAAGCCATCATGTTGATCTTTTTGTGTGTCGGAAAAGCATCCATTGTCAGAAGCCAAACATGACTCAGCAAGACTTCGCAACTTCACAAAGCCGGTGGTGATAAATAACTGATGGGAAAGCAAAGCCTTTATTTATCTCCTTAGACTTCACACCCCAAAACATTTTCCTCTCTCTCATCTCCTTCATCACCACCACCGCCACCATCTCCTCAACCATCAGCTACTTCACAACATCTACTGAAACATCACACTTTTTGTTTGCTTCAACAAGCTGCTGACATCATGGACTTCGACTTCAGGGCTAGTTTTCATTCTGTCAAACACCTCTCTGCTGTGCAAGCTGCTAGACTTCACTCTGGTACTTCATTTCTCACTCGCTCTATTTCCCTTTCTTGTTTCCTTGTTTTGTCTGAGCTATCCATTTTCTGTTTTTTTCTTTTCTTTTCTTTTTTCCCTTTTATTTTCCTGTCCTGTTTGAGCTATGTTTTTTTTTAAAGTTCTTAGTATTCATGAACCCCACTACTTGCTTTTCATCTTGCCTCTTGATGTGAAATCCTAAGATTTTTTCTTTAGTGGGTTGAACTGGGGGAAACCATTTGGGTTGGAATTGTGTAGTCTGATTTTTTCTTTTGTGGCACTTTTTGATGAATTGGACATAAAGTCCCATTTCTTGGTGTGAGTGATTTTTGGGTAACCGTGTAAACGCGTTTATTTCATTACATTTGATTTCAATATTCTGTCAGGCTTTCCTTGTCGCAAGCACGTGCAAGTGTGATTATTAGAATAAGTGTTTTAGGTTTTGCTTAGGCTACTGTCATAATTTTTCAGAAGCATATCTTCATTATGTGACTGAATTTGAAGTGATTCACCACGCTCTAAGCCCTAGTGTGCATTAACTTCTTGTTTCTTATGAGAGCCTTTAAATTGTAAAACCCCTAGTGTTAAGACTTCTCTGAGGCAGGAAGGATAACTTCACAGGTGCTTATGAAGAAGTTAGATAAGAATGCGTATGGAAAAGTTTATTTTAATTCATTACCTCATTAATTTTTTTTCTTCTAGGTGCATATGAAGAATCTTAACAAACTCTAAAATAGTAGTAAGTTGCAATTGCACGAAAGTCAGTGTTTTGCTCTACTGTGGCATGTAATTTTTTTTCCAATGTTAATTTCGATGCCGATGAAAGGGACATCAGCCATGTCTTTTATGCGTAGAAATGATTAACTGGTGATAAAAGTGTCAATTTTATTTTCGTGCTTTAGATGTATGAACTCTACGATCTGTTTATCAGAAGTGCAATTTAATTAAAAGATTAAAAAACACAACAAAGCTTCCATGTGCTTATGGTACCATAAAACGTCGTTAAACTTGACTTGCTGTAAGACCCCTTTGTATATAACTATTAGTCTATCCTCTTTAATCTTACAACCTAACAGGATTCTTTTCTTATTATGATGATGGAAAAAGTTGAATGAATTGGAGGCTGGTCGATGTAAGTCATAAGGATGAAAAATTACACTGAAATAATGAGCCATTAACATAATAGATAGACTGTCTGAAGCTGATTGCTTTTCTGCATGTTCTGCATAGGCTCAATCTGGAATTGGCCTCCAACTATGAAGGATTTCAATTGTATGAATTCAGAATTGTTAGAGTTCCAATATGAGTGAGAGTTCCACATTATGTAGAAATAGATAAGTTGAGTAACATATAAGAAAACCTGCAAACCTATTGTCTTTAAGGTTTTAGGTTAACTGTAATGTTATGTTCTTTTATGTAGTTGACTCAGGAAGGACCTATTGGTGAAGATCTCCGTATTTCTCCCTCTTGGATTTTCCAACATGAATCAAATTTGTTAGTGTTTAAGTAGAGGGAAAGAGAGAAACCAGAATGTGACTTTTTTTCTAGGTTAAGCATACAAAAAGCCTCTTAGCAAGTAGTGAGGAAATATATTGTTATGGTGAGACTTATAATTGACCTATCAATGATAGACTATCATCAATTGTCAAACTCCACCTTTACTTCAATTTAGTTTGATCCCAGATTTATGGGAAACTGCATCTATCAATTGTCATGTAAATGACTGAAGTGTATGTACAATATAGGTTTACGCTTAATGATTTGATGGTAGGTAATTTGGGTCGGTATATTTGATCATATGGCAAAGTTTTCATTTACGCTCAGAGCTATACCAAGTATTGACATGTGCCTGGAAGTTAGAAAAGATTATAAGTAAGTTCTGCTTGTGCTTATCTTTCTTGTTTGGTATTTTGGGAGCTTGTGATTATGTGCTGTTCATTCATTTTCCTATTGCTTTTTTATCTCGAGACATTGAGATGCTCCTTCTATAACATGCCCTGTGAAGTTCTTGTACTTGTCCTAGAAATAACTCACTGACCCCTTTTAAACTACAGATAATTATTCAGTGATCCACTACACAGATGTGGAAAATGATGGCCGGTGCGATTTCCGATGTCCTTCTTGTGATTTTGAAATTGAAGTTCCTCTACTCTGCTCTAATTTGGAGGAGGATCATTGCTATGCCCTAAAAAATGTGGTATGCCTTTTATGTTTCTTAAAATTTGTGTTTGGCAGAAATTACCTCTAAGTGCTAACATAACATGGTTACAATTAAATTCGTTTTCTTTTTCCTTGATTACTTAGTATCTGTCCAACCACTTCATTATAGATTATAAATGTACTTATATACATCTAAACAGAAAATTTCATGTATGCTTAATACGGTACAACACTGTCCTGATCTGGATCAAGTAGATAAAGGATCCAGGGATCCAGCAACCATTATATTTAACAACTGGGAAAAATGAAATAGGGACATTTCTATTTGGGTAAGTAAATCATGATTGAAAACTCTGCTTCAATTTTCTTTTATCAGGTTTGTCCCGTGTGTGAAGAAAATTTAGGGAAGGATGCAATCATGCAATTTACACATTCAAATTCAAACTCTCGAAAGGTACATATGCTTTACTTGTCTCAAATGTTTTGTGTTCTAAAATATAATCTAGCGCTTGTTTTTATGAGTGTAACATTCTTGACAGGTATTACCGTCCTTATATATATGAAATGCGGAGTTAAAATAAAAATTCAATATAATATAAGACCATAACTTCTCAATATTGAGCACAATGATGCATTATAGTCCTTAAAATCCAAGAAGTAAAATCTTAAAAGACACTAAAATCTTTAAAAAAAGTAAATATCATTGTGAAATAGTTAAGCTTTGATAGGGATACTTGTCTTTTTTTCTTTACGTCCTGCATGATATGAAACATTTTAATTTAAACTATTGAGATAAAAGATCTCAAGGAACATACATTTCATGCATAAACAATTAGAGGTAGGTGCCAAAATATAGTATCTAAGTGAGGGTAATCCTCATCTTATAAGCAAGTTTTGTAGAATTAAGTTAAGCATAAACCACTTTGTAAGATGATATAAGAGTCTTAGATCCCCTAAAAGAGTCACTCGTTATGTTATACACGTACCAAACCCAATAATACTAGAGGTGAGGGGGGTGTATTATCTCGTATTCTAATCACTTTAATATTTTATTTTTATTTAATTATTATGGCGGATGTTATAACGAGCATTTGGTTTTTGTCTAATTCAATTGAATATATTGGTTTTCTTATCTAAAGTGGGCGTGGAAGCCTGAGAAATCTAGCATCTGGTCTGGTAACGCAGCAATGCTTGGCAAGAAGCTGGCTACCAGGGGGAACAAACAAGAATCAATAACGGATCCACTCTTGACACCATTCATCTGCAACTCTATTCCAAACTTAAGCAATTTCCATCCAGATGAAAACTCCAGCTCCAGCAGCAAAGATATAAACACTCCTGATGCAAAAAGGTATGCTTCTTTTTCCATCAAAGTTTGTAGCGGTGTCAATTTTGCAAAGCATGAGAAAACTTGAGAAATTTAGTGCAGAGTGCATGACATATAAAATGATTTCCTCCAAAATAAACTTTGATAGTTGTAATGAATAATAATGCATTATTACCAGGAGCAGCTCAGTTTACACTCTTTTCTCAGGACATGATGGTCCTTATCGCCTCAAGATTTTTTGTGTGTTTTCTAGTATTTAGTTAGAACAGATATGATTTGCCCCAATACTAAATTTCAATGCAGAAAATAAAAATTAAACTTGATTAAGCTACTCACAGACAATGTATTCTGTTACGGTATCAAGCTAATGTTAACTGATTCTGTTTGTTTGGTCTGGACGGAAATTAATGAAGTTGATGAGTTATAGATTAATAGAATGCTGGTTAATGATACTGTTACTAATTATGTATAACTCAGTAACTCAGTGGTTGCAGAACTTGAATTTTACATAGCAATGAAATCATTAATCAAGATATACCATTGCACAATCAGATTATTCACACTTAAATAGCTTGTATTTTGTTACGAAGGATGATTGAGATGTTTTCTCTCAAGGTTTGCCTGTAATTTTGTATTAGCATGCTACTTTGACGATCATTTTACATTCTCGGTTTTGAGGAAAATTTAGAAGAATTTGTTGTTTCTGTAACAAAAAATCAACGTTTAATTTTGTTAAGTTGTGTCATACGCTGAGTCATTGACTATACGAGACACCTGCTGAAATATCTGTATGTTTTTCACATTTCCCGAGCATGTGCTCCTCAGCAATCATACCTTGATTAATTAAATATTTGTGACGTGTAGAAAAGATTAATATATCATGGGTGGTTAATACCAATTTCTTCAATAGAGTCCAATATTTTGCATTAAATATTTCTAGTTCACTTCACAGATTATAAATGGTTTTAAGTGTCAGAGCCAGCATGAAGAAGAAAATTGAGTCTGACTCCAGTCCTGACATATGCTCATGACTGAAAATTTTCAGATTTTTCCATGCATTCGTTCAATCCTTAGCAAAAAACTTACGTAGCAAATTTATTGAAAACCATAAATGAAAATGTTCTCGTTTTACCATATTATGCCTTCGAGCTTTGTAATAAGAAGCAATCTTCTATCCTGGTTATAAAAAGAGGAAGAGAGAAGGCTTCTGAAAGTGTCCCCTTAAATCCAATGCTGAACTATTGTTTATGGTTCTGTTTTTGCAGGTCTGGCAAAGATGAAGCAGATATAGGTGATGAGCAGGATCAGCAAGAGAAAAGGCTGAGGGCAGCTTTTGTTCAGCAGTTGTTATTCTCAACTATATTGGAGTAAATGTGTTACCAGAATTTACGGTCACACGCAGCATGGATTGGTAGCAGCTCCTTTCAGATTGCCTCATGCTGATTCAACAGGCACTGAGTTTTATTGTGCTGTATGGGTTTAGGGGATGTGAAGTAGTCTAAGCCATAGTTATATGTATTTAACTATATTTCATATCTTTCAATTGAAGTTTGCCGTTTGGTATACTATATAAAAATTCGTCAATCTGCTTTAACTTTACCTTATTGTTGGTGCCAACTGATATTAGTCTGAGATTAGTTTCTTATTTTAGTCATCTCCTAGTTACTAGTTAGGCGTTTATATGGAATGGGAAAAAAAGGTTAAACCCTGATAGATCTAAATCAAATAACTATCACTGTATAAGATTATGTTGATTCTGTCCAACCTATCGACAGTTTAGGAAATAAGCAAGCTTCAAGTAACAGATGTACTATTACAAATCCGTATGATCTGTTTTTTTTTTTTATCTTTCACATCTTAGATGGATACTGAAAAAACAAATAAATAAAACCGATGTTGAAAGTAAAATATTGAAGTGTACTTGCGCTTTATTCATTTTGAAAATCCTTTTACTTAAAAAAAAAAACACTCATCATATTCTTTTTAAATAGTAGTATTAAGTAACATCTTTTTATGAACACCGATAGCAGAGAGTAAACCAGTTATTTTGTGATTAGTGCCGAAACATCTTTTAAAGATTAATATTAGTTTTAATAGGTAGAGAATAAGAGTTCTTCTTGTATCATTGTTTCATACTTTTGATTGAATGAAATTTCTTTGTGAAATTCTGAGCTCATTATTCGCGAAGGTGTGATACTCTCTCACTCATTGAGTTTTGTGTAAAATGTAAAATCTTAAGAATTCAAGTGATGATTATCTTTCTCACTTGCCTTGAATCAATCTCAAGTAACATGTTCTTCATTTCTCATCTTATTCCCTCTTTTACTTTGCCTTTCAGTTTTTGTCATACTTATGTTTATGTATTCTTGAATCTATGACTCAAGCTTAAACATGATTATGACTTTACAAGAAGTTGAGCTAATTGATTCAATCCCTAAACCAACTGAATTTAATGAATTGTTGGTGAGATGTCACTATGTTAAAGATCACTCTTTCATCCCATTCATTAGGTTTCATCATTTTGTGAGGTTACTATAAGATTTTGTTCAAGAATAACAAAAGTTACAAATAATGTATTGCCAATAATTTTTATTTTTTTTATTTTCACCATAGGTTGGTTAAAACAACATACAATACGTTCAATTTCTACTGATTAAAATAAATAAATAAATAAATACATCTCCAATTCATTTTTTTATTTTACATTGGTTCATTCCAGGCATTAAAAAAAGTTACAAATCATATGCCAGAAACAATGACAGGGTTTAAATAACATGTAAATTTAGTTAGCACTTTAAACTTTTAATCATTCCATGCAACAAAAATAAAAAAGAGGTGTGTGCTGATATTAAAGATCAATCATGATGCGAGATTCACATGTAAAAAATATAATTGTGTCCTTTTAGAATCTAACTGTGTCATTTCACTTCTGTATTTAATTCCCAGGGAAATTGAATTGGCATGAAAAGAGGAGGAAGGAACCTATTTTATAATCGGAGATCAATAACAGAAGTTGTACTTGTACAACAGAAGAATTCTCTCGGCATCATCCAAATATTTCTGAGACCTAGTTCTCTTCCTTTCAATTTCACTATCCTAGTAGTCCCCATTGTCTTATTTTTCCTGTCTGATTTTGCTAAAAAAAACAACTATTAAGTCTCTTCGATGCTGAAGAGCAGAATACAATAGGTCTCCTAAGTGCAGAAGGCCAATAGGATCAATTGTCTGGCCCTGTTTCATTGTATGAGACATATTTTTAATTAGATCGTTTCAGTAACCAATCGACAAAAAAAGGACAGAGGCGTCATGCCATAAAAGGAAACTAATAGGCAGTTACCACATGATTGATCACTATCCAATCTTATATTCCACAAGTTTGTCCCTTCTCATCCATCTATCATTCAACAAGTATTTTGCTAAGCACAGTTTGAGTTCTGCTGAAAACTACTCGTCAAAGCCATTCAAGAAACACCTTTTAGGCATTTTTTGTTAAGTGCACTTCAGCAGGTCCGCGTACAACTTACATTACTCCCTGAAATACTCCATGTGATAGTTTTCTTCAAACTGAAAAGGAATTCCAAATGTGTTTCTGATCATGTAAGGCTGAAATTGCCTCATCACTGTTATTCAGAACCCTCCAACGAAGGACTCTGTCAGTCAAATGACATTCCCACCATCAAAACCAACCAAGAGCCTTCCCCTCTATAGTCACCATCTCATTTGGAACATTTCTCCCTCAATTCTCTCCCTCTCCTTGACCTTGGTATTCAAGACACCCAGTTCTCTCCGTTTCAATTCACTTCTAATTGACTGTAACCAACTCCTCCTATCCCCCTGTATCATATCAGTACAAGTACGTATTCTCTTAAAAACAAAATCGAATCCTCATTCCCCCCTGTTGTGTGTGTTGGGAGGAAGGGGGAGATTTGTCAACTGAACCTATTAACGTAATAAATATTAAAATCCACACATACAAGTGCAAGAGAACTGAGATCGTTTACAGTTTATCTCTTACAATTTGTCATGCAATATCTTACATAAATATGACAAGGAAACATCTTCTATTGACTCTGGATATGAATGTGATCAAGATTAAGATTACATTGGTAACTACTCTGAACATAAACATGGCATAATCTGATATAGCCAAGCCAAGATAAGTAGTTAACTTGTCCTTTGCTTTGCATATTTATTTTCAATAAAGACCTATGCATCCAAAATAAAATTTCAGTAAGACTTCTACCACACAAAATGAACACGCATGAGTATCAAGTATCTCGGAATATTGCAAGACCAATTATTTTATTTCTACATATCTAATGATAAAAAAATGGGTAACCACATTACTGTAATTGTTGCATTACAGTAGATTACTATAACTGTTATGGAAGAATTTAAGTGCGGGATGCCTCCTCAACCCCGAAAAAAAAACCCTTACCCATTGTATTGGGGCTAAAAGGGAGAAGGGGTGTATTATAGTTTAAACTAAATAAGAGAAAATACCTTCTTATTCCCTTTAACTGCAGCTCCTATTCAAGGGCTAAGGGGTTCCCCTCTTACATCCAAACAAGTGAAGTGGATTCACCCTCCACCCATACATAACATGACTGTATTAAAGAGAAACACTGATAAACTTTTGTAAGACAAATCTAATGATTTCAGGCAAGCAGAAATTTGTGGAATCTTGCTCAAGCACTTAAAATATGAATTATAACAATAAAAAAAGATGGAAGTCAAACAAGCCATTGGTAATTCATTGTCCAACTTGACTAAACATCATCTAGATACCTACAAAATATAACAAAATGGATATAACAGCAGTTGTGTAAAATGACAAAACTCAATTGCACAAGCCCATGGTCGACGACAGATACTTTCTTGGCCTACAAATGTAAGAGTCAAGTGGTTGGGATGCCAATCTCACAATTTACTCAATGATAGATTGGATAACACCAGCTCCAACAGTTTTGCCTCCTTCTCTGATAGCAAACCTCATTCCTTGTTCACAGGCCACAGGAACAATAAGTTCAACAATCATCTTAACACGGTCACCGGGCATCACCATCTTGGACTCCTCATCCTTGTCATTCATAATGGAAGTTACTTTGCCAGTAACATCAGTGGTCCTCATGTAGAACTGAGGCCTGTAACCAGCGAAGAAGGGAGAGTGCCTGCCACCCTCTTCCTTCTTCAAGACATACACAATTGCAGAAAACTTGGTGTGAGGGGTAATGCTTCCAGGCTTAGACAAAACCATCCCTCTCTGAATATCCATCTTCTGAATACCCCTAAGCAACAACCCCACATTGTCCCCAGCCAAAGCCTCGTCCAGAATCTTCTGAAACATTTCCACCCCAGTCACAGTGGTGTTCCTAGTTTCCCTCACACCAACAATGTCAACCGTCTCTCCAACCTTAATGGTACCTCGCTCAACACGGCCAGTAGCCACGGTTCCACGTCCAGTGATAGTAAACACATCCTCAATGGCCAACAAAAAGGGAAGTTCAGTTTGGCGCTGAGGGATGGGAATGTAGTTATCCACAGCTTCCATGAGCTCGTAAATCTTATCAACCCATTGGTTTTCGCCGCGCTTGATGGAAGGGTTGGCCATCAAAGCTTCCAAAGCCAACAATGCAGAACCAGAAACAATGGGAACATCGTCACCAGGGAACTCGTACGAAGAAAGAAGCTCGCGAACCTCCAATTCTACCAACTGCAGAAGCTCCTCGTCATCAACCTGGTCCTGCTTGTTGAGGAAGACCACAATGTTGGGGACACCGACTTGTTTGGCCAAAAGGATGTGTTCTTTGGTCTGCGGCATTGGGCCGTCGGCGCCGGACACGACGAGGATGGCTCCGTCCATCTGGGCGGCGCCGGTGATCATGTTCTTGACGTAGTCAGCGTGGCCGGGGCAGTCGACGTGAGCGTAGTGACGGTTCTCGGTCTCGTACTCGACGGTGGCAGTGTTGATGGTGATGCCTCGGGCACGCTCCTCGGGGGCAGCATCGATTTCGTCGTATTTCTTGGGGGCGCTGTTGCCGAGGGAGGCGAGGGCCATGGTGAGGGCAGCGGTGAGGGTGGTCTTGCCGTGGTCGACGTGACCGATGGTGCCGATGTTGACGTGGGGCTTCTTGCGCTCGAACTTGCCGCGGGCAGCGCGAACGGTGAAGGAGCGGCGGCGAAGGGCGGCGGGGGTGGGGGCGAGGTGGAGGACCGTGGAGGGGTGGATGAAGGAGGAGGAAAGGTGGGTGGTGGAGGGTGCGTGGGTTTTGAGAAAGAGGGAATTGGAGGAGGGTGAAGAAGAGGGGTAGACATGAGGGTATGCGAGCTTTGAGGTTGCTCCTGCCGCCGCCGAAGAAATTGCCATTGGGAGTGGTGGTGGAAGGTGGAGAATGAGGTTTTGGGTCTGAGGAAGAATAGTGAGAGTGAGAGTGTGAGTGTGAGTGTGATTACGAAGAAGAAAGAAGAAGAGGATAGGGAAAGGGTTTGGCAAATTGTTATGCTATCTGCTATGGACGAAAGAGGACCTCATGTTAAGTTTTATCCCTTCTTTCTTCTTTTCTGCATCTTATTTTCCAGGACCATTTTTACTCTCTCACCTATTATTATTGCTATAATTTCAAAAATAATTCATTTATATAATATATAATTATTTCTAATTAATAACAACATATATTTTCTTTGATGTATGATTTTCACACAATTCAATTAATTCTATTTTAAAAAGTTAATTTGTTGAAATTTTAAGGGAGTCCCGTTGATAAACTATTTTGCTTATTGCTCTCTTGTTTTCTAAACTTTTTACAAATTTTGTTATGTGAGATTTTTTTTAATTTTTATTTATTCATTAACAAATTATATATAATGTTGATATTAACAGTTTATTAATTTGTCACCTCATTTAAGTTTCGAACTGTCACATTTTTTATATAATTTTTAAAATTATTTGGGAACATTAGATTACCATATTAAACTACTTTATATGTATTATATAACAAAAAAAACATTTGGATTTAAGAATGAGACCTAATTTATTCTTTTCCCTTAATCATAATTAATAAACATATTTCAATACCAAGAAAGTTTCACATTGTTTTAGAATTAATATCAAGAGTAATTTATAAAAATAAAAAATTGGAACCAAGGCAGTTTTTAAATAATTGAAACAAAGTCATTTAGCAATGAAGTGATTAATATCTCTTACACGATAATCCTAACTATATTAATGAAATTAAGATGTTTAATGTAATTTTTAAAATAATAAATATACGGTGTAGATTAAATGTTAAAATTATGGAGTGTGAAGATTAAAGGGGAATATATTAAAAATGAAGATTAAAAAAATTATTAAGACATAGTGGATAGTTATGGTTAGTGTTCTATAGATATTATATTTATATTTTATAAGTTGAAATATGTAAATTATCGTAAATACTACATTTTAATTAATTATATTTAAGTATTCTCTTTTTTTATTCTAATTTTTATAATTGATTTATTACAGTATTTTATTTTGGACATTTTATTAATTTCATTTATTTTCATGCATAATTTAATCAATACATTTTTCATTTCTTTTTTACTGCAATTTTTAAATAAATCTCATTTTGAATGTATTTTTATTTATAAATATAGTTGTGAATATCCACGTCTAATTTATAAAATTTAATAGATCATGACAAAGAATTTCTTTCTCCACAGAATTACATTTTAAAATGAGAAATGTGTTTAATGAAAAATAATGTATGTAATAGGAATGCCAAATGTTTAGTCTATGTGTTAAGACTAAGATTGAATAATATTTTTAATGAGAATGAAGTAGATTGAGAAGTATTTGGAAACAACACTTAACTTTTTTTTTGTTGTTGTAGGATATCGTCTAAGAAACAAATGTGGTTACAAAATGATATGATAATAAATGAAATCATCAAGTCGATTAACAAAATAATAAAGTAAGAGTGTTTTCAATAACCCTTCAATCTTATGAGGAAGGATCATAAATGAGTGTAATAATATGCTACACCATTTGAACAATTGGAGCTTGGGACAATCAAATTGTTCTTCACCAATAATTAAAAAGGCAACGTAAATAGCAATTTAATAGACCTCATCATATAAAAGTTAGACATGGACAACTCTTAAAAAGGCACCATGATGATTTTGTGCATATTGAAAATGAAATAATACAATAAATATTGTTTATAATGAAAATAAGGCAGTAAGAGTATTATAGCTATCAAACTTTTAAAAAATCAACTTCCCTTATATTAAGTAAAACAATTATGGATAACACTTCAATAGAAATTGAAAGGAGAGTCGATTTAAGAAACATGTGAAATATTTTTAACACTATATAATTATTATTATATTTTGTGTTGTTCATTGTGGAATATGAAAATATTTGTCAAATGTTTAAGGTTGACAATAATATATTTCATGTCTCTTGCATGAACCATCTAATGCCAATTGTACTTTAAAATAATTTTTTTTATGATAAATAAAGTTAAATGTTACGTAAAACATGTATAAGAAAACAAAGTAGACACATTACATAACGATATTAAAATATTTTTATAACTTTCACTTCTTTTCTATCAATAATCACATTAATATATAATCATCTTAATCTTAAAAACATGTGAATGATATTTAGAATAAAATTGTGTCTATCGTTATTAATATCTAAATCACCATCAAACCATTAAAGTATTCTATCAACAACATTTTCTCAACATTTTTAATCATGACAAGAATTTTCATTTTCACTTGAGAGGGTGTTTTGGCTTGATTTTGTGGCTTGGTGGTGATTTTGGTGAAAAACGAAAATCTTGGTTTTCTAAAACTGGCTGGACTCAATCCTCACAAATGCTTCCAAAGTGATGTGGGATAAGTTTGGGATCAAAAGGAATTGATCTTGACATGGTTGGTGCATAGCCAAGTTCCATGATTTTGGTGTTTTGGCTTGATTTTGTGGCTTGGTGGTGATTTTGGTGAAAAACGAAAATCAT
>Ga0123342_1004113_pt1 | contig 22593 bp, 10 predicted proteins | sample Turbeawhitnodule_FD_89960 | JGI IMG/M metagenome (GOLD analysis project Ga0123342, IMG submission 89960) | Root nodule microbial communities of legume samples collected from Mexico - Turtle bean Mexico white nodule | ecosystem: Host-associated > Plants > Roots > Nodule | place: Mexico: Nepantla... | reverse complement strand
ATATATATATATATATATAAGAGCACGTAAGTATATATTAATCACTATAAGAAATTTGCTTATAATTGATGGTTGATGGCCATTTTTTGTTGATAAGTTTAAAAATTTAGTAATATAAAAGAGATAAATTTGTCGATGAAAATTACCAACGATTAATAGTTTTGTTAGTAATTATTGACAACATTTTAGTAGGAAAACACTAGCAAATTATTGATGAACTAATATTTATCAATAAATATTGAAAAACACATTCATAAAAAGTTACTAACACATTCATAGATTACTAACAAATGAGGTAAATTTTGAATACATTCTTAACTATAAATAAAATTACCAAAAAATACATCTATAAGTAATTATCGACATATATATCTTGCATAACTAAGTTCTAAATATGCAATCAAATTTACTCATTTGTCAATACATATTAAAAGTGTCAACTAAAATTACCAAAAAACATTATAGTTGGTATTATTGTCTAGTAAAATGTTTTACTAATATCAAGTTGATCCAAATCCCTATTTTATTATAATTAAAGAACTAGTTTTTTTCTCCAAATCATTGAAATATTATCAACAATAAGCTTCAGTGAAATATTATTAACAACCAACAATAATTTTGGCTCAAATCACACAAATATTGTCAACCTTAAAATCATATCAAATAACATTTAAATTTAAATGACATCAATTTTGAGAAAAACTAAATTTAAATATAAATAACATATGAACATATAATAGAAGTAAAATCAAAGTCTTCTTATGTGTTTCTATCATGGAATAGTTTCATGATCAACTTTGAGTCAATGATTCCAATCTCAAATTGAAGATGAAATCAGAACAATAAAAATAAGAAAGAAACTTAAACAATGACAAGAACTAAAGAATTATGATTGACTGAATGAAATAAAATAAGAAAAGATTGAGAAGACTGGGATTGGAAGTAAAATTATGTTCCACTTGAAGAAGAACAAAAAGATGACTTTATGATCCTCCAAGATAAGCTCCAAATATTGAATCACCATTTGAATCCTAGAAATCAAAATAAGACTCTAAGAAAATTATTCACACAGTAATGTTTTGAAAATGCTCAAGTTCTCATATATCTTAAAAGTGTTTTTACAAGATTATGAAAAGTTATTTGAAGGACAAGGCATCATCAAATGCAAATACTAATTACAATGAAATCAAATGCAAACTCCTATTCTAGAACAAACCAAGTTTGTTGGTCAAAAATTAAAGAGAGAGTGAGAGGGAAATTTGAATTTGAAATTCAAATCCCTAATCAAATGGCATAGATGTGCTTGATCATGCTTTCCTTGCCTTATTGTAACACATGTTTCTCTTGCCTTCTCTTTGCACCCATAAAACTTTATTTGCACTCATTTCTCTTGGCCACACTAACTAACTCTTATTTGGTCTTGAATAACCTAATTAAATCCAACTATACAAATTACAAGTTTCACTTAAAAAATAAAAAGAAAACAACTCCTAAACACATCATATTAGTTATACAAGTAACAACAAAACATAAATACTATACATATTTTTTTCACATACATACTAATTTACTAACAAGAACAAGAAACTCTAAACCAAAATCTTCGATTTGTAAAAGCTTATGAGCACAAATTGTTTTCATAAAAAATTATAAAGAATTAGAACGATGACAATGTTCAATCCCAACTATATGGTTCTCACAATTCATCATTTTATTTTTGAGCCCTAACTTAGATTAAACAAAGGCATGAATACTCACCTAACACGATATATATATATATATATATATATATTCATGCCTATCCATTCGTGATAAGTGTATCTGCTTATCCATTTATGAGTTCTCCTCCTCACTTTGGGGTTTGAAGTGATTGATCAAGTTTGACATGCAACGAAAACAAAAACAAATCAATTATAAGATAGTTTTGTTTTAATTTCCTTTATTAAACCTACCGAATAATCCTATAGTGTCATCAATGAACAATATTTTCTGATGGCAACATCTATTTATAATTAGATTTTGAAAATTTTCTACTTATGTGATGCCAAATTTTTCGATGGATTATAGTGTTATCAATTGACATATTTTTATAATGACATAATTTATTAATAATTGTCCTTCAAAAATTTCCTCCAACATTGCACCAACTTTTTTTATGAAATAAATAATATCATAACCTGACATTTTTTTAAACAATCATATTCACGATAATTGACCTTTGAAAATTTTCCCTCTTTTTGTGCCAATTTTATTAAAATATTTACCGATGTGAAAAATTCAATAATGAATTTACATATCCATTAGTAATACGAATTTAGTGATGAAATTAAATTCATCTACAAGGTTTTGTTATAAAATTATTCATTTATTATAGTATTAACCACAATTTTTCAAAGAAATACCGGAAACAATGTAAGACAAAAATTATAGGGGTACATAAACATGAGGGATTATTAAAGTAGAAAATAAAATATGTAAAATAAAGAATTAATAATTAAGACTAATAAAATTCACTAAAATCAATCCTAGTCAATATATCAATAAACAACGCTATTAAAGGCTAAAGAAGTCCAAAATAATGGATAAGATATATCACAAATGCTCTAACAAACCAGAAAGTCTAAGTTTAAATAAAATTAATATTTTTAAAAAACAAATTTAATTTCATTATTCTAAATAAAAATATAAAACCAAATTCTAAAAAAAAATCAATTGTTAATGTTTTTCATATTAATAACTTTACTTTGATTGTTTGATTTAAAAAAAAATATCCACATAAAAACACAAATAAGGATAATGAGTATGTGTACGGTGAATATCATAATACCCATACACATCGCCTTAATAAGTATGTAACTAAAATATCTATACTCGTTATCCATGAGTATCCATTATAGGTACATATTTAATATATATTGTGAATTTACCATGGATATCTTTGGTGCAATTTTTTTTATCATTTCTAATCATAAGAGAGGGCTAAGACGAAAACCATGACAAGATCACAATTAGTGAAACATTTTTAATCATGGTTTGGTCTGGTTTATTCCTAGTAAGCCTTATTTTTGCAATATTTTCCAAGGACTCTTAACACACAAAATATTAATGCAGAAGAATAAGATACGAGAGAATCACAAGTAGTGAAAACTAAAAATGTTGTAGAGGAAGAAAAAAAACAAACATTGTCTCATTTTCTATATAACAAACAATTTTTTTTTTTGCATTGTACTTCAAAGTCAAGTTAAGAAAAATAAACGAGAGGCTGACGTGAGTGGTGCTTCCTTTAATGTTATCAAAACCGTGGGGTTTGTCATTAACAACGAGAATATGATCTAGGAAGGCCAACTATGTTCAAAGCTCCACTTGTAATGGATTTAGTTACACATACAAAACATGGAGCAAAAAACAAAAAACAAACAAATGAAAACAAAAATCAAAATCAAAATTTGGCTTCTCTCGTTGTTGAATGGTGAAAACCATGAACCCCACCATAATATAGACAAAAGAGAACCAACCAAAAGGCAAGAGTGTTGGTGAGGATGAAGCCTTTTTGATATAGGATTAGAGAAGAAGTCTAATAAAACATGGTCAAGTTGTCATGACCAAGGTACATGAAGAAGGAACTTGAACTAAAGTTGTCATAAAAAGGATAATATCATAAGTTAAAATTTTTATAATGTCTCAAGTTATTTAATCCTTTTAAAATTTTCTCTCAATTGGAAAAACGATAGTCAAAATTTAACTAAAGTTAATAAAACTTTCTTAACAACATACATTAGAAATTATCATAAATCTAGTTAAGTAATCATTTAAAAATTAAAAAATTATCTAATGATGTAACTTAAAACTCGAAAATGAGTTTGTAATTCACATAATTAGTAAATTAATCATTGTTTCATTTTAAAAATGCTTATATACAAATAAATTAGTAGTCAATTATCTAGTTTTATCTTACAAAATTTGATAGCAAGAACTCATTAATATTACAATCACATGATTTCATAACACTTAAGATAAATAAGAGAGACAATATATCTATAAGGCTTTTTTACGCCTCTTTTATGTTCTCATGTTTGTAGAATTCTTATACAACAAGTAGAGGAAAGATCAAAGATCAAAAGTCAAAACAAGAGACCTAGGTACAAAGATATGTACAATTTATAAGTACAACATATAGTAGTTTTCCCATACAACTATTTATTACCTATATTTAATATTTATTCTAACATTCTCCTCAAGTTGTAGCATACAAATTGTATGTATTAAACTTGGAACAAATAAATTCAATATGAGGTTCCTTCAATACTTTTTTAACACAACTTCAAGTTGATAATTAGATCGATAACCTCAGTACAAATTTTCTAAATAAAATGACAATCAATTTTCATGTGTTTAATCATCTCATATAACACTAAATTGGAAGCAATGTAGAAAGAAGTTTGGTTATCACAATATATCTTTATTTGTTGAATCCCATAAAAGTTAAGTTATTGAACAAATCATTTCACCCATACAAGTTCAGAATAAAAGCATATCATTACCTTATATATAACTTTAGTAGTGGATTGAGCAATTACATTTTGTTCCTTACTTTTCTTATAAATAATATTTTCTCTAAGGGATCCGACCCAATCAACATTGCAACACTCAGAGATTTGGGGGTTTCCTTTATCTTCATATAGTAGATATTGTCTTGGAGCCTTTTGAGGTATATTAGGATATGAATGATAACATTCCAATAGTCAATACAAGGAACCTGCATGAACTGACTAACAATAGCAACTACAAAAAACATATCAAGTCTAGTAATGGTAAGATAAATATGTTTTCAAACTAGTCATTTATATCTTTTTGGATCAAAGGAATATTCACCTTGGTTTGTCATTAATTCTTGATTTGGGTCCATAGGACTATCCACTAGTCTATAATACCTATCTTTTTTAGGATATCTATAGCATATTTTCTTTTAGAGACCACAACACCTTCTTTTGACTGAGCTACTTCAATACCCAAGAAGTATTATCCTTGGTTTTAAAATGTTTATACAAGTGTTCCTTTAATTGAGATATTCTAGCAACATCATTCTATGTAGTGACTATATTATCAACATATATATTAAGTAAAAACATTTTTTAGAAGAGGTAAAAAAGTAAAAAATTATTTGCATCCCTAAGATTTAGCCCAAAGGTTTGAACAATGTAGCTACATTTTCCAAACCAAACACATGAGGATTGCTTGAGACCATAGAGAGAGTGACGTGACTTACAAACCAAATTAAACTCCCCTTGAGAAACAAAATCAGAAGGTTGCTCCATGTAGACTTCCTCTTTATAGATATTCATGAAGAAAATCACTTAATACCCAATTGATGAAGTAATAAATGATGAATAGTTATCATGACAAAGAGAAGACAAACAATGGTCATTGGAGAAAAAGTATCACTACAATCAAGGTCATATATATGAGTGTATCCTTTGACAACTAATCATTTAAGACTATCAACTTTACCATTCGGTACAACTTTAATGACATAAAACCATCAACATTCAATTTTCTTCTTCCTAGGTGGAAGGGGACCTAACTCCCATGTGCTATTATGGTCAAGAGCTTGCACCTCTACAATCATGACTTGACTTCATCCAGGATGATCAAGTGCTTCATTTATATTTTTAGAAATAAATAATAATAGAAGACACATAAGGTATAAAAGAACAATAGGAAAGAGAAAACATGTGATAACTAAAAACATTATAAGTAAGATGTGGATTACAAGTAAAATAAGTACATTTTCAAAGAGCAATGAATCAGTCTGAATCATCATTACTAGAAGTCATGCTATTGAGTGACGATTGAGAAAAACTTGAATAAAAGTATTCACCTTGAAACATTGGATTGATTATTTGGGTTTTGCACATTGGTAGGTAATAAGAGGAAGTGATGGGGTTTAAGAGAATGTTGAACATGATTGAAATTTTCAGAAGCACGAGGAACAACAAACTCAACTAATGACATAAGGAGAACTTGCTAGATGGAATAAACATCTTAGACAAACAAAACAAAGAAAAAGATTTTGCTAAAAAAAGGTGACATTAGTAGACCTGCAGTACTTCTTGGTTTAAGGAAAGTAACAATGATACCCTTTTTGAAGCCAAGAATAACCTAAGAAGACATGTTTAACAACAGAGGGAAAAAGTTCATTCATCCTAGAGACAAATCATGAAAAAAACATACACAACCAAACATGAGGGAAATACAAAAGAAAGGATCATTTGAAAAAAAACATGGAATAAGAAACCTTATTCTTGAGAGAAAAATGCGACCCTGATAATAAGAAAACAAATAGTTAGGATAACATCGTCTCAATGATAAACTGGTATATTGGCACCAACCAATAAGGTACGAAAAACCTCAATACCATTTTGTTGAGGTTGTGATGACAAGTAGACTAGTGTAACATGTCATGTGAACTTAAAAAATGTAGAGAAATTAAAGAAGTATTATTTGATATTGTCATTCTTAAAATTTTAATTACTTGGCGAAGTTGAATTTTAATATTACTAAAAAAGGATGTAAATATAGAAAACAGTTCAAAACGATTTTTCATAAGATATATCTAAGTACATATGGAATAATCATCAATGAAAGTAACAAAATACCTAAAACTAAAAGAGGAGACACTCAATCCCAAATATATGAATGAATAATAGAAAAAAAAGAGTGCATCTTGATTAAGACCTTTTAGGCAAAGAAGATCTAAATTGTTTCCTGGCTAACATGACTCACAATTCTAACATCTAAATACTACTAAATTCATAACCATTTTTTTTTTTTTAACAAATGAGGATGTCCCAAATGATCATGTAAAAGTTTAAAAGATAAAAATGTAAAACAACACACATGTGGACTAATTCCAAAATAACATAGATATCTATATTCATGTCCTTCTCCAATTAGTCGTCCCATATCACGTTCCTAAATAACAAAAGAATTATTTTGAAAAAAGGTTATTGAACATCTTAAAGACTTAGTTAATTGACTTAAAGAAATAGGACAAAACTAAAAAAAGGAACAAATTTTATATGTAAGAAAGGGGAAAGAAAAACTTGATCAACCTCCTTTGAGAAAACTTTAGAACCATTTGCTAAAGTTATAAAATGAGGATTTTTTGGAAAGGAATAAGACAAAGAAGTATTACTATACATGTTATTAGAAGCACATGAGTCAATTCTCCATGGGTTTTTGACTTTCTATAGATTTTGAGATCCAAGTTGTGCACAAGCTAGGATTTGCAAAATAATTAATCATGTTTAATGTTTAGGATTTAGAATTTAGTTTCTTTTAATGTGATCCTTCTCTTACAATAGGAGTATTGAGGACATCCCCCACCACCACACCCTCCTTTAGCATTGTGTCCTCCTCTTCCACTTGTGGAAACCAAATATTTTGCGGGTTCTTGAACATTCCTTCTTTGAAGGGTTGGAACCCCCAAGGAGTCCTGTTGTCTTGTTGTCCATGGATGGAACTTCATCACCTGTTAAAAGTTGATTGGATGTATGGCACGGAGGATCAACACCATATAAAATTTGTCCAATTTTTCTTGATCTCGTTTAATGACTCAGCCTCTAAGAACACCTTTAATTCCTCAGCAGCAAATTGAGCTTCACTCGTGAAAGACATCTTATCATGATCTATTTGTTTATGAGAGACAAGCCTATTGGTAGAGTCGTAAAGGCGTTGAATATCGATTGAAAAATATGGAGTCATTTTTCTAAAAAAAGTTACAAGTTTTAAACGATTTAAAAGTACCCTACAATTTTGGTTCCACAAATTGTCACAGTAACGCACAAAGGTGAAAACGAATTCGCTTCCACTATTCAACTTGATCAAATGGCACATTACTCCCATCTTGTTCAAGGTGATCGTGGAAACATTGGCCAGTAAACCAAAGTTCAATTGAGAAAACCAAGAGAGATAATTTTTTCATTCAGTTTTTCAGAGGTAATGCTAGAAATTTTAGAGAAGAAGACAACATGTTCCAAAAGACATTTTCGTTAGGGTCGAACGAGACAATAAAAACAGCGAATAAAGACAACAAATTAAGAAATCCAAAGTTTGACCTTATATCGAAAATGAACCAACAATCAAAACAAAGATGACGAGTCCTGTGAAGGAGGCACGATGTTGCTCTAGTGAGAGGAAGGTGGTGTGTGGATGTCATGCCCCAAGCAGCAACGAAAAAAGGGTGTGTGAAAACACGAGAAACAAAATATGCTTCAGAGACTGACAAAGTTAGTCGTTTCCTATAAGACGTTCCAAATTCAATGATTAAAACAACAAATTATGAATACTTTATAAAAAAAGACCGAGAACAATATATTTTAGAGGGTTTAATTACATTTCTCTTACCCTAGACCCTACTAATTTTAATATAATGAATAGAGGGAAGAGCCGAAAGTAGAGACCTAAGTAAAGAGATAGAGGTACAGCTCAATGGTGTACAACATATCACAATTTTCCAATACAACTACTTACTAACTATTTAACACTTATTTTAACAATAACTGCATTTGATCACAAAGTTCCATAGAGTGTTGTTAGAATCTTAGAAAACGTTTTTTACTCCCTTTAAGCCTCAATCCGAGGGAAAGGCCAGATGGCATTTTGAACACTTTAGTTCTCATTATCCATGTGTATTTTTCATTTATGCAACCTTACTTTATATTAATAAATAGTAAGAAATAATAGAAGTTAAACTATTTCCATTCCAGATTTTACGATGTAATCGACAGAGATTGCTCGAGTGAGGGAACTGGCCTGTGAACCATAATAGTTTGCCGGAGAAGAATAACCCAGTTTGCTTACTCACAGATGAATAGATCAAAATACAGTTAAAGAAGAGTGGATTCATCTAATTCCCAAGCGGTATTCTCATTGTAGCATTAATTACCTAAAAATATGAAGACTGATGGCATTTAAAATCTATAATAACATACAATAGTTGCTAGTTCCTGCATGAATTTTAAGACCAGTTAATATGGTCCGTCACTATGGTCTGGCCACCATTCCCATAGTACCAGCAGCAGATGCAACAATTTCCCCTTCATCACAAGGTGGCAGAAATTGGGCATATTATTGTGTGAGCAACTTCGAGTCACAAGCCACTATTTTAACCCGTCCAACATTCTCTTGGCTGTCTTCGTTCTTAAACAATGCATCTTGTAAGATGAAGGTCCAGACATTGTCGCAAAATCTATACGTATGGAGATGTCCCTGTTATTGAAAAATGAAAAAAATAATAATTGATTTCATCGAGGTTTAGCATAATTCAAGAATTACATATCCAAAACATTCGGTATCGAACACAGAATGCGTAAATGTTGAAAAGAGGTATTGGAGGATTTCTGCCACATATTGTTTAAAAGGTACAGCTGCTAAACACACTAGCAACATGAAATCACAAAAGCCCATAGCCAAATTAATATTCCGTCAGACAAGAAACAATACCATTTCAACACATTCAAAAGAATGCATATAGAGAGGAGAGGTTAATAGTACTACAAAAAAAGGCCTTGAATGATCAATAGTGGTTGAGCATCCCAAAAGATTAAGACTGAAACTTATAGCTACTTCCATATGTTGATAATATGCTCCGGATAAGTAACAGAAAACAAAATCCTCACGCATAGCTAAGCTTGCGAGCTTTTAAGTCATGAACATTTATTCTTTAGAGCTAGATGAACAGGGAAGATCATAATCATATCCATTCAGAAAAATAAAAACTATTTTGTTTAGTGAGCAGAAACAATTTTCAGATAGTGAAACATTTTTTTGCTCTACTTTTGATCCACCCGTTTTTATCACATACACTAATAATATGGCTAAATGGAAAAACAAATAATAATAACAACATTCTATTTAATAGGATCAGCCTGAAGAATATAGCAGAGCTTACATGAGAAGATTGGGCATTTTGCTCTAGCCATATTTATTCAAAACAGAATAAGAACTATATAATTTGAAAACCAAAATTTAGGCTGCTTTATTGATTTTATAACAAGCAAAGAAAAGAGTGATACTAAATCTACAAAGATTTTACATTTTAGTTTCCTTGTAGAGCCTTTCAGACTTCAATTTGAAAATTTTGATAAATGGTTTAAATTTTATGAAGAATCCAGTCTGATAAACGAAAAAGCTTTTATATTTCCCATTCCCAACGTAAAGATTCACCAGAAGAAACAAATCAAACCTCTTTCAACCAAGCGTCTGCACAAAGAAAAATGCTACATGTACATACCATACCATATGCCTAGTTTTCAACCGGCTTCACCCTCCTAACCCAAAATAAGAAATAAAAAAAGAAGAAAACAAAACGAAGATAGATTGTAGTCTAAAAGACTGCATAAGCAAACCTTAACAGTCATAATCAAATAATCTGACTGCAATGGCAGTCGCAATGACAAAAATAATAGCAATCCATGACAAACAAAAAACCACTTATTTAGCTTCATTTCCAGAAATCAGCCATAAGCAGATTATATATAATCAATAGACTGCATACCTGATAACGAATTTCAAACCATAAAATTAAGTGAAAAGGTATTCATAAATGGCTAACCAAGCAAGCATTCTCGGTTTGAATCATGTGGGTAGGTATTAATAGTTTTTCGAATAGGAATATCAATGTCATGTTACTAAGTCCAATAACAAATGACAGCATACTCCATTCAACCGTGAGTTTAAATTTTCATGAGCATACTTTATCACTTGATAAACATACTCAATCATGAAAATAGCAAAAGAAATGTCATAGAAAGAGAAATAAAGCTGGTACAGTGGTTATATTATCCTCCAGTGGGGGAATCACAAATGAATGAAATTTCCATAATTCAACACCAACTTTGACAAATAGCAAATATCAAGCTTTTTTTGTGAGCAAAAGTTTAGATTAGGGGAAGGCACAGGGATACCACTAACCTCTATGAGGATTCATGTCTCTCCTACCAACAGGGGAAAACTTTAGAACCAATTCTAAGTCACAACTAATTTGAGTGAAAGACTCGACCAAGCCTTAAGTTTATTATACTATACCTTATAGTCATAGCTTGAGACTACATAACTCATAGCAAAAGGGAAAAGAGAACAATGTAAAGGTAACAACAAAATATCTTCAGCAAATCTACAGACTGACACTATGAAACAATTAGATCCTTTTAAGCCATTAACAGAAGATAAACAAACAAGCATCAAGATCAACGTATCCTCATGTACTTCTCCTTATCTACTTGATTTGTTTACTTGTTCTATTCCTTTTTTGAAAGTTGTTCAAGTCTTTAAGGTAGTTGTAAAGCAATTGAGCCTTTTATATGTTATTTAATGTAGTTGTAAAAGAATAAAGACATTCATTAGATATTTGGCTCCCCACAGTTATTCTCCTTTGAAGACACATTCCTAGCAAGAATTTGAACCCTAGTTAGATGCGTTATTGAACTATTAAATAGGTTCAATTATGAACTAAAAAACAACTTTGAATGAATTACCCTTTAACAGTGTTCAGCAGTGGCAGATGGCCAAATTTCCACTATATAAACACACCACTGTGACCTATGGTGCTTTCATAGCAGACCTCCCTTCAAAAAATTTGCATATGGTGGTTGGAAAAATATCCACAATGCCATTCCACCACAGCAGCAACAGCACCACCATTTAACAACACTACCCTTCAAAATTCCTCGAATTATTTTTGTTACTTTATTCATTTATTAATTGCAAGTTGCCAATTACTTGCTATAGTGCCACAATCACAGGGTGGGAGAGCAGAGCCATCCCCTACTGTTCTCAATGTTGTCATCAGAGTATAACATCAAATATCAGGGATAGGGTTTTTGAGAACGGCCATTATATGCCGCTATCTGCTATTGACTAGCAGAATTAATATTAGGGATAGTGTTAGAAAAATAATCAATGCCTTATCTATTCCCTAACATTGACAAATGAAAAGTGCAAGCATGTCCTAACCATGGTAGTTTAATCGCTATACAAATTATGTATAGGAGAGCTTATATTTTGAATTGTGAATCTTACAATTCATAAACATTTAAAAATGTAACATATAAGACATAAACATTTAAAGATATAATTAATAATCACAACCACATGAAAATGAGAGGATGTATCATTTGGCAGATTAGGTTAATGTTATAATGGTTGGATTGGGCTGGGTTGTATGACCAAACTCCTTTGTTAAATGGGAAGAAAAATTATGCGGGCTAATAAATTTGGCCCAAGGATAATAAGAAAGAAAGAGACAACTTTAGGTTGTCTTTTCTCATGTGCACAGCTGCCTCTTCATTTCCATGAGTGTTGTCGTTGTCACTGCCACTGGTTTTCGCATGCTACTAAAGAAACCCATTCATGACCATTGGAGTAAGGAAGAGCACGAATTAATATGCATTGCTTCCGGCTCAGTTCACGCAATAAAACAAATCAGATTAGGGTTTTTTCAAAACTGGGTCATGCAACCCCACCCGTTTTTGGAGTGAGACCCGGATCCACAATTCAGGCTAGTTTCTTGTTAGAATTATGATTCATGCAATTCCGAGTGCGATACGAACGATACAACACCAATTCGGGAGCACAAATGAATTTTCGTACAACTCATATAGTGGGGGTTGTGAATTGTATCATGCGATACAAATCATGTATTTTGCGATACTTACTACCATGGTCCTAACACATCAAATTTCACAAACAGACCTAAAGACAAATTTCAATTTTCATGTTTTAGTTCCTTTACGTGTGAACTGGCTTTAACATAAATTTTTTGAACCACAATAATAAAACAAGGCTTAAATTCAATCAAACTAGCATTTGATTTAATTCCGACTAAATTGTCTTTACAAATTATACTCATACAGAACAGAGAGTCAAGCTTAACTCATTGATCAACAACAAAAAGTTATTCAATTCAGTTAGATTCGAACCCCTCGAGTCACTTCTAACCCTAACCACAATCAACATCAGAAGAGTAAATAAAGGCCAATACATACCATATCCTAAGCTCAACAACAAAATTAATATATACATACACATATATGTGTGTATATATGTATATACGCGTGTGTAAATATAATTAGAAGTGGAAAAAATGGTGTATTGTTACCTTGATGGAGACCTTGCTCTTAACTTGCGTTTCCAGAGCCTCAGTCATGGACTAAAATATCATCCAGACGAAAATGAAATAAAATAATAATAATAATTACACGTTAAAACAGATCCAGAAACAGAAACCTAACTGTCACAAGCAATTCAAAACCACACCTTATCGAACTGGACCAGAACCTGAATCGCGAGCTCAGGGCTGAGAGTGCCATTCTGAACCATCTCGTCCAACGTCTCCGTCAGGCACATTCCGATCGTCGACCTGCGGTACAGCTCGAACGTCGCCATTGCAGCTCGCGAAACGTGATCTGCGTCGATTGAAACGCACGCGTCGAAAACGGAAATAATTCGAAGGAATTCATAGAATAGAAAGCAATAATAGAAAGAACAACAACGCTAACAGCGATTGCGGTGAAGCGAGAAAAGGCGGAAGCGAAAAAACGGAGATCTAAGGGATGGAATTTGTATTACGAATCGGGTGGCGACGTTAGACAGTTGAGAGTGGTTCGCTTTTGTTTCGTCTTCTTCTTCGTCTTCTGCTGGTGCTTCTGAGTTAACGTTTGGGTTTGGCTCGATAGCGTTTGGGAGCGGAGAAATTTGGGGCTTTTTATACCCTAGAATTTGGAGGTCAGGGTATATATAGTGAAGGTTGGAGAACAGTATGTAATTACCATTATACCCTCACTCACGTTTTTGTCATGTGAGAAGCCACATTCGCAAATTAAAAAATAGCATATGTGTAATATTTTTTTTTGGGAGTTGGAAACATTACATATTGATCATTTTTTAGAAAAACAACTTATATTTCAATTAAAAATAAAATGTTAGATTTTATATTTTATGCTTTATATTTTACGTTTGCATCTTATATTATAGGAACGTGAATGAATAGATTAATGTTCAAATAATTATGTTCTGAAAATTAAATACTTAATTAAATCGCTTTAGATTAACTAGTCGGTGATGGAATTGTAACTGAATCGGTATTAATCAAATAATATTAATAATTAAATACTAAATAATATATAAAATAAAATTACAAAAATATAATATCATACCTTGATAATATATTTTATAAGTTTTTAACATTCAATAGACACATCCATTGGAGGCGGTTTTGTGATTCTCATAAACTATGTTGATCTTGTGGTTAACTCTCCTTATTCAATTTTATGCTAACAACATGAGAAACTAATGTAAAAAATATATTTTTATATTATATATTATTAATGAAAGAGTCAAAATAGAACAAGGGTAAACAATTATGATTATACTTTTTAAGCAATAAAGCATATATATATATATACTTACATGTAAAAGGAAATAAAAGAAGGAACAAAAGAAAAAGGTTAACAAGACATAATTATACATGTCATCAAAACAAATCTCATTACACCTTATTGAAATTGTTAATATACCTTGAACTTACAAGAAAATTAGACTATTTACCAATATTTCCTCAATAGATTAGACCACTTCAAAGATAACCTAAATGCTTTCAATAACCTGAATCTTTTCAATATTTAACAGACTTTAGTACCAAATATATATATATATATATAATTAATATTTATTCTTGTAAAATATTTCTTTTTCTCAATTAATCCCTTGTTAGTAATTATTTCCTTACCATTCTCCATATACAAAAGCCAAGTTTTGGGGGTATCTTAGTTTCCCATGTAGTTTTATATATGTATTCTTGTTGCCACAATAACTCAAATGAGTGCTTATGGATTATGGATTTGTTGTTCCATAAGTATTAATAAAAATTAATTTCTTTTTCATTGTAAAATTGTTCCTAGACATGGCTTAAAAAATAAGAATAAAATATAATTAGGTGAAATTTTATCTTATAGAAAGTTTGTTGATATCTTGTTCATGTTTAAGTGGTTGTTCAAATGAGAATTTTTTTCTCAAGTGACCATATAATGGTATAAATTTTTTATATTATGTTGGATGCTTTTATGCATAACGTTTAATTGATGGTACAATTAATTGTATATGCTATGAAAAATATATGATTAATTATGAGATGCATGACATGACGTATATGTCTTTTTTATGTGACTCTTTGGGATGGTGGATTCTAGTTGGATATGCATGATATGTGTGTGTGTGTTGACTTGAGATGAGTGATTTGCATATGATCACTTGATGGATAATGTATAATATGTCTTATGTGACATTAATAAATTGTGTGTGTTGACTTGGGATGAGTGATTTGCGTATGATCGTTTGATGGATTATGTATAGTATGCTTTATGTGACTTTAATAAACATGACACTTAATAGAGGTATTTTGATTTCACTGATGATGTTCTAGTTACGTAAACAAAACTTCGGGTGATAAGAAACTAAAAGAGACTCAATAACAAATATTTTGTGTCACCTTTCATCGAGAACATGCAAACAGGGGTTTGGTGAGTTTTAGTGTTAGTTTTAGGTGTGACTTGTTTATCATGGTTTTATGGTCTTTTAAATTATGTTTTAAATTTATTCTTGACATGATGTGTAGCTAAATATGAGTTCATTAATATTCATATGTATAATGATGATACATACAAGATGATGATGTTATATATAATGATATTTTATATTCATTAATCTGATTGTGTTAATTCTTATGATCATAAATGAAAACAAAATATCTTATAACACTAATGTAAAATTATGATTTTATGACAACTTATTATGATGACTATAATTCACCCGTCATAATAAATATGATGAAAAAAATTGTAAATATACATTATTTATTATGTTTGTTATTCTTTTACTCGTCATAATAAATAAGATAATTACAAAATTATAAATACAAAATTATTTATTATGTAAATTAATATTTAGATCACATAATAAATATTTATTATGTTGGTTCAACATAACCATCTTAATAAAAAAAATTCATGCATCTCATTCTCACAAAAAAATCCTTCACTTTCTTTTCTTTTGTTAATAATTTTCGTAATGTTAATTATTCACTTTTCATATATTAATCATAAATGTTTTTTAAAAGAAAAATGTAGCAATTTTCCTTGTTCATTTCCACCGTACAAAATTTGTGAAAGGTAATTATTCTAATTTTTCTTAACTTAAAATTAGATGGATTCGTTTAAAAGTATAAAATCTATAAATAACATTTATAGTTTAAAGTATATTCATTGTCGTAAATTCTGAACAATAATTACAATTAAGCTTTTAATAATTTATGTGTTTTATTTTAATTAACTATTATAATTAAATTAAAATTTATTGACAATGTCATGTAATCACATCCAGAGACATTATATTTTTTATACTTAAAAAGTAATTTGTGAATATTATTAAATACTGACATATATAATAATTTGTTGATAATTATAATTATATATTTTTTATTAGTTAAATGTATAAGAAAAAGTGTGCTTATAAATATATCTATAAAAATATGGATGGCTCACAATAGAAAAAAGTTGGATGGTTCACAAAAATATCCAGGGGACAATAAAGTTTTTGAAGAATTACTTTACCTCTTTCTTTCTTTCGTAATTGCTCATCCTTTTCCTATCTTTACCTCACAACATTCACATATATCAACACTATTGACCCTCACAGTCAACCTGTTGTAAACAGAATCAGTTTTACAAAATAAAAAACCGAAAAATAGATATGAGCATAAACCCTAGTCTTTCGATGCTTCTGTTAGAGGAAATCTCGGAAGCAGGAGTGAAGCGGAGACTGACTCCAAGTTTGAAAAGCAAACGTTGCTCTCCCCACCTTGAATCGTGGCCGCATGACTTGGAAGTTGCGCACCTCCACACTACTGGATTTTTGGAGGTTGAAGAAGTTGTTGCAGCTGGAATTTGAAACGTTCAAATGCTGTTTGTGGAAATGCAAATTGGTTGTGAAAATGCAACAGATTTCTTGGTTCCTCTCCCTATATAAAGAGAGGTTCCATCCTCTTCAAAATCACATCTCTCACTCGCTCTCTTCATCTTCTTCCCCCACCACCGTGAAGCTACTTCTTCTTCCTCTCACCTTTTTCCACTTTCTCTTTCCTCATTTAATTTATTTTATTTTACTATTATATTGGGTTCTTACTCTTTTAAGAGTAACTTGCTAGTTCTGATCCTCGAAAATCTCTGGGAAGTTCTTGTTGTATCTTGGGGGACTTGCGCAATACACCGCGGATAAGTCCTTATGGACAGTGATCGCTCACGCCTCAGGAAATCAATTTTGTTCGTTTTTAAAGCCTCAATTACTACACAACCTTCACAAATTTTCAACTCACACCCCCTATTGTCACTTTATGCACCCCTATCTCACTTTCACCTTTCTCTCATCTTCCCACTTTTTTTACTCACTCTCAGATCATGTGCCCTCTCTCCTTATCATGTGCCCTCTCTCCTTTTGCACTCACATTTCCATTTTTTTCATTCACTGCACCCGCCCCTCTCTTCTTTCTTTCCTCTACCTCTCTCTCCCGGGGGACCACACTCACGTCCAACACTGCACCTTCTCACTCTCTCACGCGACACCAAACACCACACACACTACACTTTTTTCCCTCATTGATGCTACACCCTCTCACGAACCGTTCCACTTTTGTTGGACACACAACCAAAAAAAAAAGAAGCTAAAATGAAAAAAAAAACACAATAACAACCACACAATGCATTGCCTCTTTGTCCCCCACGCTACTCCCTCAATTCTTTGCACCTAAAATCCTAATCAATACACTCACTTTTATTCTGAGGGGCACCCTCATTTTTTTTGGCTCCCATCATACAACACTTCACTCACTAAAGTTGCAGCCACACACAACCTTCCACTAGATAAATGTTCCCTCCTTTTTCCCTAATCTGCAATCTCTTTCACATTTTTTTATCTCCCATTCTCGCCATCGCACCTCTAAGATGAAATGCAACACCCATATGAAAAACCTCTAGGACAATGACATGTTTGTGGTGAAAGATGGAATCTCACTGATATTAAGTATTAAATCATCATTCTCATGAGTACCATGCATGATTCTTCCATGGAGAACCACTGACCACTGTTTGTTAGTGGGATCAGTAACATAAAACACTTGTTTTGCCTGATATGCCATGATGAATGACTCTTCAATATAACCTACATTTTCTAGATCAACCAAGGTAAAACATAGATCATCATTCTTCAAGCCACTATTACTATCAACCCACTTACATTTAAAAACAAACACTCTAAAACTCGTGCAATCTATCACCCATATGTCTTCAATTACAAAGTAGCTCATTAACGCCATAACAAGATATTTATCCTTTGAACTCGAGAAATGTATTGATTCGATCACCACCATTACTCCACTATTTTGCATGGTGCCTTTTTCATCTTCAATTTTTGTATAAAATGAATAATTGTTTATATCATATCCACTCCAACTTATGACATCAAATTTTGGCTCAAATACAAGCCAATTTAATGTATCAGAATTTGTATTGTCATTTTGAACTTGTTGTTTGAACCACTTCAAGAAGTTTGTTGTGCTCATTAATCACCAACTTCTCAGACATTCGTAGATTATTTCTCTTCACAATGTCTTTGTGAGCATTTAAGTAGGGAATGACTTCTTTAGTGTTATTCAATATATAAAAATGTGTTTGAAGAACTTCATCTCGTGTCAATGTTATAACTGTTAGAATATATCGCCTTAAACGAGAGGGGGGGGGGGGTGAATTATTTAAGAGAGGTTTTCGAAAACTTTTCAATGTTTAACAAAATTCTTTGTGTGAATCCAGAACAGAAATCAAGTTAGCCAAGAATATAAGCAATAAAACAACAAAGCAACAGAAAAACAATCGGTTGTTTCTTCAAAACAATCGGTTGTTTCTTCGAAACAATCAGTTGTCTATACCAGTAAAGCTTAAAGCAGAATTTAAATGAGTTTTGGGTAAGAGAGAGATACACCAACAATTTATATTGGTTCACTCTTAAGCCAAGAGCTACATCTAGTCCCCAGAAAACCACTAGGTAATCCACTAAGTAATCAAACCAGATTACAACAAACAACCCACCAAGAGTATTGATCTTGACCACCTCAAGAGCACACAACATTCCTTGGCAACACAACACCAGAAATACAATAGGTTGAGAAGGGATTACACTTGTTTACAGTACAAACTGAAATCAATACAATTGTAATCCTATTCCACTCTCTTTGAAAACCCAAAGCTTAATGTGAATGTTCAAATCTTAGAATCAACTTCTTGACAACTGAAAAACTCAAATCTGTTTTCTCTTTTTTTTGTTTGAAAACATAAACAAGCCATTTATATTTTCCAAAGTTTGGTCAAAGCAATTAATGAAGGAGCGTATTCAGTTGGAAATCATTTAAAGCACATTCAACAACCAAAACAAAATTCTATTAGGATTTTCAAAGAAACAATCGGCTGAAACCACGAAACAACCGATTGTTTGGTTTGGTAGTTAAGTCAACCAAACTAAAACAATTTTCAACCTTTTCAAAAACTCCTAAGAGTAAAACAAGCGGTTGATTCGACAAAAACAACAGGTTGTTTTTCACTTAGTTGGAAAAATACTTTATTTTCTAAAAGGTTTTAAATCACATTAGTTTTAGATTCAACAAAGGAGTGGATCACATTCTATTCTACCCAGATCCCTCCCTAAACACAGCAACAACACAAGCCTTGCATCAAACACATAGGATTTGGATTCTTCAAAGCACTTGATCATTCTTGATCAACAATAACTTTTGCACTTCGAATACCCTTACCATCACCTCTTCCATGGTATCGAGATTTAGGTACCCCTATAACTTCAACTTCTGATAAGTATTCCGTACAAAACTCAATGGCTTCCTCTACAATATATCTTTTAACAATTGATGCTTCAGAACAAGGTTGATTCTTTACATACCCTTTTAATATCTTCATGTATCGGTCAATGGGGTACATCCATCGTAAGAATACTGAACCACATATTCTAATTTCTCTTACTAAATGAATAATCAAGTGAACCATAATATCAAAAAAATGATGGAGGAAAGTACATCTCCAATTGTCACATTATGACTACAACATCATTTTCTAACTATTCCAACTTCTCAGGGTCCAAAACTTATTACATATTGCATTAAAAAAGAAGCATAATCTAGTTAAGGCATATATGATATTCTTAGGTAATATATCTTGAATAGCCACGAGTAATAGTTGTTGCATCAAAACATGACAATCATGAGACTTTAAGCCAATTAATCTAATTTTTTTAATGGATACAAGTCTCTTGAAATTGGAAGAGTAACCTAGTGGAACTTTCACACCTCGTAAAAACTCACAAAAACTTTCTTCTCTTGTTTAGACAACATATGACATGCTGGAGGCAAGTATGTGCTCTTACCATGAGACTGTGGAGCTAATTATTCTCTTATACCCATTTCAATCATGTCCAAACAAGCATTGCCACCATCTTTTGTCTTCCCTTGAATATTGAGGAGTGTTCTGATAATATTGTCACACACATTTTTCTCTACATGCATGGCATCTATATAATGTCTCACATCAAGAACCCTCCAATATGGGAGATCAAAGAATATTGACCTTTTCTTCCATATGTTGCTTCTTGTGTTTCTTTTATGTGTCTTTCGAAACACAGCTTGGATGTCCTTCACGCACTCATATACTTGTGATCCACTTAAAGATGTTGGAGCTATTCATTTTCTTGACACCCATTAAATGCTTTCTTTAATTTACGATATGGATGGTTTGATTTAAGAATTCTCCGATGTCTAAGGTACACTATTTTTCTTCCATGTTGTAGTTGATGATGACATGTGTCTTCTTCACATATAAGGCATGCTTTGTGGGCTTTGGTGATGTACCCACTCAAATTACCATATTCTGGAAAGTCATTGATTGTACAAAATAACATGGCATGCAACTTAAAGGAGTCAACTGTGTACTCATCAAACACAACAACACCTTCCTCCCATAAAATCTTCAAATCTTCAACGGGCTCAAATAAACATCAAAATCATTTCCTGGTTGTCTTGGACCAAAGATTATCAAAGATAACATCACATATTTGAACTTCATGCACAAACACAAAGGTAAGTTGTAAATCACTAACAACACAGGCCATGAACTATGTTTATATATATATATATACATATATATGTTGAAAATGAAGCTTTGATGCCTCAAAATCCATGAAGACAACTTGTAGACTTTGTTGTTGTGTTTAGGGTTTAGTTATAGGTAGTTTAGAATTTGCTAGATCCACTCCTAATCAATTCACAACTGAATCAATCTGGTTTTAAAAAGGAAAAATGTTTTTCAAAGCTAAGTGAAAAACAACCTGTTGATTTCTCGTTTTAATCGGTTGTTTTTCCTTAGTCTGTGAAGGGTCTTTTGAAATGTTTTGGTTTTGGTTGACTTAACTGTCAAAACCAATTCAACCAGTTAAATCGACATTTCAGCCGGTTGATTTTTGAATTTCTTAACAGTTTTTCATAAAACTGTTAAATCTGTTTTCAATTATTTATAAACTGTTTTGGCTCAAATTTAACTGATTAAAACGACTAGTTTGATGAGCTATAAAATTGTGATTACCCTTCTTATTTGAAAACACACAATAAGTGATTCATAAAAGATTTTGTGAAATTTTGGATTCAAGAAAGCAAGATTGCCTAGTTGTTACAAAGGTACACCACCATTTTCCCCCCATCCAGATATTACCCAGTTGTTACAAAGGTACACCACGATTTTTTCACATCCCCATGGCCTACCCCCTCACCGACCCCACAACCATCACATTCCCCTTCTTCCCTAGTCCTCCCCTGTTAATATCAAGCCATACCGCTATTCACACGCTCATAAACACATTATGACATCCCTCATTCATGAAATGCTAACCGAAGGCATCATTCGTCCTAACACCAGCCCCTTCCATCTCCAGTCATGTTAATAAAAAAAAAGATGGAACTTGACGTTTTTGCGTAGACTACAGAGCCCTAAACGCTATCATAGTGAAGGATCATTTTCCTATTCCCACAATTGATGAGTTATTGGATGAATTAACTGTGGCTAAAATGTTCACCAAATTATATCTTCGCTCAGGGTACCATCAAGTAAGAGTATACCCCAAGCATTGCCACAAAACAACTTTTAGAACTTTTGATGGGCATTACGAGTTTCTAGTTATGCCTTTTGGCCTCTCAAATGCACCCTCTACCTTTCAAGCAACCATGAATGAGCTTTTAAGGCCACATGTACGCCATTTTGTCCTAGTGTTTTTTTATGACATCTTCATTTATAGCCAGTCTATGCCCGAACACATTGATAAGTGTCTAATTTCAGTAATATTTCATATTAAAATATAGGCACTTATGAGGATTTATTGCTAATTTACATATAAAATAATCCCTAATTTATGAATTTATACCTTTTTACATTTTTT
>Ga0123342_1004112_pt1 | contig 22600 bp, 13 predicted proteins | sample Turbeawhitnodule_FD_89960 | JGI IMG/M metagenome (GOLD analysis project Ga0123342, IMG submission 89960) | Root nodule microbial communities of legume samples collected from Mexico - Turtle bean Mexico white nodule | ecosystem: Host-associated > Plants > Roots > Nodule | place: Mexico: Nepantla... | reverse complement strand
GGTTTCAAAACAAACAATCGATTGTTTCCTCGAATCAATCGGTTGTTTTGTTACTTAACAAAATTCACCATTCAAAAACAGTTTTCAAACTTTCTCAAAACACCTAAGTGTAAACAATCGGTTTTTTCGACAAAACAATCGGTTGTTTCAACTTAGTTTGAAAAACATTTTGCTTTGTTAAAATTGAGATGCTATTTGCTTTGAGATTTAATCTAAAGGTTGATTACAACATTAAACTACCCCAGAACAAAGCTTAAACCAGCACAACAACATCAAGCAAAGCAGAGGCTTCATCATCCTTCAAAGGATTTGGATTCTTCAAAACATTGAACACCACTTGGTTCAACATAATGAACCTGAGCAGTTCGGTGGGCAACAAACCAAAGTTTTTAATCTGGTCACTACAATAACGAACATGATTTTTTCAGTCAGCACCAACTTAGGTTTTTTATTCTAGTCACCACAATAACGAACATGAGCAGTTTGGTCGGCACCAACCCAGAGTTTAAATCTGAGTGATTCGATAAAAAACAACCTAGAGTTTTCAATCTAATTGCCTATCCAATTACATCGGACCCGGGAGTTCGCGATCGACAAGCAACTTGGAACAAAAACCGAACCGAGCTACCCCCATATCGGATCTGGGCATCTTCAATCAATAGTAACTTCGAAGCAACTCATAATCAACTTAGAACCGAGCTACCCAACCGAACCCACACCCTCGCCAAAGGATAGACCATTTATTTCTTAAAAATATATTGTTTTCCAAAGCTAGATCCAACAAGCGATCGAGTTTAACCGCAAACGACTTCGACAAATGCTCGCACACATGTGCTGATCAAATTTCAGGTTTGATTTTTAACTTGATCTTTCTCATATAAAAACTTATACTACTATTCAAGACAAATGTATTGAACAGTCGGACTTAGTCGCAAATGTTTTCGACAAGCCTTTTCACCTCGCTAGTTTGTCTCAAAGCTAGAAGGTTGTTTGTTGTCCTGGATTCGATCAAACTCATATCGATCAATGTCAAGTCAGATATATTCCATTTAGGCCTAAATTGTGAGAAAATTGAGTCAGCCGACCTCCTCCATTCTGGCAGTTCGTGGTCCTAGGTCGAGCAGACTGACCTCCTCCACTTTGTGTACCACCTTGTACTTGCTAGAAATATTGTCAATCAAACCAACCAACCAATTATGCTCCTACGTATAAGTGAAATTTGGAACTCAGCCTTTGTGCCTCGCGAGCTCACCCCAAGGTTGGGGGGCTGTGTATCGTGCCGGAACTACTAGGAATTGGATCGAGCTGCTTGGCCCATCAGGTAATTCATGGGATCAACCGAGTTGACCCAGAATGTGACAGTTTGAGCCTAATAACCCATATCATTAATTCAACATCAATGGTATCAAGAGAAAACACTCACATCAAAACCTAATTAACGTAACTTTCGCATATAATAAATGTTATAATTACATGTACAATATCCCCAATTATATCATATAAATGCTCTAATTTACTTGCCTAATATCCCTTATTATATTTTATAAATGCTCCAATTATATGATAGAAATACTCTGATTTATATACATGATGTTCGTATTTTATGCAAAGTTACCATAATATAACACATTAATGCTTGGAGAAACCAGAGTCAAATATCCAACCCAATAAGACTTATAAATAGACAACCACCCACAGGGAGTATCTCAACTCGCATCTTTGCATTATATTCATTATATTCATTATATACACAATATTTTGTGCTCTTACTGACTTGAACGTCAGAGTGTATTCGCAAGAGGAGCCTCCCTCGTTCTCTGAAGGTTGGTTGGCTAAAACTTGAAGGGAGACCAACAAGAGTTCATCCAGATTCCAACCTAGAGCTTGAAGGAGAACCAACAGGAGCTCATCCAGAATCCGACCGACCTCGAGCAGGCGAGAACAAAATTGAATAAAAGAAATGCATAATCGATTATGAAGTAAAAAAAAAACAACCATAATCAATGATGGAGTTTTGGAACATTGATTATCAACTAAAATACCAACCATAATCGATCTTTGGAGAATCGATTATCCATGCTTCATTCACCAATGTGCTTATTTCTTGGATTTTCATGGCTCCTTAACTCTTTGTAACACTTTTGAATGGCAACCAACCACCACCAAAGCAACACAACACCACCACACACACCCAAGGTGAACCACAAAAATGGAGGGTACCATGGTAAAACCAAGTTGTCAACGTGATTTTCCCTTTCTTTCTTCACACTGAAAAAGGAGAGTGGATCAAAGTTATGTAAGAAGAGATAAACTCTTTACATGAAAATCATACTTATGATATGGTAGAGCTACCCAAAGGAAGAAAAAGGCTTGAAAAAAAAGGGTGTACAATCTTAAAACTAAAGAAGGAAGCTTGAGACCAAGGTACATTGAATTGTTGTGAAAGGGTGCAATAAGAAGAAATGAGTTGATTTTGATGAGATATTCTCACCAGTGATAAGGTATTCCTCCATAAGATTAACATTGGGTCTAACAGCTAGCCTAAACTTAAAAGTTGAACAATTCAATGTCAAAACAACTTTCCTACGTGGAAACATCAAAGAAAAAAATTATATGGAGCAGCCAAAGGGCTATAAAGAACCAAACAAGGAACACTTGGTGTATCATCCGAATAAGAGTTTGTATGGTCTGAAGTAAACACCAAGACAATGGTATAAGAAGTTGGAATCCTTTATGACCACAAATAGTTTCAAGAAGTCAAATGGTGACCATTATGTGTTCATCAAGAGGTATGAAGATGAAAACTTTATTATCCTACTATTATATGTCGATGATATGTTGATCATTGGACAAAATTAAACCAATATTGCTAGTTTGAAGAACGCTTTAAGCAAGTCTTTTGCCATGAAAGACTTAAGTTCTGCAAAGCAGATCCATGGGATGAATGTGATTAGAGATCGTTCCAAGAAGTTGATATGACTATCACAAGAAAAGTACATTGAGAAAGTTATTAAGATATTCAACATGGATAAGGAAAAACCTGTTAGTGTTGCACTTGTTGAACATTTCAAGCTAAGCACAATGCAATGTCTGACCAGTGAAGAAGAAAAAAATAAATAAATGAGCAAATTGTCTACAATTTTTTGTGATAGGAAGCCTAATGTATGTCATGATTTGCACAAGACCAGAGATATTTGAGGGTAACTACCAAAGTGCAACCCACCTAGCTAAGAATCCTACATTTCATTCTCGAACAAAGCACATTGATTATTGTTGTCATTAGATATGCTTTGGAGGATGGTGAGTTACAGCTAAAGAAGATTCATACGGATGACAACTGGTCTGACATGTTGACCAATACAATTTCAATTAAGAAGCTAACAGACGCTTGTAGGTAGCTGAATTAATAATACCCCTAAATTAAGTCATGGAGGGAGAGATTTGTTTGAAATCCCTCCTTAATTAATGGGAGACCATGATCAATGAATCTTGATAAGTGATCCATTGATTATATTCAAGGATGGTCATTCCAAAGTCTTAGAATTATACCTTAACTCTTGAAGACTATGAAGTTCAACCTATAAAGTAGAATATAGTTTTTTCAAGGTATCTTGAAAATGTAACAAATATTAATTATCTATTGTCTTTTTATGAACAATTATTTATCTTTTTCTCTATATAAAGAGAATTCATGAGGAAGAGAAAAACAAACAAGTGAGAAGAACAACATATAGAGTAAATGATAATTGATATCCACCATAGTGTGACATTATAAATCCTAGTGAGCGACTAAAAAGACATTGTATTTCATCCTAATTGTGTGATATTACGTGTTGTTCTCATAAAGTGAAAGAAACAAATATTATAATCCTACTTTCATATTGAATACATTTTCTAAATCAGATTATGTGAGTTTCTACTTCTCAAGTTGAAAAAATTGTATGTTAAAAATTATTCGTGTCATTATTTTATTTTGTTCTATTTTATTTTTTCCTTCTATAAATGTGCCTTTTATATTTACACAAAGATGTAAAAATTAATTATCATTTTCTTAACAAATATGATTGAGACCATCAATTTGACAATAAAACTACTATAATAATAAATAAAAAACTATTACTAACTTGTTAGTGAACCTTTCATTAATATATTTGATGAAATGATGGTGTTGACTTTAAAAACAACAACAACTTGATTTTCAAAAAATATTTAAATAGGCAATAGGAGTGTATGTTCATGTTGTCTTAGAAAAAAGAAAAATAAAATAAAATAATAAAATGTTATTTCTGTTCATAGTCTACCCATTGCTAAGTTTTTCAAAGAACTCATTTGGAATTTTAGATTCAGCTCAAACTTCTACGGTCAAAAAGAGCGACATATTTGAGAGTAGAAGATTATCATCTGCATTTATAACACGGAGAAAAAAAGGCAATGATAAAAAGCATAAAAATAAAAATAAAACTCTTTTCTTCTTAATTAATTTGAAAATGTAGTTTTTCTTTCTATTTCATCCAACATTCTTAACTCATCTTCAGACTAACGAATAAAAAGACAAACACAGTCTTAATTTAATTCGATAACTGAGCAACAAGTAAATGAAGTATGAATAAACTGTTGTATTTTATTGAGTTGAAGTTATAAAATTACATAAAGTTAAAATTCAATAAATATTTGACTTCGAACAATGTAGGTGAAATCTGTGTGTACCTTATGTTCATTCAATATTTCCGATGCTTCTAATTATTCCACATCTTATTCATGCTTATGCTCCTTTGATACACAAAAACAAATACAAAAATAAAATAATTAAAAATATTAGTAATAACTTTATTTTTTTTAATGTTTCGTTTAATTAATTATTATATTAATATATTTATTATTATTATTATTATTATTATTATTTCAACATAAAGATGTTGTAAGAACTAAAACATTTATAATGAATTGAAACAAATAATAAAACCCAAGAAAAAAAATATAGGGACCAAATATCAAATAAAAAACTTTCAAGAAACAGAAACAAAATAAAATCTAAAACACACACACATATATATAGATAATTCTAATATATATAGTGTGTAATTATCAATCCGTATACATTTATTTTCAAAATTGTATATTTGAAAAAATATTGTGCTATTAGTAATAGAACAACTTATAAATAAGATATTTGATACTTTAATTATATTTAATATTTTTCTTATACAGATATAAGAAATTTTCATTGAAATCCTAGTAGAGTTGAATACGGTTATTATAACTAACAAAACTATTTTTTTAACATTTAACGGAATTATACTTGTTTTGTTTGGAGATTATTTAATATTTTTTTGTTATAAATTAAATCTAAAAGAAAAATAAATTTAATTTAATGTCTTTTATACTTATTTGAATTTAAATTATTTTAACAATGAAAGAAAAAGTTAAAATAACTGAATAGGACAATTTGTCTCCTTCAAACCAATCCAAATAAATACGTAAATAGTGATATATATATTTGAATTTTTCTTTTGGCGCGGAGGGAGAGAATTTTGAATTTGACCACTTTCCCGGAAAAAACTTTTACGAGTGTCTCTCAAAACACGAGTTTGCCCATTCGATTTGCTTAATCGAAAAAAGGAACGAAAAGAAAAAAAAAATTAGAAGGAATTGAAATTGTGGTGTTGTGGGCGTTTTTACGAATGCAATGAACTCAAACAACGAAACGTCAATTAGGGCTTTCGGGCAGCGAACCATTGCTTCAGCGTTCCGCAATTTCCCACCACGCAATCCTCTGTGAGTCACCTCTGTTTCGTTCCTAAACTTCAAAAGTTTGATTAATTTTGTGATGAAGCATTTTTGCTTGAAGCAGTTCTGAAGGAAGCGTGAGAAGTCAAGCTTCACACAAGAGCGATACCTCGCATTCCTCGCTTTCAAACTTCCTCTCCTTCAAGCAGCAAAAATCTCCTCATCTTCCACAACCCGTCCCGGTTATTTTCTATCATTTTCTTCTTCTTTTTTTAATAATTTTATTTTCGTTTATTAAAATTAGATGGTAAAATTGTTTCCTTAACTGGTTAGCAATTTTTGGATCAGTTGCGCATAGTTCAAGTTTAATCTACGTTCTAGAATTTAAGTTATGTAATCGTGAACATCTTTATTTCATAAAAAAAAAATCACAATGATAAACTCTTTCAAACTCTTTTTTGCGCTGTTTTTTTCTCTTTAGATTGTCTTTTGGTAGACCCTCTCTAGTATTTGTACAGAAAGTCTTTCCCTAGAATGTTATGTTTCTATATAGACGGCGTTTCGCTAGGCTAGTTTCTGTTTAGACGTCTTCCGCTAGAGAGTCTAGTTTTTGTATAGATGATTTTCTACTAGACCATTCCATTTGTTTGAGTAGATTATCTAACACTAGATCCTTTACTTTGTTTATTTTTACTAAATTCTCTAGTTTGTTCTGTTGATAGACCATCTTGTTTTATATTAGACCATCTAGTCTGTCTGTTTAGACTATCTTATTTGTTAGTTAGTTACGCTCTGTTTAGTTAGTTTTTCTTTTTGTTTTCACTGTATATATAAACATCTTGCCTGTCTTTGGCAGAACATTGATAAAAACATATGTGCTCTTTTTTTTTGGTTCTCTCTCTTTTTCCCTTTTTACATCTTTCGCTTGCTAACATGGAGAACTCCATGAACTCTTCCAATCGATTCTTGAGAGGATTTATTGTATACTATATGTTATTGCTACCTTCCTTGATCGCCACAAATGGGAGAAGAACAGTTGGTGCATAGCTTCTTGTATCTTCATCCAAATGAAAACTCTACGCAGCCATTGTTTCTCCACTTTTAGATTTTTAACAACTACCAGCCTTGGAGTAGGTTCCTTAGTGCCAAGAATAAGGTAGAATTCATAAATAGAAATCATTCTCTGCCATCAAGAACAAATGCTAATTGCCCTGCCTGGAACCATTGCAACAAGATGGTTGCTTCTTGGATCATTCATTCACTTTCGATTACTATTTAGCAAAGCATTATTTGGATGGATTCTGCAATTATATTTGGAATAATCTTAAGGGCAGATATTTGCAAAGAGATCTTCTTCGTGTGTGTAGACTTCAATCGGAAGATGCTTCTCTCAATTAAGGTGATTTGTCTATAACAGTGTTTTATCAAGTTGAGAATTATATGGGACGAGTTAGATAATAATCGCCCAAAACTTATTTGCATATGTGAAAACGAGTGTTCTTGTGATGTTCTCTCCATATAGTTAAGAGGAAAACATGAGGATCAGACTATGCAATTCCTTCGAGGCTGAACGATAAATATAACAACATTAAATCTCTGTTGGTCATACTGAAGCAATGTATTACAACAAACAGACTTTCCTTCCATCCTAGGAAACAATTTTTTTAAAAATGTTTACAATTCCCACAAAAAAAGTCTGCACTCATTGTGGAAAAACAGGTCACATTGAAGTTTGCAATAGGAAGCATGAATTTCAAAAACGTATACAATTCCAACAAAAAAGCCTGCAGTCTTTGAGGGAAAACCAGTCACATTGAAGTCTGCAATCGGAAGCATGGATATCCACCATGCCACAAATATTTTAACAAGACTGCTCAATTTCATAGTATAATTCAATCACAACAAGAAACAAACGAATAAAGACAATGGTGGTGACATACGCATAACAACACAGTAGTATCAAGCTCTTATAGACCTTCTTTAGTAGTCCAATAACATCAAAACTGTGAATCAACCACAAGTTAATCAAATTGGATCTATACATATGAATGCTAACTCTTACAAAACCAGTTTGATCATTGACTTTGACGCTACTAATCATGTTTGTGTTTTTTTAACCCATTTGATTTCTTTATGTATTTCACTTGTTATCATGGAGAACTCTGTAAACTCTTCCAATCGGTTATTGAGAGGATGTATTACATAATATGTTATTAGATAATTTGCACGTTTTCTCCGGTCTAAACACAATAAAAGTTGCTTTTTTTATTCATGAAATTCTCTATTTTTTAGGGGAAATCGACGCCTTTTCTGTCACCTCTCGGCTTAAGAAAATGGGAGGAAAATGGAACTGTCAAAAAAGTTGAAAAGGAGGGAAACAGTAACAATGATAGTAAGGTGATTTTTGAAAGCTTCAAGCACACTGAAGAGGACAAAAGAGACTTTGTCAGGCAAATTGGTGTTGATGAATTAGAAAATTCAGTTGCGGATAACAATCAAGACTCAAAGAAAAGGAAAATCCGGTTTGAAGGTTTGCCTCCCCCTGTCCTAACAAATTTGACCTTTCCGGGGTTCTTAAAAGTTAAATTTAGCGTATTTTACGTTTATCTTGTTTTACTTTCCTTTTATGTGTGCAGAATATCCACTATCTGAAAGCCAGATCCGAGGTAAAAAGATTTATTTATCAATGCTCTTACATTTACTATTTTACATGTTATTCACTATCCTGATTGGAATTTTCAAACCAGTATTCCAATTACAGTACTATTTGCCTGAACCTTCCCTGAATAATGTTGCACATTAGCTTCTTTGCCTAAAAGCATGTATTAATGTTATAAGAAAATTTGGTTGTCTATCTTGCTTCAAATCTTTACTGAGAACCTATTTAAATCCATCTTTGGAAAATCAAATATAATTAGGTCTCTGATTTCGTCATTTTCCCCCTTGCCCAAGGCATCAGCTTTCCTTTGGGAACTTTACTATTTAGTATGATTTAACCTAATTTAGTATTTTTGTATGTTCGGCCTGAGTTTGGTGAGAAGTGGGAACCTAACCTTGCGTTGCTTTTAATTGAGACTTTCACAAGTATTTTGTCATGGTCGAGAAGCTCTATTTGACTTTATGTTTATGAATTACCACCTTTGTTACTTATCTATTGATGTTTTTTTTTTTTTCAAAACTAATGATAATTTTCAAATGTAGACTATCATTGATTATTTTTTTCCACCTATACATATTTAACAATTGCTACAATAATAATTTATCGCAACAAGTAAAAGATGTACGATATTTTTGTTTAAATACTACAATATTTTACATCTATTAAATATTCTTTTCGCCTTGAAAGTGAAACAAAAGTAGACAACATTATCGGGGTATTAGGAGAAGATGGTTGTTGTCAATATCCTAAAAACACCTTTCTGCTGTGGCTAGCTTGGTTTTGCGATTCGTGGTAACGGTTAGAAACTTGCTTCGTTTGACTTGATTGCTGACACATTTTGACCATAACGTAGTTTTCACTTTTCACTCTTAGGACTAGTTACTGGAAAACTGGGGTGAATGTAATATAGCTTGCCTGAAAATATATCCAGAAACCATGTACTAGGAGTGTTTGAGATTAAATGGACAGCGATAAAAACAAGACAAACAAGTACTTTTTACACTGTTTACGGTTCTTTGAGAAACTTCCAACATAAAGATGCTACAAGGTCTCCAACTGAACAATGATATCTGAATCAATATAAAGGCATGCTAGACCTTTTCTGCGAAGGTTTTGGTTTTTCATTTCGTGGCATTTCATAGGTGGAAAGGAGAGTCAAACTGCACGAAAGCATGTAGTAGTCCTTGGAGGCGAATCAAAGTTGAAGCCAAAAAGACAAATCGAGAATGGGTCTGGCAACAAAAGGCCAAGGCCTCTTTATAATCACTGTATGATTGCTTACGTATATTTTGTGTCTAGACAATGGGTTTGAAAGGTTAGACATTATAATTTACAATTTTTTGGAGCAGATGCGAATGGCCATGGCTGGTGGGATTACGACATGGAAGGTGTTGACAATGAGCAATTGGGTTCCAATGAAGTATGGGAAGGGGTGGGATCCACCACACTCGGGGGAATAATAGATTGGCATTAATTGGGCATTTTACATGTGTTTGAGAGGAATTTTCATACCAATGTACTCTTGAGCCTTTTACTCCATGCAGGCAAGTCACACAAAGTGTAGTTATTTTCACTTCAATGTAATTAGCTCACTTTAAGGGCATATGCTGAAAATGTTCTGTGCCTCAGTTATTTGAAAAAAAAAAACTAAAGTTAATGATTGTAGTGATTTTCAAAAGAACTTGGAATATAGTACATATATCTATGTTGTCATGTTAATTGTCCTTATCAGTAGTAATGACTTAGCACAATGCTTGAAGTTCACTCCAAACAGAATCCTATTAAGGTTAAAATTAACCTATAAAGATGACTCAGCAGTGTCATTATGTGTTTTAAAATGTTGCAAGTGTATGTATGGTTGGGATATAGAAATGCCAGTAACAAAGTTTGTGTATGTAGATTGTTTTCATGTAAATAAAAGTTTCAATCTAGTTTGAATCAAGTAACGGGAGTTTATGTGTTCCCATCGATTCGGTTCTTGTAAATAAAGTAAATCAAAGCTATATGAATTTATACTTTAATATTATTTATTACTATTATATAAATTTCTTATTATTACTTTATTATTTTCCTAAAGCAATTATTACAGATTTTCTTTACTGAGTAAATGTAATGTCAGTATGGATTATTTTTAATTATAAATTATCATATATGATACATTTGTTAATTTTTATGACCACTAATTTAAAAGTTATATACAAATTGAAGTCTATTTTGAACAGACTTCTTCATAAGCATTTTAAAAAAATGAGATATTTTTTATAAACTGAAATTTGGTTTATGAAGAAAGCTATTTTATTTTATTTTATTTTCCTTTCCAGTATTATACTTTATAGATGTTTAGGAAGTAGTTTGTCTAAACGTATTTTTATTTTATCACATACTTCTAGATCTTCTTATTTATCTACCTAATTTCTTAAGAAATTCTATATGACAAAGTCTAAATTCACTACTGAACCTACCTAACTAAAATTGCAACATCAACAAACGAGTAGATAAGTGGAGAAGTTTTTTTATTTCTCTCTGATAACTTTCTTCATTTCTAATATTGCGAAGAGTCTCTCTCACACCTGATTATGGTAAAACCATGAGTTTCTAAGGTAAATAGTCCTCAAATAAGAATACAATATTGAAAAAAAGGCAAAATTCTTCTAACATAATTCATATTTTAATTCCTGAAAAAACTTAGGTATTTACAATTATTGGCAATAAAAAAATCTCAATATATTGTATCATATATAAAATAGGATATAATAAAAGTGTAGTAAATATTAGCTGTGTTTATATATAATATATCTTTAAAGGAAAACTTTACAATCATTCAACGTTATGAGTATCTAATGAGAATCAACTTAATTAAAGTAATTATTTGCCATGAATCCTAGATTTCTCAGCTAAATTATTAAACTCATGAAAATTTAAAAGAGAATGTTTTAAGTGTAATTAATTTTCCAAACTAAACTAAATTGTCTAAGACCTTGTCTTGTCTGTAGTCTTATCATGAAGCCTGAGAGAAAAATAAATTTCCATATTGATTATCAACCACAACTATTAAAGAGAAAAGAAAACAGAAAATAAGTAAAAATAATTTATTATTTAATTTTAAAAATCGTTACCTAGAGAGGGTATTCATAACTTAAATTAAAGATTCTAAATTATTTTTAACTTTATATCTGTTTATATTTCCTTTGAGTGAAGGTCTATTAGAATAATATTTCATTAGTTTAAATAAATTTAAGTAATTTTTGTTCTTAATTATTTTATTGGTAAGGATTATTGATAACTTAATTTATATAGAGAAATTAAAAAATATTACTGAAGAAATTAACTTCAATACCACTTAAAGTAATATAAAGATACCTATCTTTTTATCATCTTATATTTACCATTTATTTGAACAAAAAACTTTATCAAACGCTTCTAATAAATAACTTACAAACTTTAGTTTTTTAACTTTAAATTATTTTTCGATTTTCTTTTAGTTTTTTAATCAATTTTGTTAAACATAGCCTAATAACACAAGTCACTAAAAATGATTTTATATAGTCACCCAATGTCACTATCACTTAAATCATTTAATTTATAAAGTAGTTAGAATACAATTTAAATTTATGATATCCTTAACTAACTTACATTTTGTTGCATATATAAAAGACGCGAAAAAAAAGTGTATACGTGGAAGATTTATTATAAAACGCATTTATACAAAAAGAATAGTGGTGATAAGTTAGAATACGAGAATGATAACAAATTATAAAATTATGGTTGGCGTTCTCTCTCTGTGTGAAAAAGACCGTAACAACTCCCCTTGACCACTTCCGTGTGTAGATCGAAAGAATCACTTTAGAGACTGCGTTTAGTCACGATTAATGCAATTTATCACGTTGGAACAGTGTCAAACTGCGTCAACAACGTTTGCGTTATAGATAAAAAAAAAATATTCTTCATAATCCTATTTTTTTTTATTCCACCCTTAGTATAATGATTTCATATAAATTATTTAGAAAATAATTTTATTTTTAAATTAATCAGTTTTATCATTACCTAAAATTGAACGGCGTGATCGATAGTTTAAGATTAAGCAGGTGGTAAAAATAGAGAAGAAAAATACGAAAATGTAGAGTGTTGGAGACCGACATGAAGGTGGACCGTTATTTAAAAGTGATGAAGTGAGAATGGTGATTTAGACTTAAATCCAAATGAAAGTTGTTCACCACCAAACATACACACACTTTTACTTTACGAACACAAATCTTGAATCATAATTATTATGAGAGAGAAAAATATAAAAAAAAAAACAATTAAAGAGTGGCCACTAACAGAACTATGCAATTTTTCCATTCAAAACCTTTTTCATCTCTTTCTTCCTTCTCCACTATCGATCTGAGTTGGATTTGAAGGAGCGAGTCGCGAACTCGGCTGAACAAGCGGCGTTTTCTCCTCTGACCACGCATCATTTGTTCTGGTGCGCTGCGCTTAAATCCGAATCGAATCTCCCGAAAAATCACGTGATATTCGATAATCACTTTTCTCCGATCAATCACGAGATATTCGATCTCATTCGTAACTGTTTCACTCCAACTTCAAACTCACACACAAACGCTTTTTTTTTTTTATTATTATATATCCGCTTTGTGTGCGAGATCTTGGAGAAGAAACCGCACGTTTGTTTATTTTTCGTTGTTTGGAGAGAGTTGTGTGTTGTGGAAGCATGGTTAGCGGCAACATTTTTCATTGTAGAAAAAGTTCGTGGCCTCCGGAAGAGTATATCAGTAAATCCACTCTGCTGCTGGTATATAGTTCACTTTTTCTCTTTCTCGTATTTGGAATATCGGATTCTTCTGAAGCTGATTGACATGGTAGCGATTTTGCTTTTCTTGATAACTTAATTCATTTTGGAAAATCGGTGGCGTTTTTTTTATTGTTTTTTTTATTAAGTTGCTCTCCGTCTTTGGTGAATTGGCGTTTTGCCTTCTGACGACGCCGCGCTTTTGTGATATCTGAAAATTTTGCGTTTGCATGTGGTTTTAATTTTAATTTTAAAGTCTGAATGTTTGTGTGTTCTTGGCGGAAAACACGGACGATCTGCCCGTTCTCAATTAACCGAAGGAAAAAAAAAAGAGAGAAGTTAAGTGTGAATTAAGAGAACACTATTACTTAGCTGGTCGACATGGTTGCTAATTTTTTTTTTGTTGATTAGTGAATTCATTTAGAAATTCGGTGCTGTTTTTATTTATTTATTAAGTTGCTCTTCGTTGTTTTGTGAATTGGCGTCCTGGTTTCGTGATGATGCTTTATCTGGAAAGTTTACGTTAGCGTGTGATTTTTGTTAATTGTAGTTGATTACATGGTGCTACATTCACATGTTTTTTATATTGATAGTTGATTTCATTTATAAATGTAATCCGTGTCCCTGGCATGTTTTTTGCAGTTTGATTATGATAGTTCTGCTCCCCCTGAGCAAGCTTGGAGAAGGAGATTGAACAGCCATGCCAATCTTCTTAAAGAATTTAGAGTAACTTTTATGGAAGCTATAAAAATGGCAAGTTTTTTTCCTCTCTCCCTCTCTCTTTCCCAGGCTACAACCCATAACGTGGACTCACTGGTTTAGTGGATGGAATTCCTTTGCATATTCTTATTTATAGTTGGTTTTATTATTATTTTGCAACTCTCTCTATGTTATCTGATTGTCTATTGTGTTTTAAAATTCCAGGTTCGATTAGGGATACGTATTTGGTCATATGTTAGGGAAGAGGCTTCTCATGGAAGGGTAAATTTCAAATTCTCTGTTTTTTTGGTCATTCATTGCTGTTTAATTGTGTGGTGGGTACATTATATTAGTAGGTTGAAACTTAGGATTCCAGACTTCTTTTTGTTGGTCTGATTTCTGCAGAAAGCACCTATTGATCCTTTCACTCGCGAGAGTTGCAAGCCATCTGCATCTCAAGTAGTTCCACTTGGTGGGATGGGGTATGATTTGTTGCAATTGAAAGCTACCAATTAATTGCCTGACTTGTTAATCCTGAATACCATTTTTTACAGATGGGTTTATCCATTTGGCCTTTAGAACAAACAAATCTCTTCTTGTATTGATTTGAACATCATTTATTCCTACACAGGAGTGGTAGCATATCAAGAGGATTTAGAGGTGAGTTCCGACAATGGCAAATTATTCCTAGCTTATGTGAAGCGTCACCAGTCATGGCCAATCAGTTCTCTGTGAGTCTTCCTGTTTTTCCACTTATTATTGATGTGCTATGTTCTTCTCTAATTATATGGCTTAAATGTATGGATTTATTTCCCTGACTGTCACTGATGTGTTCAGCATGTAGCTTTTTTAAATGAATTATTTAAAATTATATTGTGCACCCTTAACAGAGTAAGGATAATAGGTAGAATGTATATTTAAATATAAATACAAGATTTTTGCAGTGGAATGGTTTGTGGCTGAGTTGGTCAGTGAGGTTGTTAGACAGTTATATTGAGGGTTGGAGGTAGATATATAGAAGAAGATGATAAGGATCACAAATCAATCATGCAAAATAGCAAACTGATGATTTTAGGATTCAGGGTGCTTTTGTGCAAAAGGAAATAGAATAAGTTAATCAAATGTGATTGGTGTGTTGTGTATGAGTTTTTTTAATTCTATCAGTATCAATTGCTATGCACTTGATGAGATAGAGCCCCGAGCTCTGTCCAGACAAGAGAAAAATAAAGTATGGAACATGGTTTCTAGTTTCACTAGTTGTTACTTTGTATGAATTTTAATTCAAAGATAGTGTTAGAGTCTTCTAGTAAAACATCTGGCTTTCCCTTTTAACCATAATGATCTGTATTGTTTGTGGCCATTCTGAAATGTGGTTTATAATACATATTATATGGTTTATTTACTCTTCTTGCAGATTTTTATAAGTAGAGAGGGAGGAAACAAAAAATTTTCGTCAGTTTTGGCTCCTGGCCAGCATGAAGGTTTAGGGTAAGGTGGCCTGTGTAGAAGTTTGTAAACAATGTTTCATAACTATAAGTCTTGCAAACAAATTAAGCAACACTATTTAGCATTTGTAGAAATTTCTTTTTCATGTTACACTATGCCTGTCTTTATATCTTAACTATTAAGAGAATACTAATGAGTGGTATAGAAAATATCATTGGTACAGTTAGACCCAATCAGTCCCTACATATAAGTATAACTATCTGATGTTCACTTGGATGATAATGATTGATAAGTTACTACCCGTCATTTGTACCAAAAAAATTCTCTTATTGGACAGTCTGAGATTTCATAGTTGCCCTATGATTGTCTTGATGACCTTTTTATTGCTTACATGAAGTTATGTATGAAAAAAAAACTAATTTTGCAGAATATTTCCATCTGCATTTTGAGAAAAGCTTCTGATGATAAAAATAATTGATGGGCTTAGCATAATATATGTTTGCTTTCTAACTCTTATGTAGAGGCATAACACAATACTCTACCAAGCTTTGACCAATATACTGCTAACTGCTACCTATTTAACACTTGAGAGCAGATTGACAACATCAACCTAGTTGCAAAAGTGTTACTCTTCCGAACTGGCGATTAGTATCATTTGAATTTTAGATTCTGCTTAACATATGGGTTTTTGGGTGCTTTTCATGTATAGATACGGATACATGGACTCAAATTCATGTTAATTTGTTTTTCAGATCTACCAGGAAACCTGATGATCAGGGCATATCATCATGGGGATGGAATCTAAGTGGGCAGCACTCAACCTACCATGCTTTGTTTCCAAGAGCTTGGACAGTTTATGATGGTATATTCATTTATATTAATTGGTCTTTTGCTAAACATGTATGATCCTTTTTAATTAATAAGTGTTTTCTTATTCCCAGGTGAGCCTGACCCAGAACTAAAAATATCTTGTCGGCAGATATCCCCATTCGTACCACATAATTATAGAGAAAGCAGTCTACCTGCTGCTGTTTTTGTTTATACGGTGTGTAATTTTCTTTTACCATTGTTACTTAAATTTGTATGTAAAAGAATAGAAGGGTCAGGTTCCTTGCACTATTGTTTGATATTTTTGTTTTCCCTTTTGTTGACACATCATATTATATACTAAATACAAACTAGTTGCTGCACTTTAACTTTTTAGAGAAAAATTAATTGCATTTTTCTTAGTTTACATTAGTGTAAAATCTACTATTGTGTCCTCTTGTATGAAATGACATTTCACCTGTTTATGTTTTGGTACTCTCTTGAAAAATTGGATTAGATGCATTGTATAAGGCTGTTTTTGATTGTTGCAAATTACTTTCACTTGGACTCTTTTCATCCCTTGAGATGTTTGAGAAATCATTTTTCCAAATCAGCTGTTGAATGGGGCGTTGTTCCAACTTGGTAAATTCTTTTGGGTGCCAAATCTCCCTATGTGATTGTTTGAACTATCATGCTTAATGGAGTTCCATTCTATTAAGCAAAGTGGGTGAAGAACTTAATATTCCATATCTTACATTATTTTCATGTTATCTTATGTATCCATGTTTAATTTCAGAGTGAAGTAATATATATTATCAGGCTTATTAAAAAAATTTACTTGTTTCTTTGGTAGTTGGTGAACGCAGGTAAGGAAAGAGCTAAAGTCAGCCTTTTATTTACTTGGGCGGTAAGATATTACCTTTTTCTGAAGTGTTGTCTTTATTTGTCACAAGAATATACTTGAGTTGGGGGTACAATGACAGGGCCATTGATAAATAACCATTGCATATTAATCTTCTGCAGAATTCCATTGGTGGAAGCTCACACCTGTCAGGAGATCATGTGAATGAACCATTCCAGTAAGTTTTTTCTTTAATCTGATATATGGGTGCTTCAAAATAGAGTAAGCCTTAAACAATATTTTAACTCCTTTTTTCATTTTTCTTTTATAGAACTGAAGATGGAGTCTCCGGTGTACTTCTATATCACAAGCAAGTTATCAAACCTTATAGATATATATGACGGTTGGTTTGATTTCTCTTTATTGTTTACATGGAAATGGATAATAAGTCAGTGACTTAAAGGTTCTGATTAGTCTAAAGGTGCTCTAGCTTGTCTTTATTAACAATAGCCTGATATGAACAGAAAGATGCCCTTCCTTAGACTACTACTGTTTTTTGAGAATTCATTCCCCAGCTTGTCCAATGTGATACGATGAGACAAAAAAAACAGTAAGGAATTTTTTTAGCAGATTGAAAATTTGTAGTGAGCTGTAGTATGGGATCACAACTTAATGTTGTGGTGACACAATTTTTTCTGGTGGTCTTTGATTTGATTTCAGAAAGAAAAGAACAATTTAAAGCTAGTCCTAACATTATGATTGGGATCATTCTCTATAGATCATTGTTTTGTCATAATAATATTGTGCACTGTGGTCATAAGTTAGGTTTTTATCGATAGGTGTCTGGTATTCATAAAAAAATTATGGATTTACTGGAATTGAGGAGAGGGGAGGAATAACAAAACTGTGTGAAGTCTTTTTGTGGTATACCTATTATTTAGAGAACACAAATTATGTAAAGAAATAAAAAAAGTGTTAAAATAAATTATTATATGATCAACATTTGTTTATGTTAATTCAGAAGTCATATGTGGCTAGTGAATTTTGGATGGATTATAAAAAATGCTTTGATGTAATAAATTACCAAAAAGGGTTTGCAATGCTTGATTGAAAAAGCTGGTTACTTATTATTTAGGGAACACAAATTATGTAAAGAAATAAAAAGTGAGTGAAAATAAATTATTAGATGATCATCATTTGTTTATGTTAATTCAGAAGTCATTTGTGGCTAGTGAATTTTGGATGGATTATATAAAAAATGCTTTGATGTAATAAATTACCAAAAAAGGTTTGCAATGCTTGACTTAAAAAGTTGGTTACTTGAGAAATGAACTAAGAAATTTCAATTCTTTATTGCTATCAATTTTGCAATAATATTTTTTTCATGATGTCTGTACTTGGTTTCTACACTTAAGTTTACAATTTCTACTATTCTGGTTTGACATATTTGCATGCATGTAGATATTCGGAATATGTTTTTGTGGGGTACGTATGTCCTTGTAAATTGTAATTAGGGTCTCCTGTCTCCTAAATTTCTATGTAAATGAGGATTTTGGTGTATATATTAAGGCCATTTCTATATACAGGACAGCAAAAGGAAACCCTCCTGTTACTTTTTCCATAGCAGCATGTGAAACACAGAATGTTAGTGTTTCTGTTTTGCCAAGTTTTGGGCTGTCTGAAGGAAGTAGCATAACAGCAAAAGGCATGTGGAGTAAAATGGTGAAGGTACTGGTTGCTCCTCTTTTTTGGGGATTTCTTAATGTTATTTTATAGTTGTCCCCTAGATTCTTCCAAATATTTTTGTTACGGAAAGTATATAGAGTTCGTTCTAATTGAAATTATTATATTTTTTAAGGATGGGCAATTTGACCAGGAGAATTTCAATTCTGGACCTAGCATGCCCTCATCACCTGGAGAGACACTATGTGCTGCTGTTGCAGCTTCCGCTTGGGTTGAACCCCATGGAAAATGCACCGTTGCATTTAGTCTTGCATGGTCATCTCCAAAAGTAAAGTTCGTGAAAGGTTGCACTTTCAATAGGTAATGAATAGAATATTAGGTAGTTAATATTTATCCTTGACCAAGGTCTCCATATATTAAATAATAGTTGTATGCATACACCTCCGTGTATGAGTGAAGTAATTCATGATATGATTTAACTTCCTTCAGTGATGTTACATGAGCTGCATTTTAGCTTTAGCTAAGTTTGAATGATATTTTTAGTTATTGGTAAATCAGATCTGCCTTTGAGTAGCTAAGCTTACATGAAGATTTTTGAAATCTGTCTCACCCGGTTCCAACAGAACCCTTGTGATTTAAACAGGTGGTGGATACTAAATTTGGCTAAACAATTTCTCATATAATTAGTTAGGGAGGGAGGCCATTTTCTTTGAATATTATGCTTTCCAAATGTCTGCTGTTGTTTTTTTAATGGTATATTATCCATGTGATCAAATTCTTCGTTTACATTAGAGGCATTTAAAGTGACCATTGTATCTCTTGGTATTTTATTCTTATCTTTTGCTTCTATGAAGGATTTCTTACTTTCCTGCTCCTAATTATTATTATACGTGACAATCTTTCTTTGTTATGTTGTAGTACATGATCCTATTGAAGTATGATTATCCTTAATAAAGTTTTACTGAAGCTACAAATCAATAGTGTCACTTCACTACTGCTTTATTTGGGACAGCCTAATCTTTTTAGTTTCCTCAGATGTTTTTTTGGAGGAGATTGTGCCTGTTGTTGCCAAACATGCATCGTACCTACAACCCAATATTTTATTAAGTTAAATTTGGTTGACTGTTTTACCGCAGGAGATATACAAAATTTTATGGGACTTCTGATAAAGCTGCAGTGGACTTGGCCCATGATGCTTTGACTCGTATGTTGTATGATTCGATTGTAATTTATATTCTCCAGGCCTGTGCTTTACTTGCATTGGTTATAATCACATTTCAAAAGAGAAAAAATATACAAATGTTTCTAAAGTGATTGATGGTTTCATCTGTGGCATTTAAAAACCTTATTAGATTTTTTAATTCTAAACAGATTACAGTCGGTGGGAAGAAGAGATTGAGAAATGGCAGAATCCTATTCTCAAGGATGAGACACTACCAGAATGGTAATTCTCAATTTAACTTCTATAATATTTTAATTTTAAAGTATCATATCACTGAATTGTTTGTTTGAGTTTATTATTATTTTAGAATCAATTGTAGGAAGCTTTTTAAAGCAAAACAGAACTTGGGTTTTGCCAGCTGATGTTTGGCACTTCTTTTTGTGCAAAGAGTTGCATTTTAGACTTGCAAAAAAATTTCACTTTGTTCTAGAAATGCTATCTGTTTGACACATCCAAATTATGTTTCATTAAAGTAACAAGTTTCCTTTGTTCAAAGGTTGGGTTTATGGGACCTTAAGTCAGAGGTTTTCAATCACTGTCATTTAGTAACACAGTGTTACTTCTGTTTAAAGTCAAAACTGATTGATCATGTATGCTCTTGTGTAATATCTTGTGTCTTCATCTACCTTGATTGTGAAGCTGTCCTCTATCTTATTGTGGCTTCTATTGTTCCAGGAGAAGATACATTAATGTATTTATAATTTATTTTTACAGGTACAAATTTACATTATTTAATGAACTCTACTTTCTTGTTGCCGGAGGAACAATTTGGATTGGTATGTATAAAATATTAGCACATTGTATTGCGTTTTTTTTAATTAATGTTTGTTTCTTTCATTGGAGATGCCTTTTATCATTTTATTCTTAATAAGATCTTTAAAACTGATTAATCTTTCTGCCAGACTCTCCTTTGCTATCTTCAAGTATGCCGAATGACCAAGATCAGGTGAGGGAGTTGGAAAATGCAGGCGTCAAAGAAACTGAAGATAAAATAAATGGCAGAAAAAGGACAGTTGTGATGCGTACAACTGATAGTACCTATGAATCTACCACTAGTACAGGACATAATTGTGTGGATGAAAAGCTATATTGACATGATAATGATGATGATGTTGGAAGGTTCTTGTACTTGGAAGGAGTGGAATATATCATGTGGTGCACATATGACGTGCACTTCTATGCATCATTTGCTCTTCTAGAGCTCTTTCCTAGGATTGAATTAAATATACAGCGTGACTTTGCTAGAGCTGTCTTGTGTGAAGATGGAAGAAAAGTAAAGTTTTTGGCAGAGGGAAATTGGGGAATTCGCAAGGTTTATGGGGCAGTGCCACATGATCTGGGGACACACGATCCGTGGTATGAAATGAATGCCTATAACATCCATGATACTAGCAAGTGGAAGGACCTGAACCCAAAATTTGTTCTCCAGGTGTATCGAGATTTTGCTGCAACAGGTGATTTGCAATTTGGAATTGATGTGTGGCCTGCTGTCCGGGCTGCAATGGAGTACATGGACCAATTTGACAGAGATCGCGATGGTCTTATTGAGAATGATGGGTTCCCTGATCAAACATATGATACATGGACAGTCCATGGTGTGAGCACATACTGCGGATGTCTTTGGCTTGCTGCTCTACAAGCTGCCGCAGCAATGGCCCTTGAACTGGGTGACAGAGATTTTGCGGAAATATGCAAAAGAAAGTTTTTGAAGGCTAAGCCAGCATTTGAAGAAAAACTGTGGAATGGTTCATATTTTAACTACGACAGTGGATCAAGTGGTAACAGTAAATCCATTCAAGCAGATCAATTGGCTGGGCAATGGTATACTGCATCCTCAGGGCTTCCCTCCCTTTTTGAGGATTTTAAAATCAAAAGTGCTCTCCGGAAGGTTTATGATTTCAATGTAATGAAAGTTAAAGGAGGTAGGATGGGTGCTGTAAATGGCATGCATCCCAACGGTAAGGTTGATGACACCTGTATGCAGTCTCGTGAAGTATGGACAGGTGTGACCTATGGAGTTGCTGCAACAATGATACTTGCTGGAATGGAAGAAGAGGCCTTCACAACAGCCGAGGGAATATTTCTAGCCGGCTGGTCAGAAGATGGATATGGGTAACTTCTTATGCCCTCTGTCATCCATAATTGTTTTTTATCACTTGCATGCTTACTTTTCTGTCTATGAAATAGGGATATGATTTTTCTGATGCGTAAATAAAAATAAAGAAATATTTTTTTATCACTAAAAGTACAAAGAGTACTTCGTGCATAGTGCTTCTATGATCTATATGTTAAAATTAACTTACAAATTAGTATTCACTCCAGACACCGGAGAGTTTCAATTGTTCTATGATAATTATTTTAATTATTGATGAAAATCACACATTCCGTAAGTTATTTAGAGGTTTAAATGTGGCAGATCTAAATTATTTCACTATTAGAAAACTAATTAATTAATTCATTCATCTCTTTTATCCCATGTCAGGTACTGGTTTCAGACTCCAGAGGCATGGACAATGGATGGGCACTACCGGTCCCTCATGTACATGAGGCCCCTGGCCATTTGGGGTATGCAATATGCAAGGAATCGGCCCAAGGCAATTCTTGAGGCCCCTAAAATCAATATCATGGACAGAATCCACTTGTCTCCTGTTATTGGCGGATTCTCTCATCATAATGAAACAGGTGTGAGAAAGATTGCAACAAAAGCAAGATGTTTTAGCAATTCTG
>Ga0123342_1004111_pt1 | contig 22604 bp, 17 predicted proteins | sample Turbeawhitnodule_FD_89960 | JGI IMG/M metagenome (GOLD analysis project Ga0123342, IMG submission 89960) | Root nodule microbial communities of legume samples collected from Mexico - Turtle bean Mexico white nodule | ecosystem: Host-associated > Plants > Roots > Nodule | place: Mexico: Nepantla... | reverse complement strand
TAAAAATAAAAATGGATCCCAGCGCCCCACAAAAGTATGCTGTGAACTGTGCTTTATAGAGGAGTTTATCTTTTATAAGAGATATATATATATATATATATATATATATATATATATATATATATATATTCTTACGATGTTTATTAGGTTTATTAGTGTATTTAAGTTTAGTCACTCGATCTCTCGTTGTAAATACTTGCAAAAACACTTTGATTTTCTCTCGTTCTAAGTGAAATACTTGTAAAAATACTTTGACATTCAAGTTATAATTATATTAAAATTATAAGTTTAAGATTAAATATTCATTATCTTTTACATTAAGAACTCTCACTTATAGGTTTATTCAAGTTCAATACTTGCCTAATTACACTCTTAAATATGTCTTACCAGAATAAGAAATCGAGTTGTCGACATATATACCTTAGTGAACATGATTCCTGAAAACTTGAGGAGTTTGACAAATCGACACTTGGTAATAGTGTATATATCTTATGCATGTTTCATAATGCACTGTTTTTACAAATCACAGAGAAAAGGGAAGCTTTATTTATGATCAAGGTCTTGCTGTTCATAAACCACCATTTGAGTGACAACTGTGTTTTGTTTTGTGACGTTTTAGTGGATAATTTAGCAGACATTTTTACTAGAAGAATGTGATTTACATGCATGTTACTCAGTATATTTTATATATGTTTTCAATCCTAAGGATCAAAGTCTCACTACATATGTTGAAAGGACTATCTACGATTCATGGTACTCCATGCTTCTAAATAGAGTTGGACACTCTATGTTAGGGCCACAAGCAAGTTGGAAAAGAATAGGAAAGTAACATTTTGGTACTCTTGTAGGGCACCCTTTAAAGTAGAAGACAACCTTTTTTTCCCTGAGCTGAATGTGCAGAATGGACTAGGTCAAGAAAATGAAAACTGAGGCAAAAAAAATGATGCAATTCAAGCATATGGGACAGAGGGATTGCACATTTTTCATGGTGCCCTGAACAACTACATGATCAAAAAAGCAAGCAATAATAAATTAGTAGTAGTAGTAGTGGGTAAATAATTGAAAGACTTTGAATGATTTGTTGCAGTATGTTGTATTTGACCCTCTTGTGCTGCCATGTTTAAAAAAAATAAAGGGGCAGCAATAATCATTTAATCTTAGCTGCTCATATGATTCTACCTATTTGAACACTAAGGCTCACCACAACTTCAAAGATCTTTAATAGCTCATAAAAAAACCCAAAGATCTTTAATTAATTATGGTGATTAAGAAGGGAAAGAACAACTTACACCTATACTAATCTATTATTTATTTCAACTGCAGCTACTTAACATTATTATAGTGTAACTAGCTACCCTATGTAGAGTAGGACCCTATACTCCAAAGTTTGTGGTCCTCAACCTTAGTCTACATTTTAAAGCCTCACTACATAACTTTTATGGTCAAGAGCAAATAGTCTATTTTATATATAACAACATTTTATAGTATATAAAGAGAATTTAAATCTCATTTTATAAGTTGGTTTTATAAGATTAAGTTAAGTTTAAAATTCATTTTTTAATACGGTATTAGAATCATTTAATGAGGGTTTGTTGGACTTATCAAGTTACCTGTTGTCGAGCCACTATCGAAGCGCTCATAAATATATAGTCTCACGCACAAGTTAGAGAGTCTCAGCGTGAAGAGAATATATATATATATATATATATATATATATATATATATATATATATATATATATATATTTTGGAGATCTCACATTAACTAAAAATAAAGTCATTTCATAGTATATAAGTTAGTTCAAACCTCGTCTTATAAGTCAGTTTTATAATATTGAATTAGATTTAAAGTTCACTTCTTAATAGATATCTACTTATTTATTCTTCGTATGAAGAAAATTAATGTTTTATGTTTGATTGAAACAACTAAGTATAATTTTTCTTTTATGGTATTCATCATATGGAACAATGGAATAGTGAGATTAACAAAGAGATAAGGCTATAAGACATGATCCACAAGTTAGGACAATAAGGATTTAAAGGACAAACTGGAATCCTAATTAAGAAAAGCATGTCACATGCTATATGATATGTAAGGTGTTATTATTAATACATATACAAGGACTAAATTAGCTCACCAAAACGGATCCCATGTTCCCAAAAGTGGCTACAACACAGCCAAAGCCACTTCATGAGTTTCTAGATATATTTTGTTGAAAAAACTTTCAAAAACTGTAATGGGGTTGTTTCATCACACTTGAGACTATAAACAAGTTTTCCTTGACTTTTGAGCAAGAGAGGTCCCAAGAGCCACACAAAGTACAATTCAGTGTTGAAGAACTACCCGACCAATTCCAAATTCTGTGAGACCTCAATTTCTGAGGCTCTTAGCACCAAGCATCTGTGTTGTTTATAACCTTCTTTTCATTCATTAATGGACTAAGTCATCAAATGCTAATCATTTCTTTGCAACTGAGTGAAGCTTTCATCCACTACAAGAAAATCATGAAATAGAAACTAATTTGTAGAAACCAAAATAATTAGTTGTAATAGTAACTAAATTAGAGACCTTTTTAGAAACTAAAAAGAAATTTGGTTTCTAAATTAGTTTCTATTATTTTCTATTATTGTTAAATAGTTTCTAAATTGGTATCTAACTAGCAACCAAGGTTTTTCTACCAAATTTAGAAACTAAATAATTGGTAGTTAAAACCTTAGTTGTTAATTATATACCAATAAACTATTTAACAATAATAGAAACTAATTTAGAAACCAATTTTTTTTTTAGTTTCTAAAATAGTCTCTATTTTAGTTTTTATTCTAACTAATTATTTTGGTTTCTAAAAATTGGTTTCTATTTCATGATTTTCTTGTAGTGATCTCTTACACATTAATGGATAAACAACACCAAAAGTTATAACTCAACCATGCTTCTAAATTGCAGCTGCAGTTCAGAATGTAACTTTATTTACAGATTTTGGCATTGTAACAAAATTTAACCACAACTCATGCAATTGTAATTGTGATCATGAGAGAATTATGATGGATGAAAAACCTTTTAAGTCTTGATATAATTGAAACTTAAGACTGTGATTTAAAATCTGAACTAAACTGATATATATCCAGAAAGATGCCAAAACTTGTCACATGGATTTATCATATAGTGTGTGTCATTAGTGATCTCAAATATCTCTATGATTTTGGATTTTGTGTGAAATTATTAGAATTCAATGAATGGTTGAACAATGTTCAGGCTTGCATAAGTAAAAACAAAAATATAAAACACAAGTAACCATTTTTTTTACAAGAAGTTTAAACAGTGCTTGATACTATAATACGAAACTTTACATGCAGTAATTGTGTTATATAAGGTGGAATATGAGTTTTAATGATGAGGTTTTTAATAAAAAAATAGTGAATAAATAATATATTTATTGAAATTAATATTTGGAATTGAATTTAGTCGAAATATCAGGAAAATTAACAAATCAAGGTTTAATTATTTTTTTTGAAAAGAAATGTTCATATTAATTATTTAATAATGTTTTTAAGAATGATATATGAAGAAGAAGAAAATATCCAATCATACATAGCTAGCTATATAAATAGTTTTTTTTTTAAACTTATTTAATAATTAGCTTAGAAGGTATACTACTAGAAAAATATGAAATAGAAACCAATTTTAGACACAAAAAATAATTAGTTTCTATATTGATTAAATTAGAAACAATTTTAGAGACTAAAAAAATTATTGATTTCTAAATTAGTTTTTATTATTGATAAATAATTTCTAAATATGTATCTAATTAGCTACCAATGTTTTAACTACTAATTATTTAAATTCTAAATTTGGTAGTAAAAAACTTGGTAGCTAATTTAGAAATTATTTATCAATGATAGAAACTAATTTAGAAACCTAAAATGGTATTTAATTTAGTTAATATAGCAACTAATTATTTTTTGTTTTTAAAAATATTTTTTATTTAATGATTTTCTTATGGCGGTAAAAACTCAATGTAGGTGATGGTGTATGTGTATTAACTCTCCTAACTTATTAATTAATGTTAAATTTAATAATTTTCTACTTCCCACATGATTTTTCTAGAGGCAAGTTTACTTAAGAAATGTGAATATATTTTAAAATTGAAACTTTGGTGACACTATGCAAGGTATGAGAAAGTAGCCTAATGAAGTACCCTAAACCCTTTTAACTAATGTGCTAAATTAATTTTACCTTATCTTTTCTCTAAAAGGATTCCAACAAGAAACATATGCATGTAGGTTTGAAAACATTGTGTAGGTCAAGAGTTATAGGCTAGGCCTTATCTTATAGGGAAGGGGTCAACAAAGGGTGAGTTGAAAACCCATAACATCTTATTGGGCCCACTGGGCCTAAAGCCTCATCCAAGCCCATAGATAAGTAGTGTGATTGATTGAAGGCAAAAGCAATGTAGATAAGGGTTTGGATGTGACTTGGTAAAGGGTGAGGAATGTTTTTGTAGGGTTGGTAGTAGAGAATTTGTTACTTCCAAAGTGTGATAGTGACAAGCATAGCTCGTGTGAGATTATTTTAGGGCATAGCTAGGATCCTTGGTGCAAAGTATGTGTTTTCATTTGATCTTCCCATTCTAACAACTCCAACATTCCCTTTTTATTAAAACAACAATAATAAAATTGACCCAAACCTTTCTTTTTCTACTTGCACACTATAAGAAACCAAGATTTTAGGGTTTGAAAAAGTACACAAATAGGTCAAAAAAGCAAGCTTATTATCCCATTTGAGATTATTTTTCTAACACCCTTTTTTTTAACTTTGACATTCTGTTTGACCTATTTTGAAAAATGTCCCAAAGGTTTTAAATTTATGAGTTTTTAAATATTTTTTTTTTGTAGAACAAGTGAAGTAGCACATATATGATGGAGCAAGTGAAGTTAATTATTTTTTGCAATGGTTTGAATATTTATGGGAAGAAAAAGTGGGTTTAATTTGACCGTTGCACTTTGAAGAAAAGTTTTTTTTTTCCAATTTTATGTGTACTTACTAATATTATATAGCACACAGTGTTTGGTGTGTGAAATGATTGTTCTCTCCTCTGAATGCTTGTGATGATCATTTATGAAATGCAAGAAGAGACATAAATTTGCATTTCAACTTGGGACCACAAAAAATCTTATTACGATCATGAACACAACTTTTTTCTTTCGTTTTTTTTCTTTTCTTTTCTTAACAAAATTTGTTTTCAACAACAATCTTATTTGAACTCAAAAGGAAAAACACCAAGATTGTTTTCAAATGATAGAAGAAGTGTTTTGGGCCATGCCTATGAAACTTCCACTACTGATTTTTCAGCTAACACTATTTACTTCAACTTTGTAATCATTTTAGGAATAAATGTTTATATAAGAAACTACCCTATTTAATATTAACTTTCTATTTTTGTTTACTTTTTTTTCTTTTTAATATTTGTTCAATACTTTTTGAAAGATTAGAGTTTAAATTCAATGTGACAAAATCAATTTAATAAGACATTTGTATTTATTTATATATTATAATTAAATTATATATTTTTTATTAACTAGTACCTAAAATATAGGTATTTATTATATATTTATTATTATTATACATATTTATTATGTCTTATTGGATGACAAAATCACTAACAATTATCAAAGTTCCCTTTATAGTTTGGTTTAAATTGTCCACCTTACTCATTTTTTGACATTAATCCGCAAATATCCAAAAAATAAGTTACATATCATAAAATGTGGTATAATGATTACGATAAAGTAATCACTTTTTTAGACTCATATCTAGATAAAAAGTCTATAAATATATCATTCTTTCAGAAAGTACATATAATCTTTCATATTCATTTATTTACTCACATATAATTTATATTCTTAGCGTTCAAGAATTTTCTGCAAATATTCCGTCACTCGATAGAGAACAACCTCAAGAACTCATAGTGCTTATACAAATAACTCAGGAAAATGACAACTCGTCCACGGTAAGATTAATTAATTAATCTCTTTATCAATTGAAATATAGAATTTAGTTAAATAATTTATAATTTTATTTAATTTGGTTAATAGTTTTTTTTATTAATTCTTATGAGCTTAATCGGATGCATTTTTTTTCTTTGGTAATATTATGCAAATGTGAATTAATTATATCAAATGTTAACTCTTTTTCAAGTGGTACGTATTTTATATTAAATTAGAATGTGATTTCTAAATTGCAACTCCTTAACTGTTTTGTTTGTTTATTCTAACGATTTCCAATTTTTCTCAATTTTTTTTAAAAAGTAGTATAAAAAGTATACCAAATAAGTTTATCTCATAAAATCATATTTAATTTAACAAAATGGTCCAAACTTTTCATTGAAAAAAGAAACCGATCATTTAAAATTTTCTATCTACTTTTATATTTAAAACTTAAATTCTTTTAAATAAGTCATGTGTAGATATTTAATACTTCTTAAAATCATCAGAATTAAATAGCTTTTTTGCTTAATTTTGATTATGTTCTATTTGGTGTACAAAATAGTTTATAATTAAAATTATTTCTATATTCTCATTATTTGTTTATTTTATATAAGATTTCATATAAAGTAATAAACGTTACCCCTTACATTACAGGTTGGAATCTCCAGTCATAAATGAAGCTCAATTCATACCATACATAAAATCAATATTTAAAATGTAGATCTAACTTTATCCATTTTTAAATCATTTTTATTTTGGTCGATATTGAAGTGATTAATATATATATATATATATATATATATATATATATTATAAACAGGAAGGATTGTCTTGTAAACATGGAAGCAAAAGAAAACTGTTATTATTTACTATTTTTGCTACTGTTGTAAGAAACAGTAAGTTTTTACATGTAAATTTTTTAAACTTTTAAATGAATTTATAAATTAAAAGAACAGATAATAGATATTTTTAATTAAGGTCTGTTTTTTTTTTCATGAATCATAATTGTGAGCTTTTATTCAATCAAACTTTAATTCTATGAATTAGGTCCTTAAGTATCATAAATATGAAAAAAATAATCTCAAAATTTTGCATCAATTTAGTTATTTAAGTATCATAATTGTATAATTTTAGATTTCTAAATATGCCATTATTTAATTTAACGATGCTCTCAATTGGTAGAGAGAATAAAATCACATAATGATGAAATAAATGAGATGTCACAATTAAAAATGCGAAACTAACATATTTAGGATATCTAAAAGACTCCATTAATACAGCGAAAGGTTTAAAATTATATAATTATGATAATTAGCGAAAAAGGGCAATTAAACCCATTAATAACTAATATTAAGTTATATAAGAAAGATTGGTTAAAGATAAATTTTAAATAGATAAACAATACAGAAAATTATAAATAGATTGAGTATTTTTTTTTATTTCATTATAATTTCTCTCTTTAAATTTACATTTCTTTCTGTACCGGTATGGCCGACCGACCGAATGACGTGTCTCAATCTCCCTATCCGATATGATCGAGACACACGTTGACATGTTTCCGTTTGTTTGGTCGAGACACCACGTACGACCAGGCCGACCGACACGTATAACCATTAACGTTCAGACCAAAGTTAGTGAAACTAAACTATTATTAAGAATTAGGTAATGCAATCCTAAGTGTGATCCATTCTACTAATCAGATACAATAAGATAAGCCAATTAAAATAATATAAATAACACACATTCCAAAGAGAAAGGTACGTCATTTATTACTGTGCACCTACTCGAGTGCCGATCACCTGCTTTACTAACTTGAGCGTCGGAGTGTCTTCTGCAGGTACATCATTCGGTATTTACCAAAGACCGAGAGTCGAAGGAGAAACACGAAGACGAGAAGGATTCCAGTGAAATCCTAACAAGCTACCCGACCGAAGGAGGAAGACGAAGACTTCAATAGTTCTCTAGGTCCTATCTCCCTAACAGGAACGCTTTCTAAAATTATTATTTGTAATTCTTTTTTAAAATTTTGAAATTTGAAGTTATTTGTTTTGTAAAATAATACGAATTTGAGGATGTAGTAATATGATTATCAAAATAAGTTGATTGAATTAAATCACGATAAGTATTTTTGTTTCCTATTATATATGTTTTCAAGTTTTTTATTCTATTTGAGATTTTTTATTAAGGGAAAATATTATTAATCTAGAGATTAATAGATGAGGTGTAAGATCCGAGTTTTATAAAGTTTTATATGATGATAAATTTTAAATATATAAAGATTTGGAAACCAATAGATAAAAGTTAAAAGTTAATTCCTTATTTCATTATAAAAATTATATTTCATTATGTTTTAATGTTGTTGATGGATTAACTCTAATATTGTAGTACAAAGTGACTTAAAGGTAAAGATGTAGTTGAAAGGAACAAATCATTAAATGTAACCGAACAAATATAATTTTAAATATTAGTTATAAATAAAGCTATTAAATATGTAATACATAGTAACTTACAAAATTATTAATTGTTTTAATGTTGTTGATATATTAACTATATCACTGTAATATCCAAACTTAAAAATAAAGATGTAGTTGAAAAGAACAACTCATTAAAGGTAATAGAACAAATACAACTTTAAATATTTATTGTGAATAAGACTATTAAATTTGTAATACATAGTGACTTATTTTTTTATTAATTATTTTAATCTTGTTGATGGATTAACTCCTATATTAATCATTTGAAGAAAAGAGAATATTGTATGAGAAGTAATGTTCAAGTTTTACTTATGTCTTTAAATATACTCATAACTATATAATATGTTTTCTTAAATTTAAACTCAACACTATCTTTTCCTTAAAATTCACGATAAAAAGCATTACACTTTAAACATAATATATTTTATTTTTTATTTTGTCACAAGTCTTTTTGAGTTATCTAATTAAATTATTTATAATAACTATTATCAAATAAGTTTTTTTATACTATAAAATATTAGAAAATAAATTTAAGTATAATTTTTTTTATAAAACTAACTTGTAATGTGAAAATTCTCTTTATATATGATCAATTTATTTTATATACTCAATGTGTGATTTTTAAAAGTCCCTCCATGTCAAGATATGTACAATTCATTCACGAGACTAAATCTTTGTGAAAGATAAGATGTTATGATAAATCTAAAAAATCTTGTTGAAATATATTCTGATACAATATTAGAAAGTAAATACAAGTCTAATTCATTATCATAAAATTGACTTGTAAGGTAAAAATAACTCTCACTTATATTATGAATTGTATACGATAAATTGATCTTATTATATAATTTATTATCTTCAACATATATATTTAACATTATTTTCTTTCTCAATCCAATAATATCAATATAGTTTATTTATCAATTACATCAACATATCAATTAGACAAGTCATTTAAATTATATTTTTTTATATGTTGTATTTTGATTATATATTATATTTATATTTAATAAATGTAATATTTGATGAATTTTTATAAATATTTAAAGTGATTCATTTTAAATATCACTTTTCTCAGTAATAACACAATAGAAGACTTTTTATAAAGAAATTACAACTAAGAATAAATATATTACGTTTTTTTATAAAAAAAGGAATAATTAATTTAGAAACAAATTGCGAAATAAATTAGTGTTTAATTTAAAATTGAAAACATAAGTCAATTAGTTTTTATAAAGAATATTACGGTAGTAAATGTTGAAGGGTGTCAGTGTACATTTACTATATACAACATTTAATAACAGTTATTAAAAGTTATTAAATATGTCATTTCATAAACAGAATTATTTTATTATGAAATGAAATGGACCAACCCACGATAATTTTTATTCAATATAATTTAAATCTTGATTGCGCACTATACTTAATATTATTATATCAAGTCTTTGTTATTTTGTGCGAGTGATATAATTTATCTTTTTAATATTTATTTTAATTTAGTAATACAAACCTGTTCTTATTTAACTTTATTGAGATAATATTAACAGAACAATTATATATTTAAAATATTATTTGTTTTGAAACTCAAAATTACGTCACAATTTTATCTTAAAAAATATATTACTATTTTTTTTGAATAAAATTATTTCACACATAGGAAGGATGAAAATAATTTTTATTCGACTCCTATAAAATTTTAAGAATAAAGTAACAATGAAATATTCTCCTGCTTCTTTTGGAGTGAAAGAATAAAGAATCATCAATTTGAATTTTTTAAAAAACTTAACATAAAATGAGATTAAAAAAGTACTTAAAAAATATAAATTGACTGATGTTTTTGTCTTAATGGAAAGTTATTTTGTTTTTTCTAATATCTTCTAAAATTAATTATTTTGTTCTGACATGAATTTGACATAGTAAGTGTTAATAGAATTGGAAATATAAAGATGAAAAGCTGTTATATTTATTCTACTATAGAGTTTATGTTGGAGAAGCTAATTTATTCCATCCACGTTGGAAGTTTCAAAAGAAGAGTTATTAGTATGAATTAAGGTGTATTAAAGTGTTTTGATTTTTCAGCAATAAAAAGAAAAGTAGTTCTTGTAAGTAAAAACCAGACACTGCACAGAACCCCATAACACTGTTCACTCGATTCCTTTATCTTTGTGGCTTTATCAACCAAACAGTGAATTTACAACCACAGTTAAACCAAACCACTAACTCTATAAAACCACACTTCACACATCTCTCTCTTCCCAAACTCTTGTTCTCTTCAACTTCCTTTGACCACTGTCCAACAACACACACACACACTCTTCTCTCTCTCTCTCTCAACTTCTCTGCTATCTCTACCAAACCAAAAACGATATTGACACTGCAAAAAAAGAGTATATTGAAAAAGGGGTTGTTGTTTCAGATCTCCTTCATTCAATGTCCAGAAAAAAGTCATATGGCACACACCACTAGGGCTAGATCTCCTTGTTCATGGCATTGAGCCACGAGTCAGTCTAAAAATCCTATTTTGTTTCCACCCTTTTGTTCTCCCCGCCCCAGAAGCTGTGTTTCTGTGACTTGCTCTCATGGCTGATGCTGCTGAGCCTAAAGCATTGCCTGAGGCAGAGAAGAAGAAGGAGCAGACTTTGCCCTTTTACAAGCTCTTCTCATTTGCTGACAAGTGTGATTGGATGCTCATGATCTCTGGCAGCTTAGGAGCCATTGTTCATGGCTCATCAATGCCGGTTTTCTTCCTGCTCTTTGGTGAAATGGTTAATGGCTTTGGCAAGAACCAAATGGACTTGAAGAAAATGACAGAAGAAGTATCGAAGGTTAATCAGTTAAATTGTTGATTCATGTCAAAATTCTCAATAACACCAATGTTTCTTACTAGCAAGCAACACCATCTCAGATCCAAGATCTAATTTTTTTTTACCTTTTTGTTATGATCATGATTGCAGTATGCTCTCTATTTCGTGTACCTTGGGCTTGTCGTTTGCTTATCATCCTATGCAGGTATGCTAATCTTCTTTCTTTCTTTCTTTCTTTCCCTCTAAGAACTTTTAACCTTTTCTCTGTCTTCTCTTTCTCTCTCTGTTTTGTTGGTCCTAACCTGTGAACAAGATCGATCACACTTATTGGACCATTACTTCTAAGGTTTCGTGTGTGACTGTTGTTGTTTCAGCCACTTCACATCGATCCCACGTGCCGTGTCAACAAAACACACTCGTCCTTTTCTCCTTCACTTGTCAATCTCACCGCTTTCAGATTTTCCTGCCTAACACTACCCATCACTCCATTCTCATCTTTATCATGTAGCATTTTTACCCTTAATCATTGCTACACATTTCTATTACCTCAATCAATAATTCAACCTCTTCCATTGTACCATGCATCAAACTTGTAACACCAGAAAAAAAGTAAAAAGAATAATAATGTAGTACTGTTTCTTAATTTTGGGTGATGTCTTTTTTTTCTTTCCGACCAGAAATTGCATGCTGGATGTACACCGGGGAGAGGCAAGTGAGCACACTGAGAAAGAAGTACCTGGAAGCAGTGCTTAAACAGGACGTTGGTTTCTTTGACACGGATGCAAGAACAGGGGATATTGTTTTCAGTGTCTCCACAGACACACTACTGGTTCAAGATGCTATAAGCGAGAAGGTGCTTTGAAAATTTGCCATCTTTGTGTGTTTTTTTCCTTCATGGTATGAAAAAAAAAGCAGAAGTAGAAACCATGGCCTTACGGGGTAGTTGATTCATATCCATTGATAAGTGGGGTCGACACATGATCATGGAACAGAGTGGCGCACGTTAACGAAACACGTTTTAACGTGCGCCGGGATTAATTCCCATAGCTGATGGTATTAAAGAAAGAAAATAGAAAAAAACCGTGGCCTTCTAGGGTAGTTGATTGATATCCATTTAAGTGGGGTCCATGCACGATCATGGAACAAAGTGGTGCACGTTAGCAACACATTATTAAACTTGCACCGGGTTTGGTCACATAGCTGATGTTGCATTTCCTTCATGGTACGAAAAAAGAACATATAGAAACCATGGCCTTCAGGGGCTGTTGATTGACATCCACCGAAGTGGGGCCATACATGATGATAGAACAAGGTGGCGCACGTTAGCAAAACAGGGTTTAACGTGCGCTTGGGTTTAGTCACATGGTTGATGTCGTTGCTTTTTCGTGAGTTTTGTAGTTTTATGTTTGTTAGTTTAACGTTTTGTGATTTGTTTAGGTGGGGAACTTCATACACTATCTATCAACGTTTCTGGCTGGTCTGGTGGTTGGTTTTGTGTCAGCATGGAGGCTCGCACTTCTGAGTGTTGCAGTGATTCCTGGGATTGCTTTTGCTGGTGGATTGTATGCTTACACACTCACTGGCCTCACATCAAAGAGTCGTGAATCTTATGCAAATGCAGGAATAATAGCTGAGCAGGTGAGGTTAATTCTTGGTTGAAGAACTTGATCATGTCATGTATGTGCATGGATGTTGCACTCGTTCTTTTTATGGAAGAAACAAAAGATCAAGTGTTCATCAAAGGAAAAAAAAACTTGGGTTTGGCTGAGTTGGTTCTGTTTTCTTTTTGTTCTATTCTTTTTTGTACCTTTTGTTTGTGATTTTTCCTGTATGTTTTTATGGGGTTATTCAAAAGCTTTTTGAATTTTGATCCTACAACTTTTTTGAGTACATGGAGCGCATGCTCTTCTTTCATATGAATTTGCGCCTTATTTCAAGTTCAGTGGCTGTTTTTGTGTGTGAAAATGATGTCTTGTCGTGTGGAGCACTCATGAAAGTTCCTAGCCAGCTTTTCTCTTTGGTGAGTAAAATAATCAAAAAGCATGGTGATGATGATTGTGGTCTTGTGTCGCTCTAATGCCAACTATGGTCCTTGCTCACAAATAAGTACATGAAACGAAATTATGTTTTGCCTAAACTTGCTTCTTCTTTTTTGATTGTTTAGATCTGTCCTTGACCTTGATTTCCATAATCATTGGCTCAAAAATGGGCTCCATTGAAAAAAAGAAGAGTGACAGATTAATGTAGGGACTAATTGGTCTTCATTATGTGCAATTTGTACAGGCCATTGCTCAAGCTAGAACTGTTTACTCTTATGTTGGGGAGAGCAAGGCACTGAATTCTTATTCTGATGCAATACAAAACACTCTAAAACTTGGATACAAGGCAGGAATGGCCAAAGGGTTAGGCCTAGGATGCACATATGGAATAGCATGCATGTCTTGGGCACTGGTTTTCTGGTATGCTGGAGTTTTCATCAGGAATGGACAAACAGATGGAGGCAAGGCATTCACGGCTATTTTCTCAGCCATTGTTGGTGGCATGTGAGGGCCTAATCTGAGTAATTTTTGATGATTCTGTGTTAACTTGTAATGACACCATTCATGTGATCATGACATGTTGGTTTACTTCAACAGGAGTTTAGGACAGTCCTTTTCCAACTTAGGTGCTTTCAGCAAAGGCAAAGCAGCGGGATACAAATTGATGGAGATCATCAATCAGAAACCCACCATAGTGGAAGATTCATCAGAAGGAAAGTGCCTAGCTGATGTTAATGGCAACATTGAATTTAAAGATGTTACTTTCAGCTACCCTTCGAGACCAGATGTGTTTATCTTTCGCAGTTTCTCAATCTTTTTCCCTGCTGGAAAAACTGTTGCGGTTGTTGGTGGCAGTGGATCTGGAAAGAGCACAGTTGTTTCCTTGATAGAAAGGTTCTATGATCCAAATGAAGGTAACCAAACACGTTTAACTCTCTTGGAAGTAGAAAATATTTTGTACTACCATGACATTTCTATGTTAGAAAGGTTCTGGGAGCAAATGAAATATCCTAGTGTATTTCGATTCTTGGATTAACAGCTATGTTGATATCTTTGAAATGGCCAAGCAGGTCAGGTTCTGCTGGATAATGTGGACATCAAGAGTCTACAACTAAAATGGTTACGTGATCAAATTGGGTTGGTGAATCAAGAACCTGCACTCTTTGCTACTACCATTCTTGAGAATATACTCTATGGAAAAGCTGATGCAACTATGGCTGAAGTGGAAGCTGCTACTTCTGCTGCAAATGCTCATAGTTTTATCACCTTGCTTCCTAATGGTTACAACACTCAGGTTTGTAATGCTAATAATTTTCAAGCATAAATAAGTTGTACTAGTTTTTTTTGGGTACGTAAAGTTGATCATTAGTTCTAGTCAAGGGTGTGTTAATCAAAATGTCTTCTGTTTTTCACCAGGTAGGAGAGCGAGGAGTTCAATTATCTGGGGGCCAAAAGCAGAGAATTGCAATTGCCAGAGCCATGTTGAAGAACCCAAAGATCCTTCTACTAGATGAAGCAACTAGTGCTCTTGATGCAGGGTCTGAAAGCATAGTTCAAGAGGCACTAGACAGGCTCATGGTTGGAAGAACAACTGTGGTTGTGGCACATCGTCTATCAACCATAAGGAATGTTGATACCATTGCAGTTATACAACAAGGACAAGTTGTTGAGACAGGCACACATGAAGAACTCATTGCCAAGACAGGCACATATGCTTCACTCATTCGGTTCCAAGAAATGGTTGGAAATAGAGACTTCTCCAACCCATCAACCCGCAGGACTCGGTCATCGCGATTGAGCCATTCATTGTCAACAAAGTCCTTAAGTCTCAGGTCTGGAAGCCTGAGGAACTTGAGCTACCAGTATAGCACTGGTGCCGATGGCCGTATTGAGATGATATCAAATGCTGAAACAGACAAGAAAAATCCTGCCCCAGATGGATATTTCTTCAGGTTGCTCAAGCTGAATGCTCCTGAGTGGCCTTATTCAATCATGGGAGCTGTTGGTTCTGTTCTTTCTGGATTCATTGGCCCTACTTTTGCTATTGTTATGAGCAACATGATTGAGGTCTTTTACTTCAGAAATTATGCTTCCATGGAGAGGAAGACTAAGGAGTATGTCTTCATTTACATTGGTGCCGGTCTCTATGCAGTTGGTGCATACTTGATACAACATTACTTCTTTAGTATCATGGGAGAAAACCTCACCACAAGGGTCAGAAGAATGATGCTTGCCGGTATGGTTTATTTTATGTCTTGGTGTGTGTTTGAGTGAGATTAAACTGCATTCTATTTCAACACTTTTGAAAGATTAAACTTAAATAACTCTTTCTTGGCAAATCAGAATTAGAGTTTCATCTTATAATCTATGTTGTCAAAACTGAAGTTTCATTCTGTTAATGTATGCTGATCTTCAATACAAACTTCTATTATAACAATTAGTAAGATGAAACTCTAATTCTAATTGGACGAGGTTAGCACTAAAACCATGCAAGTAACTTTTGTCCTTATTAAAAAATCTAGTAAAAAAACAAGGGGTTATTTGAATTTTTTCAAAAATTGGTCAAAGCAAACAAGCACTTAAATTTTGGTGTTTGTACTTGGTTAGCTATTTTGAGGAATGAAGTTGGATGGTTCGATGAGGAGGAGCACAACTCAAGCCTTGTTGCAGCTCGCCTTGCCACTGATGCAGCTGATGTCAAGTCTGCAATTGCTGAGAGGATATCAGTGATTCTGCAGAACATGACATCTCTCCTTACTTCTTTTATAGTTGCTTTCATAGTGGAATGGAGGGTTTCCTTGCTCATCTTGGCAACCTTCCCTCTACTTGTGCTAGCCAACTTTGCTCAGGTAAACAAAATCTCACACCCTCTTCTCTCTCTCTCTCTCTACCAAACATATCATCATGTCACATAATTGAAAAAATAATCATTATCATGATAGCATGACATGCTGCCAAGACTGTATATAATAAAAAATCAGATCAAATTTTGGTGCAAAATTTTTATACTATTCTTCATCCAAGAGCATAGGAAATTGTTAAGCTTAGTGAACTTACAAATTTGTCTTCTTGTTATTTGCATATGTTTGACCTTAGACAACATATAGTGGTGGGGCCAGGGGTTACTCTAGATTTTTACCCAAAATTCCTTACCTTACACTTACTCTTTTACACTGAGAATCTAGCTTCACAAACAAGCTGGCATTAAACGACAAAAGCTAAAACAACAAAGAGCCACACAAAGTGGAACTGTGCACGTGCTTCCTTCCAAGTCCAGTGCATTCACTTCTGGGAAATAATAACTCACATATTGCTCTATAAAATCTCATTAATAATGGCCATTAAAAGCTCACTTTTTTAACAAAGTGAAATTGTACTTCAAATTGACAACTAATGGAGGGAAAAAGGTACACAAGGACAGAACTTTAATCCAGAATTTTAAAACTTAGTAGGGTTATTTTTCCATAATTTTTAAAATAAACTGATTAACAGAGTGAAATTCAACTTCAAATTGAAGAACACCAACAAAAATACTGAATAAATAAATTACATCTATGTTTTTTTTCCTGCATAGCACACATAAACTAGTCTTATGAAATGACCATGCCAACCCTTTGAAATGGAAGCAACATAGTGAAGTACTCCATGAAGAGATAGGGCCCAAGTTCCCAAATTCAACCATGACAGAGATTATAATGCATGTGGATGATAGAGAGCTTAATGGTGCAACAACAGCACTGCATTTTTCTGAGTTGGGGGGGTGGGGTCCTCTACGTATTCAAGTTAGATTCTTGAATGGTACGTGTACAGAAGGTTGTATCAGCTTTTGGTGTGAGGTAGTAGTGACTAGTGAGTCTTACATTTTTGACCATATGGTATGATATGGGAAAGTCAGATTCTGAAGACTCCAGCTAGCTACTAGCCCCATGTCTTCTGGCAAGGCCACACCCCATTTTTGTGCTTGGGATATGGGGTTTGATAATTGAGATTCTGCAAATTTCAATAGTCTCTCTTCTTCTTCTTGGTGCCACTTCTGAATATTAATAAATAATTCACAACAAACAATCACTGTTCTTCTGGCTAACTAATGCACACTGCACCACTCTGCACCACTCTGCCTTCACCTTAGTGTTTGGCTTATTCATTACACAGAAAAGGGTCCCTTGTCAGTTCCCTATGACATGAAGCTAGGTGATTTTCCTGACCCTTTTGTTTTCTCTCCTCACTCTGACATCCTCTCATGGCCCTAACCTCTGCTAGAGTTTCAAGCAACGGTTCTCAAAGACACATTTGTATATGACACTCTTTCAATTTATTGTAGAGTTTGGAGTTTGGCCAGGGATAGATAATTTGCATACTGCATTTTTTTTCACCATATTTATTCTCTTTCATGTTCTAGAAACTAGTTACCGGTTTACAATAGATGCATCAGTAAGAGAGATAAAGATGGTAAAAAGTTACATGACATCTGTGATGAAATTCAAAATATTAATGATAATTTCTAATATCTTAAAATCCTAAACGTGGAATGAAATCAACTTCACATCTAAGATTGCATTAGACGACAAAAGCTAAAACAACAAAGACTCTCACAAAGTTGAACAGTGCACGTGCTTCCTTCAAAGTCCAGTGCATTAACTTCTGTGAAATAACACAGATTGGTGTATTAAAATGCTAGTTAATAATGGGCATGGAGAAAATAATATTATTTTTATGGATGCAGATTCCATACCTGATCATCAACTTCGATGTCTCACACTGAGACGGGTCTTGCACTTGTTCAACCACCATTATTAAATTCAAATTTCTATACTTTATTATTATACTAATATTACAATATTTGATTATATCTGGCAGCTGTCTGTGAAATATTAGTTTAATTTATAAAGAAATACTTCATCATATGACAGAAACACAAGCTCTTCATTGGTAGAAAATCCCTGCAGTGGTAGACCATTTTTTTAACAATATTTTTGGGGTACTGCAAGAGGAAACTTCATTGCACTCATTTTATTATTCATATATTTCCTACAAACCCCAAACCTTTTAGTTTGTCTAGGAATCTGAACTTTTATTTTTAGCTCCTCCACCCGTGATCGGTTTCAGTCTTTTTCAGGTCCTAGACATGTGACCTTCACACATAGTCTTTTATATATATAGTATTTTGTTCAAGTACACCCACTTATATTTTATTAGTATTTTAATACCAAGTTCAAATTTTGATTTCACAAAGCATGTCAAATGTCTAAAGATTTAATTTTTCACTTATTTTGGGAGAAGGGTGTGTTCTAAAGTTATGATTTTTATAATCTTAAACTATTCATAGTGTATGTTCTTCAGTATATCTTTCTCTTCACACGTGCATACACTTATATTCTTACTGGGGATGAATGGGTGAAAAATACTTGTATGTTAGTTTTTAAGCCATTGGATATTTTTGACCATGCACGTGAGACCATTTGGGTCTTGCTGCATTTTCATGGTTTAGCTGTATATGGATAACATCTCAGTTGTTTAATTAGGGCATGCATGTGAATGATTCTGGAGATAGTCTCACATGGACTTTCTTTATTCTATCTTGCTTTTCGGGTGCACATTTCTCTATCATGCTCCAATCTAAGTTGTTTGGTAAGGTAGATTTGGAAGAAAATGAAAAAAATAGTATAAATACATATATTTTAATGCTTGAAATGTTTTACTATGTAGTTTTTCTTATTTTATTTTCAAAGTGAGCTTCTGAAAGTAATTTTTTTAAAGAAAAACAAATTAAACTAGAGCACAGTCAAACCAGCATGAGTTGTAAGTGTTTTATTGTGCATACACTATGCAAAAGCGTAAAAGTAGTTATGGTTTTTTTTTCTTTCTCTTGTGTTGATGATTCCCACGCAAAAGCATGCTATGTTGAAAAGTAAACTTGGACAAATTTTTTTTACCAAGTGTGTTTTTTACTTTTCATTAGGGTTAACTTTTTACTGATAAGAAAAATGGGTTAACTTTTTTATTCAAAGTTAAGCATTTCTACATAAATTTTCAGTTAAATCTGCCACACATAAAGGTACAAGAGTGACACATTAATTAGTATTTGAAAAAAAAGTAGCATCACATTTTGAGGCATCATTTTCAAACTAATAGTAACAATCACTTCTGATTTAATACTGTTAAGGGTAGTGTTCTACGTTCTGCGCATGCTATAGGCACAGGGCAAGAAAATAGACTGATTGATCAGGGACATGTACCTTATTAACAATCAATGTCTTTCAACGTAGTTGGTGTCCATGTAATGGATGCTAGATGAACATGGACATTCTCTCTCCTCTCTGGGTCCCACCCCTTTGTCCCTTTTGGTTCTTTTCAGTGGATTTTGGTGAATTCTTTCACCCCAGATGAAAATTTTTTCCATAAATGAATAGTCCAGTTACTGAAATTACCAAAATCCCTTTGACCAATCTTGGCACAACCATGTCTTCAAGTATTAATGTTTTACCGTTATACTTACAGTTATTATTTGATACACTCACCCTGATTCCTTGCATGGATTTAGTAGGCCAAAAACCAGTGACATAGGTTGAAGGTGTGTGAAAATTCCCCACAAGTTGCCCTCACTACTATACATGAACAAAGAAAGTTTAACAAAGAAAAGTAGATACAACCTTTTTAGATTTCAATAATTATTATAGTGCCCCTCTTTTTCAGTATATCTCAACTTTTTCAATTAAATTCAATGATTTCAGAAAAAAAAAACTGTCCTTTGTGTTTCTAAAGTTCTATATGCTTAATTTTTCTTTACATTATAATTTGTGTAAACTGATGTATACTTATATAGCCTATTTTGTCTAATTTTTAGACATTATTAATAATGTGGTAGAACCATTTACCTTGGAAACTAGAAAATCCTAGGAATATAACTAGGTTTATGCTGGTGTTTGATTCAGTGGTTGGTAGCTAACAATGGATGTTTCTGAATTTTGCAGCAATTATCTCTAAAAGGGTTTGCTGGAGACACTGCAAAGGCTCATGCAAAGACAAGTATGATAGCAGGGGAGGGAGTGAGCAACATCAGAACAGTTGCAGCATTCAATGCTCAAACCAAGATGTTATCTGTGTTCTGCAATGAGCTTCGAGTGCCTCAGCGCCAGAGTCTGCGGCGGAGCCTCACATCCGGCTTCTTGTTCGGTCTCTCTCAGCTTGCCCTCTATGCCTCCGAGGCTCTCATTCTATGGTACGGTGCACATTTGGTGAGCAGAGGTGCTTCAACCTTCTCAAAGGTCATCAAGGTGTTTGTGGTGCTCGTGATCACGGCAAATTCGGTGGCGGAAACCGTCAGCCTGGCGCCCGAGATAATCCGCGGCGGGGAGGCCGTGGGGTCGGTGTTCTCAATCCTTGACCGGTCGACAAGGATTGACCCGGATGATCCTGATGCTGACCCGGTGGAGACTCTGCGCGGGGAGATCGAGCTGAGGCATGTCGATTTTGCATACCCTTCAAGGCCTGATGTGATGGTGTTCAAGGATTTGAGCCTGAGGATCCGTGCAGGGCAGAGCCAGGCTCTTGTGGGGGCAAGTGGATCAGGGAAGAGCTCTGTGATTGCTCTGATAGAGAGATTCTACGACCCTATTGCAGGGAAAGTGATGGTGGATGGGAAGGACATAAGGAAGTTGAACCTGAAGTCTCTGAGGCTGAAGATAGGGTTGGTGCAGCAAGAGCCAGCACTTTTTGCAGCAAGCATTTTCGAGAACATTGCATATGGAAAAGATGGTGCAAGCGAGGGTGAGGTGATAGAGGCTGCACGTGCAGCCAATGTGCATGGATTTGTGAGTGGCTTGCCAGAGGGTTACAAGACCCCTGTTGGTGAGAGAGGAGTGCAGCTTTCTGGAGGGCAGAAGCAGAGGATTGCCATTGCCAGGGCAGTGCTCAAGGACCCTGCAATTCTCCTTCTGGACGAGGCCACAAGTGCCCTAGACGCTGAGTCGGAGTGTGTGCTACAAGAAGCCTTGGAGAGGCTGATGAGGGGTCGCACCACAGTGCTTGTGGCTCATCGTTTGTCGACCATTAGAGGGGTGGATTGCATCGGAGTGGTTCAAGATGGGCGCATTGTGGAGCAGGGTAGCCATGCAGAACTTGTGAGCAGGCCAGAGGGGGCATATTCTAGACTCTTGCAGCTGCAACATCATCACATATGATGAATGAGAGAGAGACAGAGAAGAGACAGAGAGAAACAGAGAGAGAGATTATTGTTTTTTATTTGATAAATATGACCTTGTGGGGTGATAATTATGTTATCTCATGTGTTTTTAGGTGTAGATATGTGGGATATGATGATGAGGTTTGTACCTTGAGGACAAAGTGATCTATTATGGCTTATCAATTATTATATTAATCACATGCCAATGTGCATATATGCATGCAATCTAACACTTTTGCCTTTTCTTTTGTTCTACCACTTCAAACCTAAGTAAAATTAACCAATTCTCAGATCAATTCAAAGTAAGTTTCTTTTATTTAGTTTTAGAAATAAGTTTCAGTCTTAATATATCATCTACTTCACCAATTTCTTTTACTTTAAACACTTAATAATTTTACTTAGCAATTTTTTAAAATAAGATATCTAATAAATTTACTATTTTGACTTAAATTTTTTGTTATTTTTTCAATTTTATTTTTCACTGTACTATTTATGATCTAGAGAAATAATATATACATATATAATTACTTTAATTACTTATACTACACTTAAAAAAATCATTAAATAATAACTAAATTTAAAAAAATAAAATTTGTCACTAATTACCTATACTACACTAAAAAAATCATTAAATCATAACTAAATTTAGAAAAATTTTATTGTAGTGTTAATAGTAAATTTAGAAAAATTTTATTGTAGTGTTAATAGTAAATTTAGAAAAATTTTATTGTAGTGTTAATAGTAGATATCATCAAGATAGTAAATCCATCAATAAAAAAAATCAGTTGTTAAGAAAAATATAAATAAAAACCTAAAAAAATAATTTAAGACTAATCCAAAATCAGAGGAAAAAACAAAATATTATAGACAAAATATAAATGTATAAAATTTAAACTAAAATGTTATAATTTATTATTTACATTCAAAGTAAAAATAGTTAATATATTGGAGATTTAAAATTTATTTTATTTTTAATTTTATTATATGTAATCCGTTTATCTTCCTTTTAGTTGCAGAAGGGTTGGCTGGAGTTTCTAGGATGGCAGAAGAGAAGAATTTGATTGATAGTTTGGAGGTTGGAAGAGCTAAAGTAAAGGTGAATATGTTGCAATATGCTGATG
>Ga0123342_1004110_pt1 | contig 22609 bp, 6 predicted proteins | sample Turbeawhitnodule_FD_89960 | JGI IMG/M metagenome (GOLD analysis project Ga0123342, IMG submission 89960) | Root nodule microbial communities of legume samples collected from Mexico - Turtle bean Mexico white nodule | ecosystem: Host-associated > Plants > Roots > Nodule | place: Mexico: Nepantla... | reverse complement strand
TTTATTCATTAATTATATTTCTAACTATTTTAAACATTAAAAATATTTATTTTTTAATCCATTCAAAATTAAAATTATCAATTTCTTTTTAATTTATTATTTTATTTATTTATTTTTGAAATGGTGCTAGATAGGGAAATAAAAAATAAAAGGGTGTTAGATAGGGAAATAAAAACAAAAGAGTGCTAGATATGGAAATAAAAACAAAAGGGTGCTAGATAGGGAAATAAAAGTGTAAATGGTGCTAGATAGGAAATTGAGCCTTTTCTATTACATCTAGTAATTACATATAGTAATTACATATTATTTAGAAGTTGAAATTAAGAATAATTTAAATGTATTGTCTTTAATATTTTAAATATGATAAATAATTTTAACAAATTTATCTTAAAAATAATAATTTCAAAGATGAACGGTCACTTGTTCACTTAATATTTTTTTAAACTAATATATATATATATAGAGAGAGAGATATTGAAATCACAATTTATTGATGATTCACAATTAGATAATAATTTCTCTTAATGTAATAATAATTTAAAAAAATAAATTATGTAATAATAATATTCTTTTTCCTTTAACTTTTTAAAAACAATAGTTTGATAAGTGGAGGAGGTAAGCATAAAAAACTCATTGTTGGACCAAGGCTTAAGACATTCACGCTTCAATCCTCTCCACAAGTCTCCATCCTCAAAGAGCACCTACCAATTGTAACACTTGCCTATTTTTGTTGAATGAGAAAGATAAAGAGATTTGTTAAGAAAAATTTCTCTACATATTTTATAAAGTATTTGTTAGGATAATTTGTTAGGATAAAATATTTGTTAGGAAAAAATAAACAAGTTTTTTTATAAGTTTAAAAAATAAGAATTTAAAAGAAGTGAAAGGATAATTTCTACAAATTAGTTTATTGTTAAGCTTGAAGTTTTTGAACAAATTATTTTAATTTTTTTTTTGTAAAAGCGTTTATGAAAAATATGCCAAAAAAAAAAAACTCTTTTACAACATTCAAAAGATTTAAAATCAAATTATTTATTTTATCCTATTCGTTTTAAAGGGATAATTATATTTATGTATTAAATATGATACATTTTTTATAAACTTTAACTGTAGTAAACTCTTTTACAGGTGTTCAATTCACACGGATAGACAAAAGAACAGTCTTTGACACAATACTTTTGATAATGTTCTCTCATTTCTTCTTTAAATATGTTATAATTGGTGTATTACGTTCAATTATTAATTTTTCTGTCGTCGTGTATCACAAAAATCACATATACAATTGATATTGACTTAAAAATGTTGATACAGTTTATATCCTAAGCATTTTCATATTTATGATAGTGACAGGTTCCCTTTATATATAATGTTAGCCTCTTTCCCTCGTAATCTTTACTAGTGCTCTATCTTAACAACTAAAGTTTGGAGTTGAAACTCTTTGTTAAACAAGGTTATTTTTAAAAATATATATATATATATATATATATTTACTGAATTTTAATCTTTAACTGTGATTAAATTGTTATAAGATTTTAATCTTTAACTGTGATTAAATTGTTATAAGATGATTGTCGTGATTCTTATCTTACCAAATATATCGTACTTATTAAAACATTTATTGGTCGGTCAAGAAGAAAGTATCTATAAAGATACTATGACTTCAAGTTTTCATAGTTTTCATGTATTAAAAAAGAGCATTAATGCTTAACTAACTTTTACTTGAGCCTCTATTTATATACAATCGTGGGCCTTGTAGTGGACCATAAACAATACTAGATTTTGCTTGGATTTAGATATTTTATGGGTATTTTTTTTTTCACCCCTACATTTGTTTTTCTTGCACCCCTATATTTATCTGCAATTACAAAAGTATCTATCTGACTTTTTAAAAACCCAAATGTAGCATACCATGGTGACTCTTTCTTTGAAATCGTTGTGCATAGAACAAACAAAGTAAGAGGAGTCACAGAACATTGGGTATTCTTGGTGGTTTCGTGAAGGTGGTTCGTTTTTCGTCGATTTTGTGGTGGTTAGGTGGTGTATGCAGCTACTCTACGTTTGAAGTAATATTTTTTGTTTACAGATTGGATGTTCTTTTTTTTTTTTGCGGATTTGGGATTCTGCAATACAACTTTAGGATTTTGGAGAAGACATTCTGTAATAGGCTGATTCTCCCTGCACCCATTATTTTGAACTGGCACCCAATTACATATAGGAAAAAACTAAATTACCCTTAATGAATTTGAAAATACCTTAAGTGTGATCTGCACCCAACCCTATTCTTCTTCTCCTTCATTTGTCTGTTTGTGCGTGAACCAGCAGCCGCAGTCGCAGTCATCACGGTCAGTCACTGTCAGCCACCTTCGTCTCCGTTCGTTTGCTTCACCGTCAATGACCTTCATCATCGCAGGCAGAGCAGCCGCCACGGTCAACTTCGAAAGTCGGAGAAGAAACCATCGTTGAAGAAGTCAAGGTACACTGACATGGCTTCCGGATATTTTTATCCGTAGTTGAGTATTGCCTTCCGGATATTTTTATCCGTAGTTCATTATTGGCTTCCAGATATTTTATCCATAGTTCATTATTGTCTTCCGAATATTTTTACCCGTAGTTGATTAGTGACTTTTGGATATTTTTATCCGTAATGGACTTTTGACTTGCGGATATTTTTATCCAGAATTTGTTATTCTGCGAATATTAATATCCATATTAGTGTTAGGTAGTTAGGGCACATGGCTTCTATGAAATTTTTCATTTGTTCTTTTGCGGCTCAAAGCAAAGCTTCACCACAACAATGAACTTCTTCTACCTCATCATACACTATTTTTCAAAGTGAAAAACAAAAGGGTACAATGGAAGTTTTAAAAATTCGTCAATTGTCAATCATAATTGATCGAATGCAATAAGCAATTACCTTGTGATAAGTCAAAAAATGCATTCCAGATTATCAATCCACAAGTCTAAAAATACATTTCAGTTCTACAATTCATAATTAAAAAAATGTTAAAGAATTCACCAATCCATAAGTTAAAAAAAATTTCCCGAACATCCAATCATCCAGAATAAAAAAAACTTACGTGATTAGTCATTTCTTACTTCTTGCGGATTACTTGGTCCTTAATATTACGAACTCAATAAACACCAAATCTTCTTCAACAAAATTCAGTCTTTACCTTCGAAAGTCAACCAATACTTCAAAATTAAATCATCTTCTCCCACGTCAACAATCAACCAATAAAAACAAAGACTTATTTCGAGGAAAATTTGTAATTTTCTTTCGGCCAAGTAGAGATATTGATACAGGTTGGACTCTTAGATGCTGGCCGCGAGTGATCCAGATGCCAAAGTTTTTGTTTATCATTTTATTAGTATGCAAATTTTAGTTATATAAACTCTACTTTTTTTAAGGGTATTATTTACCGTTGTTTTTGGAACCCAATTAAAAAAAACGCTGTAAGCGTAACAAAACCAATCGAAAGTCTCATATGGCCACACAAAAAGGTTTTTTTTCTTCTGAAACTACCAAAGGTTCAAATTATCAGAATTGGACTGTTTCCATCTACACGTTATGGCAAGTGATTCTATAACCATCTTATATTCTTACTAATTTATTTCCATCTTTATAAATTTTAAAAAATATTAGTATAATCAATTTCGTTTTTGTTTTATGTTTTACATCCGTAGACGTTATATCGGTCTTAGTAGGTTGTAGAAAAGAAAATGCAATAAATAATATTAATTTATAATTATAATAGTCCAAATTATTTTATATCCATTTTAATAAATTGGTCTCATTTAGAGATGAGTGTGATGTATCAATTCAGAATATTATTGTCTATTCCACTCAAAATGACAATTTTTTTTTCTAGAAAGTAACTGGCCTTCATCTTATCTTATAATAACGTTCTTATTTGACTGCTAACATTCTATTGGTAACAGTTTACCGAACAACGAGTTGTATTATTTTATGATTTTTTTCTTATAAAAGTTAAGTCTCTTTACATTGTTGTTTAATTATATATTGCTCAAAATGATATGGTTTTTAATTTTTATAAAAGGAAATTCAGAAGCTATATCTGAAAGATTTTATCATGAAAAGATATTATATAATTTATAATGAAATATTTTTCACATCTTAACATCTTTAAAATATTATGATAAAATCCGATAGACAATAGCTTGCAGTTTGAATTTTGTCAAACGTTTGTTAATAATTTTTTTTATAAAGAATACTGTATTATTCTAGATTTGATCAAACACATACCAATAAAATTTCAAAGATTTGATCAAACACATACCAATAAAATTTCAAGTTAAACGTATTCCATTTCAATCTAAATAGTGAGAAAATTGAGCATGTCGACCTCCTTCATTTTGCCAGCGAGGTTCAGGTCGAGCATGTCGACCTCCTCCATTCTGGCAGTTCAAGGTTGAGGTCGAGCATGTTGACCTCCTCCATTCTGGTAGCTCAAGGTTCAGGTCAAGCATGTTGACCTCCTCTATTCTGGCAGCTCAAGGCCTAAGCCAAGCATGACGACCTTCTTCATTCTCTATACCATTCCGGGACTGCTAGGAATTGGGCCAAGTAGACTGACCCATTAGGTAGCTCGATAAGGCCGACCAAACAGGCTCAAAACACGGTAAAGTGGGTCTATACCCAATTCGGTAATGTAAATAATAAGAAATCTTGTCACAACATAATTAATGCGTTTTTAATGCACAAAATCTCGACCTTTTTAAGTGCCCCGATTTGCTTACGCGCTATCCTTTATAATATGACATAAATGTCCTGTGTAATATCCCTTATAATATTATATAAATGCCCCGCGTAATATCATTTATTATATCACATAAATGGTCTAATTTACTTGCACAATATCCCTTATTACACTACAAAAATACTCCATGATATTCAGATTTTATAAAAAGAATGATAAACCACCGCTTTAACACTTGGATAAACGAGAGTCAAAGTCCAAACCCATGAAGACTTATAAATACATGACCACTCAGAGAGAGTACTCTTAACTCAGACCTTGTAATATATTCATTATATACATAGAAATTTATGCTCTTATTAACTTAAGCGTCAAAGTGTTTTTTTTTTTTTTTGCAGGTGAAACCTCCTTTATTTCTAGGGAGCTAATTCACTGAAGCATGAAGGAAGACTATTCCGACCGACCTCGAGCCGATGAGAAAAAAATATTTTTAATTTTTTAAATTTTAAAAAAAATATATTTCTAAATATTACGGATCAAAGGAAAATCAATTTGTAATTGTAAAAGCTATTCAATTTGTCATTTTTTTGTTTACTTAAAAAAAAAAGTAAAAGATCTCCTAGAATTTGACTTTTAAAAAAGCCGAATTTTGGTGGGGTATTACAAGCTAAAAATTAAAAATAAAGATGGAAATTCAAATAATAAATAATAATTGGTGTTATTTCGAAAAAAATAAGCTTCTTCTCTGTGCATTTTAATTTTTTTTAAAACGTATTATTTATGGACAAAATGAAAAAAGTTTAGTAAGAGTAGCATAGTGTAGGTGGAATTATGGATGATGATGAAAAAGAGGGCAGGTTGGAGAAAGAAGAGAAAATACTGCGTTAGCGTTGCATAGAACAGAGTGACATATGGCAGGGCGTGGAGACGTGGTGTTACAAAATGGAGGGGACGGTGTTGTTGGCTGAGACAATAACTGATGAGTGTGCGCAAAGTGCAGCCGCAGCTGGCGGCTTTGAATTTTAGGGTTCACCCAGGCCCCACCCACTTTTACATAACCGCTTTTTGCTCCCAAAACCCTTCAAAATTTCAAAATCAATAATTTAATTTTTTAAATTTAATTTCATTGTGACTGCAAGATACGATTTTAGAGATTAGATTTATCCTTCTCAATAGATTATAAAGAGTAGAAATGTGAAAAGCATTTTTTGAGGAAGGAGTGAGCCATCGTGAATCCTCCATTAGTAAGTGGGCCACCCTCCTCACTCTCTCAGTCGCCCCCCTCCCCACACGTGTCACGCTTTCCACTCACATCTCCGTACTCCTTCTTTCTCCCCTACTCTCTTCTCTTCCATTCCCAGAACATCCATAAATAATTCTTCCTCCCTCTCGCCAAAACCATATATATATTTATTTATATAACGCAATCATAGGAAACAAAAGCATAGCAATTATGACTAGGAGCTAAAAACTTCAATCACTGCACCAACACTAGTGACTCTACATTATTTTCACATGGTCACATTTATTCAATTAAAGAGAAACTCTCAAAAAAGGGAAGTAGAAGATAAAAAAAAAAAGAGGTTCCTAAAGGTGGATTAACGTGTTTCTCATGGATTGGCGTGAGTGCCAGAGCGGCCCAAGAACTGCAACTCTTGCTTATCGTAAATTTGGAGGGAAAAATCCCGCAACGTCTGAGTCTTGGTGGCGCTGGAACTAACACTAGGGGCCATGCTAGAATTAGTAGCCACTTTAGCCCCCACCGTGCTCGTACTCACCGCTGCTGAGTTAGAACCGTTACTGCAGGCCGTCATAACGGGCCAAGCTTCTGGAATATTCGTTGTCGTCACGAGACTCGATATGGGCCTAGCCGCCACGTTGAATACGGAGGGAGATAAGGCCCATATCTGAGGCCGTTGGCTGGCGGGGCCCGTAACTCCGCCCAAGGGGTTGCTGGTGGTCGCGGCCTGCGGGATCATCCAGAAGGTGTTAGCGGGGACCACCATGTTGGGGTTACTTACGGCCCAGACCGGGACCAGTCCTTGGGGTACTTGAACCGGGGCCAGACCAGACGTCTGCGAAACGGCATCGTTTACGTCCACGAACTCGCTGTTGGAAGGGCGTTTCCGTTTCTTGTTAGACGCGCCTTCCTCGCCCTCGTTGTTTTGGTTGGCGCTCGAGGTCGTGGGGATTTTGAGCGCGCCGCCGACGGAGACCGCGATGGCCGGCACCGTGCCTGTGCCGGTGGCTTCTATGATGGCCTGCTCGGAGTGCTCGAGGAGCCACCGGACAGTTTCGCCGTCGGATTTGTGGCCCAGCTCTCGGGTGAGTTGGAAGATCCGGGCGGCGCAGGTGGCGGGTATTCGGATCCTGCGGCCACGACCTTCGACTTTGGTGTGACGGTCCTTGGTGGAGGAGCGCCTGGGCGATTTGAGCGAAAGTTGCATCTGCGGCGGCGGAGGAATCGGTGCGTTTGGGTCCGGGTCAGGGTCAGGGTCAGGGTCGGAATCCGTTGGCTCGTTTTTGAGCGGCAGGACTTGGAAGTGTTGGGGAAGTCCATTGAGGTTAGTGCGTTGGGATGAGGGTTTGTCTGCGTCGGCGTGGTTGGTGCCGAGGTCCGTTTTTCCTCCGTCTTGATGTTGATCCATGTCCGGTTCCTCCTGATTGGACGCCATTTCAGTGATTCTGAATTGGAAGATGAACCCAGAGAGAATTGGAAGGGTGAAATATAAAAGTTCAGTGAAATTGAAGGAAGGAGCCTGGGGGGAATTCTTTTAGGTGTGGTGGCTAAAACACCAAAATGCACTACAACAAATGGAATGTCTTATAAATGATCATTAATTAATACACACGGATTGAAAGGTAAAGATATTTCCTCTCCAATGTTTTCTTATCCTCAAGATCAACTACGGGATTCTTAATACGATTGGATAACTTTTCAATAGTATTTCATTTTATATAATTTACTTAAAATCATATTTATTTTCTAATTTTTTAAAATATAAATTAAAAATTCGTAGTTAGCTTTAATAAAAAAATATTATTTAAATATAATTTATATTATAAATTTTCATTATTTAATTTATTATTTATTTATACACCCAATACTAAATAAGATTGTGGTTTATCATTTTTTGTTCTATAATATCTTTATTCTATTCTATTAAATATTTTATTCTATCATATTATATGAAACAATTATCTTTAAATTTATAATTCTTTTATCTCTTTAATGCATTAATTATTGAACAAAATGTATTTTTTAATTCATAGAAATAGAGTAATATTCACTCTTAATTTTTTATATGAACTATCTTGATTAGTTTTTTATTTACAAAGTATATCTTATATTTTTTTTATTTTATAAATAAGAAAAAAAATTGTTTTTTCATAAAAAAAACAAAAATCTCATCTCATATATTTTCTAATATAAGAGAAACACTTAATATACTTTTTCCAAACTAAAAACGAATACTGCCTTATGCATAAATATCATATACACTTATAATGTAAATAGCCCTTTATATTGTTATTAAATAAAAAACTATTGTATAATAATTTATTGATTCTATGTGGTCGAGAGCATTAATTTCAGACACGATTAAGTATTCTCAGTTTAAATGAAAATTATTTTGAGGGAAGTGATAATTCAGGTCCACTTCAAACAACACATTTAAATAGATTGACACTACTAATTAAAATTTACGTTTTCAATAGCATTAAATCCTTCAACAAACGAATATTAACTTAAACGTCGAAAAACATTTACTTCGACCAAAATCCGAGAAGAAATTAACAAGTAGGACAACCAAATCAACAAGATAAAAACGAAGAAACTTTTCCAACCCACACAAGAACAATCGCCACCCACTACGGTGCATGAGAAAGAAGTAACTGAAGAATTCAATGGCATCTACGAGAAATATGACTAACAACCAAAGGTTATCAGACAGAAGAGTAACCTAGACTTTCTAGTTCTTCATAAGGAAATGGTCGAAATAAAAGAAATGAACAATGAGAAAATTAGTACCCTCAAACAAGGAAATAAATAGGAAATTAGAAGGGACCCACTTGTCTCTCAACCCGAGGAGAAAGAATACCGAGAATCGATGATTAAAAATATAACAATGTCCCCGTGACCCCAATCACCCCTAACTAAGGTAACCCATACGTTGAAGGTAGAATCACAACTTCACATATCGTTGAACACTTCGATAACATTGGGAAGTACTCGATGATACCCTTTTGTTGATAGAATAATGAACGACGAACTCCCACCCTATTGGAAAGGTTTAAGTAACGACCAATATGATAGGAGAATTAACCTCCATGAACATATTAATATGAATGTAACCCAGATAGTCCTATACACTTCAGTTGATGTAGTACTCTACAACATTTTCCCTATATCTCTAATAAGGGCAATGCCTTTCACCATTCTGTAACGACTGCTTTGAAACCAGAGTAGCCAAATTCATAATATAGTTTGCAACAAACGACACCACCTCACATCCATCGCCCTTTTCAACATTCAACTAAAGAATAAAATTATTGAGGTTCTTCATGGAGAGATTCAAAAAAGTTGCTTTGAATATTCAAAACTTTAACCCGGAGGTGACCTTCCTTCATATGGTCACGATCCTAAAACCAAGACCATTCACAAATAGTCTCTGCAAGAAACCAACTAAGACAAAAAGTCATAAAGTTCATGTAGTTAGAAGAACTATGTGAGTTCCAGAGTCAAGTCCGAATTGAGATTAGGTTTAAGAAGCCCAAGGAAAATGAGAGATTAGATAGACCTCAACCATCAAACAAACCTAGGGAAAATCGATTACATAGATTCTCTCATTACACCCATTGAACAAGACATGAGTTGGATTTTAGAAGAGACTCTAAGTACCGATCTTATCCCAACACCTTGTAAAGTGTCAAAGCCATGAAATACCGACACAGGCAAGCAATGTAGATATCACCATAATTTCGGTGACAAAATCGACGAGTGCTTAGCGTTGAAGGACAAGATTGAGGAGTTAATCTAGGCAGGACACCTACGATGGTTCGTCAAACAATATTGGCCTGTGCGAGCCTGTGGGCCAGCACGCATAAGAAAAATACTTTTTTTTTCAAAAATTAAAATTTCATTAATTATAAAAAAAACTTATTCATACTACTAAAAAAATACAATTTTATCCTTCTTAAGATAAACATATAAATTCAAGTATGAGAATTATTAGAAGGCTTGATTAAAAATAATTAAAGTTTTCTTTGCATCTATTTTTCCTATATATATATATATATATATGTAAATGTATAAGAGTATCTTATCAAAGTTTTACTACAAATTATTTTATTGAAAATGACTAATTTTTTAACTATCCTATTGAAATATATGTAAATTAAAACATGAATAAACGTAAATTGTGAACACATATAATTATGTTCACATATAGATCTTATCATATCATGATTCTCACACAATCATACAATCAAGAAGGAATAGGCACTTACCTTGATCTATGAGCGATCCTACTTGAGCAATTACTTTATCTCTTTTGTCCCAATCTATCTCTTAGCAATTTCGTTCTTGTCACACACTTTCGTGATGGTGAACAGTGAGACAACTATTATTTGCAGAGACAGAAGCCTATAGCCTTTAGTTCCCAATCTCCATCAGATGTAGGTTTTCCATTAGGTATATCATCAGATATATATTTCTCACATTAACCAATGAGCCTTTAATTCTATTATTATTATTAAATCATATTCGGGCCCAAAGCCCAAACTCTAAGTCATGTGAGTCACTTTATAGAAATTAATTTACATAATTTCTTACAATATATTCTTTATATTATTTTTTTATTAACAAATTTTAAATATAAGACTGTACTTAAAACTAAATCCACTATTACTCTTAATACTAACTCTTTTATATGATTAAAATAAAACATTCATTTTTTTAGTACCAGCCAACTTGTCTCTCCCCACTGTTGGTCCGTGCGAACTATGAGTTATGCAGGACAGACTTAAACAGATCAACGGACTAAATTAGTAAGTTTACCTCATACTTTTTTATACTACAAACCGGTCCATGTGACCCGCTTCGCATTATCGGTGTGATACAATAAATAAATACAATAAGATTTCTACCTTAACGAAAAATATCTCTTATTTAGTAGTACCGACGTCAAAGTCATTACCTATACACAACATGACCCTTTTGTTATAATTGTGAAAATAGAAAACTTCACCCAAATAAGAATACCAGTTGATCGTAGGAGCTGTGTTGTATTGGAAGATGGTTGGATAAGTTTCTTACAAGATCTGAAAGGAAAAGATAATATTTAAGTGTTAGTTTAAGGTTGATATAGAATATGATGACGAATTGGGTGGTGATATTGTATATTGATGGGGGAGTTGTTGTTACGTGTAAATTTGATAAGAATCCATTGTATTTATGATTATGTTTGAAACGTAGTTAGTTAGTTGCATATGGCAATAACCTTAAATAATAAGGAATTTTGTAGGGGCTGGGTAGGGACGAGGTATAAATGTTCGAGTGGGAAACATCATTATCACACCATTGTAATTTCATCAAATGTGTGAAGGGAAGCATGGAGTGACACGTGTTAAGATCTGCTCCATGGGATCCACCAATTCTCATCCATCTTATTCCTGGACCACAGAAAGGGATGGTCTCCTCTTTAGACCAATAAGGCCCAAAGATGATGAGAGAGGGACCTCCAAAAGTTGGGTTTCTGCCTGAATTAATGGTTTTCATTGGTAGGCACCATTAATTTATGGTGGTTCACACACCATCAGAAGAGTGGGTCTTATTTTTAGTTTTTTAAATTCAAGTCTTTTTTAGTCATTAAATTGATTTTTTCTTCATCTCTGAATTTTAAAAATATTTTTTCTTATCTTTTGAGTATTAACGTAGTCTAGTCATACTTATTACTGGTGTTATTAATAATATTTATGCCAGCAATAACATAGTTAACTAAAATAATTAGATAAAAAATAGTTTTGTAATTTTTTAGCTAAAATATATTTTTAATCTCTTGAATTTGAATTTGAGTCAAATTTCATTTTAGTCCTTAAATTTAAAGTTGATGGTTTTAGCGTTTCAAATTTACAATTTTAGTCCTTAAATGATAAAATTAATAACAATTCTAATTCAAAATTTAATGTGAACCTTTTCTTCCATTCAACTCTTTAAAGTAAATAATTAAGTAACGAGAAATTAAAAATAATTGACTCATACATATCTATGTCAACTCTTTTATATCAGATTAGTGAGAAAAAAGATACTCCATTCCCTTACAGTTTTTTAGAAAATAAAATTAATGAGTTATTTCTAACTTCTGAATATTTTTTTTTAATTTTCTAATTTTAAATATAATTAAAGATAAAATACAAATATAAATTATGTATAATAAATGAGAAAACTCTTTTATATGTTGTTACATTCAATTCAAGGATTTTGTTGATTTCAATTTAATTTAATGTATAGAATCAAGATAAAAAATATCGAAAAAGAGAGGAGGAAGATGTACATAATTAATTATAATTGATTTTATATTGGTTAACTATACATAAAAACTACATCCCCTTATTCAGATCTTGTAAAGTTGTTAAATCTTACAAGATTGATTTTCACACCTAATAACACTTTGTCACTATACTAAATTTGGAAACCCAATCCAAAATAATCTAAGAATCTAAAATGAGTATAGAAAATAAAAACAATATCAACAAACAATACAAGTACAATATAAAGATCTATGTTTCTTTTCAAAACACATTAATCTCATATTTTTTTAAAAAAAACTTCATAAACAATTTACAACTCAGTTTAGACTCTCTCTCAATAATAAAATTATATTTCAAAAACTTATATTTTGATCTTATGTAAAATAATTTCAAAATGAGAGAGTAATATAAATTTTAATATATAGATTGAAAATTTATTTTAATTTATTAATTTCACGTAAAATTACTCGATTGAATTATTATTTTAACAAATTAAAACAGAACAATCCAAACCATTCACGAATAATACTGGCAGGATTATTCTCAAGTGAATTGAGAACAATAAACATAAAATACAATTACATAAGTCTCAAAATAAAATAAAAATAAATACCCATTTAAAGATATCGATAATTAATATTATCTTTAGATAAATATTTAATTATTCAATGATGTCTCAATGCAATGATAAAAATGCTAACAATTCAAGCATATCAAATGATAAATCTTTCTTTAGAATGATTTAATATTTACATGTAAAATTTGAATAATTATTATGCAATTATCACGACCAGTGCACATGCAATATTAATTATCCTTTCGGTTGTCTAATACGCCACACATTTTAAACTCATAATACTTTTATATTTTAAAATAAATTAATTTACACAAGAGAAGTAATTTTGGTGTTCACTTAATTAATCTCAAAATATATAAATAAAAATATAAATAAATGACCATATGATAATTATCAAGTAATTGATTTCAAAAATATAAAAAAAACTTTTATCATATTATTTATATTTCAATTAAAAACACATACATATATACTCAATTGTCAATAAGTTTATCATTTTGTCATATCAAAATATATCTAAAAAAAAAATCATCCAATTTTTTTTTCTAATTATCATACTCAAAAGATACACACATATATATATATATATGTATGTATATATATATATATGTGTGTATATATATATGTGTGTGATTTTATATTAAACACATGGTAAATATATAGAATAATATAATGAAAAAATAAGTCAAAAATAATATTGATGTTCAAATATAGTTAAAACCAAACTTAAGAATTTGATAAAAAAAAACTATCATCTATACAGTATTGAATCTACCATGTTAATCACCATAACTAAAAAAACATACTTGAATTCATAATGATGGAAAAATACAATTATTTTGCACTTCCGATGAACACATACTCTGTTGAAAGTTTTTCACTTAAAGTAATATTTATGTTTCTTACTATAATGGGATGTCAGGTTAGTAAATAACTTAATTTTCTTATTATAATGGATGTCAGACTAGTAAATAAACTAATGTGATATGAATTACCTAATCTATTATTTATAAACAAATGACATTCTCCTTTAATATTTTTATTTACTTATTACAAAATAGAATTCCCATTTTAATAACCATACATTAAATATGACATAACTTTTGAGATACATAACTACTAAAAGCAATTTAATATATATTAATTATTTTTAATTTAGCATAAAATATAATAGATATTCTTAGTGTCTTTCATAAATATTATTCTCATATATGTACTACTAGAAAATTAATAAAACTAATTTCAAAGATAAAAAATAGTTAATTATTATATTAATTAAATTAGATACTATTTTAAAGACTAAAAATATTATTAATATATAAATTAATTTATATTATTGATAAATAGTTTCTAATATCAATCCAACTTTAAAATTTAAATAATTGGTGGATAAAAATATTGATAGTTGATTATATACAAATTTAGAAATTAATTATCAACAATCAAAACTAATTTAAATAATAATAACTTTTTAGTCTTTAAACTAATATTTAATTTAGATATTAATAATTTTTTTAATCTCTAAATCATATCTAATTTAATCAATATAATAATTTTTTTTTTTTCCAAAATCGAATGCAATAACCGTTGGATTAATTCAATATCTCTGGCATTCAATTCACCACGTAACATTCGAAGTCCACCTAAAAAAATATAGTCCCTGAGATATATTGAAATGAAATAGATAAAAACGTCATTTCATTGTTTTAATATTTTATTATTATAAAATGAGAGAGGTTTCATTTCATATTTCGAAAATAAGAAGAATAAAAGGAATTATAGGTTTTTAATTCTTATATTACCTTTTCTAAAAGGAAACTAGTAAATTATTCCTTACTGGTTATAATTGGTAAAATTTGAAGAAAATGTAGAATTTCATAGATAAAAATATCAATTATTTATTGAACATGACAATTGGTTAACGTAAATGTTTCATATTATTAAAATGATTTTAATTTCTTATAGAAAGAAAATTACAAGTACAAATTCCTTTTTCAGCAGTTACTTAATATGTATAAATTCACTTTATAATTTGTGGATTCAATTACTGAATAACAATTTAGTATCATTATAATTATTCATATTAAATTTAGTTAAGAATTATAATAAAATATGAAATTAATATAATTCATTCAAAATATATAAAACTGTGTAATATATATATTTATATATATATATATATAGCAGGGAAAATGGGTGATATATGTGTGTATCTCTTACTATATTGTTTTATAATATTTTTATAAATAAATAAATATATATATATATATGTATTATTATTTTTTAGTTATGTGATTTTGTTTATTATATAAGAATAAAATAGAATAATATATTAAAATTATGATGTAATAAAAGAAAGTATAATTATACGTCAGTAAGATGTAATTAATTACTTTTTTTAATCTCTGAGAATTACTTCTCCTATTTAATCTTTTTTTTTTCTTTGTTCCACTATCTATTAATTTTTATTTTATTTTTTACATATATAAATTTTATACTCTAATTTTGAAATATTATTAAAGGTAAAATAGAAAAATATTTGAACATCTCTGCTTTTATAAAACAAGATCACTAGACTCCTTTCTCTCAAATTCTGAATTTTCAACTGATAGCATTAGCCTTTTAAAAGTAATGTTAAATATATTATACTCCCTATTTAAGGTAACATATTTGACAAATCAATATACTGCTACCCTAATCATAATTAGTGTCCTCTCAAGAAGAAACTAATGTAAACAATAACAAACCTTATAAATGCTAGACAGTTGATTTTATGGCTTCTAAGTATTACACATCCTCTAAGTAAACATCAGTGACCATTGGTGACCAAATCATTTTCACTACTTTTCTTAGCATAGAATCTCCTATACATAGAGTCAACTTCAGTGAGATAGAATGTGCCTGGAGATAAAAGGCTGGTGTCCTTGCTTGTTACAAACTCCTTCGCACCATACCTGTGTTCCATTAGGTTCATGGTTTCAACAAATTTCTCTGGTGGAAACTGCATAAAAAATTGCACTTGTCAAAAGTCTAATAAATTGTGAACCCACAAAGGTTCTGTTTTCTACATCTTGTGAGCATTGAAACAAGATAGTGAAAAAGAAATTCTAGACTATTCCAAGTCAAAAAAATAATCTTGAGACAACTAAAAGGATGAAAAAAACATAAATACCTCATGCCTTGACTTCAATTTTCCAGCTACATCCATCACTTTGACAATGTTTGACAAGCTAAATGGAGATTGACCTTCACGTAGTTGCAAGGAGAACATTGTGGAAGTTAAGCCACTTCCATACGAGAACAATATTACCCTCTTACTATCCTGCAATTAGTAAAATGTAAATCTTAATATCAGAAAGCACGAACCTGTGTTGAGAAGACACTTATATTTAACTAAGGTAGTGTTTAGAACATTCACCAATGTGCTATGCTTGTTGTGAATAAGTGAAATAAATGCGGCGTAAAGAGATGCGGTGTACATGTTGCCGACTTGTTTTGGTATCAAGGTGGTTGGTTGCACCTTTACATCGAATTGAGGCTTAGCAACTTGCTGGGATGCCTGTAAATCAAGAATACTTTACAACATTAGCAAAAGTTTCAAATTATCCATTTTCTTAATAGTTTACATAAATGGGAAATAGTATCTTTTCCCTCCAACCCAAAGGAAAAGTGAGAAATAAATGAGTGACTAAAGAAACATAAGAACATCCTTTTACTTCCCAAACTATACTTAGAGCTCTTAGACCTTTTCTAGATCCCGACTTTGATAGCTCTCATCACCAGATAATGTTGCAAAAGGTTCCAGCTTTTCTTTGGCAATCTCATCCACAGAACTGTAATCATAACCAACTTTTAAACACTACCAATACATGAAAATTTTGAAATTTAGAAAAGGTTTCCAGAGATGAAAAAATAAAAAGAACCTGGGATTTTTCAAGAAGTCATTGAACACCAAACGAGCAAAACTTTTCTGTACAAGCTGCAATAACTCGAAGTATTAGATAGATATATAAACAGAAAAGAAAATGCACATGCAGGTATCAATTAAGATAGATAAATCATGAATGATTATTATACAAAGCATTCTTAAATGTGAGGGGGGTAGGTGCGCTGCTAAGATGTTGAATGAGATCCTTATAGCCATACCTTGTTATATGGAGAGTGAAATACAAAGTATTCAGCATCAGAAATAGAAAATTGTTTCCCCTCTAGTTTCTCATATCTGCCAAAGAGCAATGCTGTAATGTGCTTGGTTTAAATTTACAAACCAAATTTATGAAAAACTATAACACCAGAAGCTTACTTATGACTTAAGTGATTATAGCAAGAATCAAGGGCCATAAGGTAACAAGTTTGAGAAAGCTTTCCATCAACAACCTATAAAAACATAAACGACGTGGATTTATTGTAGATAGTCAAAACTCAAGTAAAGAATGGACACAGTTAAATGTCATCCCTCGTAGCACTTTCTCAAACGGAAAGAAAATTGAATGATTTCTTTCACACTAGTACGCTCTCAAAGCATGAGATCCCTTAGTCCAAAGATACTGAGAGCAGCTTACTGGATATTCGCTGGCAAGATTAGGCTTGTAAAAGTCATAGGCATGAGCCATATGACTTCCCCTCAATTTGCTTTCAAAAGCAATGGGAGCATCAGGACCAATTAGCATGGCAACAGCGGCAGCTCCACCAGTAGGTCGAGCAGGTCCTTCAGCATATACCTGAGAAAGGAACCCATCATCAGTGACACATGCTTGAGTTGATTGAGACTAACTTGACATCACGGTACAACCGAATAAAGGATATGCATCTGAGTTCATAACTTGTATTTCTTAAAATAGCACATTTAAAAGGGAATGGGAAACATGTTCACTGTTAGTAATATATAGTTCAAAGACCATGAATATGGAAGTGATCTTACAGCGCTGTCTGTGCAAATAACAAGTCCATAGCGCCCATCCCATGAGCTGCTCTCCACCCAATTGACACAATTGAATAAAGCAGCAGTTCCTCCATAGCATGCATTAGTTGAATCAACACCCTCAATATCGGTATTTCCATATTTCTGCGTATTTCAGACAAAAAAAATGAATATTGTACTAAAAAGCTACAGAAATAGATATTTTGATCAACAAAGTCATTAACATAACCACACAATTTTGATTATTAGCAATACTTATTATATTCGAAACAGTGGAACATTACTTAATGGCATTCAAATGCAGAAGCTGGTATCTGGTCTGGGTATAGAATTAATGAAAAGACCCCAGATAGTTATGAAACACTTCAGCTATGCTCTCTTTTAGATGATATACCCAACATTGACAACGAAAAACCTCCAGTCCAGTCCAGCATTAAAATACTTCAATTTAAGGTTTAATCATTCCATACATTTTATGTATTTATCAGTTAAGAATTTTTAAAATACCATTATGTGGTGAAGAAAGTCAATTTACATTAACAAAGAGAATCATCTATCCATGTCAACATGCAGTTTGACACTGAAAGCATACCTCAAAGATCTGCATTAGGAAAGTTTTGATGGATTTGCTTTTGTCAATCACAGTCTCACTACCTACTTCCAGCCGACCAATTTGTTTAGGATCTATCCCATACTTTTCTAGAAGGGAAGAAACTACTGTCAAACTGAAAATGGCAGAGTTAGTCCTCAAAAGCAAAGTCCTATTTAATATTTTGATACAAAAGCAAACAGAGCAATATATCAAGATTGCTTTGGCCGGCATGTCTAGTGTTATACAAGCAGTAAAACGAAAACAACATAAAAATATAAGCCTACAAAAAATTAAAATAATATAATGGCATTTGAACATTTGCTTTGTATAATGCTATAAACTCATCTCCTTTATATGGTTAAAAAAATGGCTTATGATAGAATAAAAAGGGACTGTTTCTTTACGTCTTTATTGTTATACATGTTTTTTCTGTCTCTCCTCAAATTACATTTCTTGCTCAGGAAGCAGCAATAGTGACTATATGCAATGGCAAGTCCAAACAAAGTAAGCATCTAATATCTACTATTGTCAGAATATAAATTATAAAGATTATAAAATCCAAAGCAGAAACCTCATCGAAACGACATCTTCTACTTCTGTACAAAACGCCATGCAATCTTGACCAAGTCCAATAGTATATTTTCCTTTACTGGCACCATCATGAGCCTCCAGCACTTCCTGCATAAGTGAAGAAACAGAAAACATTACGATAAAGGAAGAAAAAAAAAAGTGTGGACAGGACAACATCAATTTACATCAGCGAGATAACAAAACAAATGGATGCGTATAATATAAGTAAATAACAAGTTCTGTTCTTTCCCTTTCCTTCCCCTGTTGACAAATGGAGAAAAACGCCATAAATTGGATTAGGATGCAGTTTAAGAAGATCTCACGATTTTTCCCGCAGAAAAACAGAGTTATGTTATGTGTGTCACAGAACAGAACACAATATATGAAAACTAGAAACTATGGCTCTGTTAGGCCTAGTCCTTTTCAATAGTGATAAGAAAAGCGCATAACAATTTTTTGAGGCCCTTAAGCAATTGGCTACTAACAAGTATAACGTTCATGAGACGATCTTCATTATTGAATCAAGAGCATAAATCGAAAAACAAAATTCTTGTACTGAACTCAACTTCTGTGACAGTTCCCCTATACTTGGTTAATGGTCATAAAACAAACTGGCGCGTGTGTGAATCATAGGATTATGCAAAAAATAAAGGTGAAATTAAGATGAAAAGGAGAGAGGATTGAAAGATAGACGCGTTCACCTGTTGAATACAGGTAGGAGGGAAGTAGATGTCAATAGCGAGAATCCCCACATTCTTTGCCATCACAGTTAATCGCGGTCCCTGTAAGAGAGAGAGAAATAGAGGGTTTGGTTGGGTGAAGAGCCCTTACGTGCAAATATATTTATATATTGGGGGAAGAAGTATAAGTAAGCAGTTAGCAGCAACGAAGTGGTTTTGTCGTTTTGCTTCTTACGTCGGAAAGTTTGAAGGTAGAGAGAGCTAGTTAGGTCGCAACAAATGCAGAATTGGCTGTTTTGCTTCAACAATCTCACCCTCACGTTTCCCTCTAATTACCGGTCTTGCCATTCATCCGCGAGAACCTCACAACTCCTAAGAACCAACATTTCTTGGTCCCATTAGTGACGGAGTTCTATACACATGTTCAACGGTATGACCACATTCTAAAATGTTTTTTTTTCTTCTGCTATTTATTTATAAAATAAAATCAAGTTATTTTTGTAATTCATTTGAAAAAAAAATAAAAAAAATGCACTAACCATTTCATTTGGAGTTAGGTGGGAGAGATTATAACCAGTATCAAAGTATGATTCTTCTACCTTGTCCTCAGAAAATATTCTCTCTTTCACAATCACCCTTATTTTGATACTCCAAAAGCTTAGTATTCTCTTGAGAAAAATGACTGAATTGAATTCACATATTCTAAAATTCAACTGAGTAGTTATTTGAATGGTACAATAACTTAAATAAATAAAACTAAACTATATTATATTGTAATTTTCTTCAAATTATTTTCAATTATTTAAACTATTTTTAATTGATTCAACTTCTATCAATAAATATTTTATTTTCAAAATATGTTTTTACAAACTCATAAATTATAAATCAATTTAGTTAAAAAATAATAACATTTTTAAATAACTCATTTTTTAAATTAAAGTAATATAGCAATTTAATTTATTTTTTTAAAATAATTTAGTTTTTTAGTACAGTTCAATTTAGTTAAATATAATTTAGTTCTATTTAAAACCCGTACAAATAGAATAGTATAGTTGACCTTAATTCGATACTTCAAAGTTTGTCTAGTAAAAGAAAAATAAGCATTATATATTTATGTGGTAGAGCGCGGAAGAAAAAAGACAATGAAGTAGAAAATTGATGTGATGTGCTTGAGGAGAAGAGAATAAAAAAAAAAAGTTTAAAAATGGTAAGATTGATTTTATTAATTTTATTCATATTTTAATTATTTGTATTAAATTAATCAAAGTATATAACTTCTATATAGCTTTTTTACTATTTTCACTCATTTTACAATACCAAACGATTAACCATTCAATTCTATTTTTTACACTCTTTTCTCTTAACTTATTCTTTCTCTATATTTGTTCTATTTTTTCCTTTATATTTATTTTAGTCCTTAAAAATGTATTTGTTCTATTTACTTTCACCCATCTCCTTTATTTTTCATCCACCATATACTTTTCATTTATCTCCTCTGTTCTTCTTAGACACATCCTAAGTCTAATATATTAGTTTCTACATTTTTTTTAAAAATAAACCACGTAATATCATATTATAATCACGTTAAATTTAATTTAAAATGAACTAAATATTCATAATCTAACTTAAGAAACAACAAAAATAAACATGTGCATGGTTTTACTAAAACCAAGTCTTGTAATATAACTAAACAAATGTATATTGAAATATTAAAAGGTAATTCTATAAGTTGTTCTAAATTTAAGGCTCACGCATGAACACAATATCATTCTAATTACAAAATAACACATAAATTTTCATCTATAAAAATATATAAAACTATGCAATCAATTCACAAGTACATTATATACTTCGACACTGAAAAATCAATTAAAATTATTCTAAGACTCAATAATTTTAAAAAATTGTATATATGACTAACACTTGACATATAGTTAAATTACATCCAAACATCAAATTATTTTACGATTTTGATTCTAATTGGTTTTTTTTATTCTAATTGGTAATTCACATATATTAAATTAGCTTTTCAATATTTATTCTCTCAAAATGGGTGATAAAAGTTTTTATTGACTTTTTTTTATCACTTTCATTTATATGAATGAATTTATCGATAAAATTTGAATATGTCATTACAAATGTTCCATAACTCAATAGTCACATTACTACCATGCCAAATCATATTATCTTTGAGGTAACTACCTATCATTGAAATATACATTTAATTTCAAACCGTTCATTTTTCAAAATGTATATTATAATCACTAAAAATTATAACAAGCTTTCACAAAATACAACATTATAATATAATAATATAACATGTAAACCACTTAAGAATAAATTTAAAAGATATTATAAAAAACATGAGAATATTGATTTTTTGACCATGATGGAGTTTTTTTTTTTTTTACAAAAATGGGGTTCGGTTAAAAAAAAATTACAAATTTAGACAAGTCGTGCCAATTCGGCACGACTTCATATGCACAAATCGTCGCAACTTGGCACGATTTATGCCCTGTCATACTGAAGTCGTGACAACTTGGCACGACTTCTGTCTTGTCCTACTGAAGTCGTGATAACTTGGCACGACTTCTGCCCTGTCCTACTGAAGTCGTGACAACTTGGCACGACTTTTGCCCTGTCCTACTGAGGCCGTGCCAACTTGACACGACTTCTGCCACATCATATATTTTTTTTTTCTTAATTTTATTGTTTATATATTGGATAGTAAATTATATAATGTTAAAAATTAATTTGATACATAATGTAGCAAATAAGTCAAATCATAAATAACAAAATAATATAAATAAATTATTTTATTTGAATTTGTTTAAAGATATTACAGTATCTTAAATGAATTATTATAGAAATCTTGTTTGAAAACATGAATAATCTGTAAATTTTGTTATTTGAGATTTGTTACAGAAATACAATTATTTATATTATTTAAATTATTCATAGTATATATATATATATATATATATATATATATATATATATATATATATATATATATATAAA